>Ga0180009_10002180_pt1 | contig 23197 bp, 22 predicted proteins | sample OS_PC_MetaG_FD_123537 | JGI IMG/M metagenome (GOLD analysis project Ga0180009, IMG submission 123537) | Groundwater microbial communities from the Aspo Hard Rock Laboratory (HRL) deep subsurface site, Sweden - OS_PC_MetaG | ecosystem: Environmental > Aquatic > Deep subsurface > Groundwater...
GGCCGCCGTGACGGCCGACCTCCCGGGTACGTCAACACCTTAGCGGGATATGACCGAACTTTTCCTTGAGCCGCCGGCAGACGACTTCAGGCACCAGACCGCTGATGTCCCCGCCGAAAGAGGCCGCCTCCTTGATGATGGTCGAACTGATATAGAACCATTTGTAATCGGTCATCAAGAAAATGGACTGGATGTCCCGGTTGAGACGCCGGTTCATGAGGGCCATCTGGAACTCGTATTCAAAATCGGACATGGCCCGGATTCCGCGCAGGATGACGTTGCAGTTGCGGCCCTGGGCGTAGTCGACGAGCAGGCCGTCGAAGGTGTCCACTTCCACGTTGGTCTTGCCGGACAGCACTTCCTTGAGCATTTCCAGCCGTTCTTCCACGGTGAACAGGCTCTTTTTCTGTGGATTATTGAGAATGGATACGATAATTTTATCGAATACTTCCAATCCCCGGTTCAGGATGCTCAGATGCCCGTTGGTGATCGGATCGAAAGACCCCGGATAAACGGCTGTCGAAGGCATGAAGATATCTCTCCCGTGTCGAATTCTCGTGGTGTCGCTTTTTGTGCATGGCGACCGCAGTCTGGATAACACGTTAGCCGAACGGCTTCAAGTCTTTTTCCTGTCCGGCGCAATCATTACCTTGACCGGGGACATATCGGGTTCGAACCGCCCTGTCGCGGCCGGTTAGGTATCGCCCCCAATCACCGCGGCGGTTTCGTTCCGGGCCGGGGTTCTTCAGTCCATCGCTCTGGCCGGTGGAAATCACGGCGCTTCATTGAGCAGAAAAGCGACGGCCGTCTGACCGTATGCCCGGCGTTCGAGCAGGCGCCAGGACGGATCGAGGCCCTCGAGGCCCTCGGCGGCGGGTTGTTCGACCACGGCCACGGCTTCGGCGGCGGCCAGTTCCAGACGGGCGATCATGTTCAGCGTCCGGACCTCGAGTCCCCGACCATACGGCGGGTCCAAAAAAACCAGATCGAAAGGGGCCTCCCCCCTGAGGCGGCCCGGACCGCGGATCAGGTCGATCTTGAGCAGCCGGGCCCGTTCCTGCAGACCCAGGGCCTCGACGTTGCGCCGGATGGTTTCCAGCGCACCAGGCTGCCGGTCCACGAAGATGACCTCCAGTGCCCCACGACTCATGGCCTCCAGCCCCAGTGCCCCGGAACCGGCAAACAAGTCCAGGACTCGGGCCTCCTCGACCAGGTCCGCGAGTACGCCGAAAACCGATTCCTTGACCCGGTCGGCGGTCGGACGCACGTCGGACCCTTTGGGGGCCCAAATGCGACGGCCGCCGAATTTTCCACCAACGATTCGCATGACGGGATCGGAAGGCTGGAAAAGACCGGAGACGTCCCGGCCGCTGAAATCGTTTTAGCCCCCGGGGCGCGGAAAGGCGCCCCGGGGGCGGAAGGGATCAGTCTTCGAAATTGCCGGCCGGCCCTTTGTCCGAATTGATCAAGGCCGCCTTCTTCGTGATTTTGGACGGTGTCCATTCCTTGGGGTCCTCGATCCGCTTGGCCTTGGGTCCGAGGTCGAAGGACTTGGCCTTCAGGATGGCCGCCACGGCCAGCGGGGCCGTACCCTCGGAGTTGAAGACCTTGGCCAGCAGCCGGTAAATGAAGTCTTCGACGCCCTGGACCATGCGCTCCCGGGTCTTGGCCGGCTGGCTGAGCAGCTTGTTCTCGAAGGGCAGATTGAGTTTCTTGTAGTCGCCCGCCTTCAGGCCCTTGTCCTTGGCGTAGGCGACCATTTCCTCCCAAACATCCGGGTCCACGCCTTTTCGGGCCTGCTTGATAAACCCGCCCTGATCGTCCAGGACCGCGTTGCCGTAGTCGTTGACCTTGACGCCCCAGGTAATCATCTGGAGGGCCGTGGCCACGTTGGCCTTGGTGGTGTTGGTCTTCTGGGCGATCAGTCTGAGACGTTGCGAGCTGTTGCCGGACGTGCCATGCTGGGCCCCGGAAACATGGTACGGTTCGAGCGCCTTGTGAATCTCGCCCGTCAATCCGACCTGGATGCCCGCCGCGCTGGCCTCGATCCCGTGAGTCGTGCCGTTGTTCAGGGCGATCCAGTCGGGAAAGATATCATGGGCGTTCAGGCCCCGGATCAGGAACAGGGCCTCATCCACCGTGGATAGACCGGATTTACCCTTGATTTCGCCCACTTCGGTTTCCAGGCCGGCCCATTTGGGCACGTACTTGTTCAGGGCGAGGCTAGCCAGGAGGTTTTGCTCGTCCGGCAGGTGGCTGGCGTCGATGGCGATCGAGGTGATACCGGCGTCGAACATCGATGGAATCTGAAGCATGGCCGTCTTGATGTCCGCGTCGCCCTTGATGCCGTAATGGTCGGCATGGATGGCCACGGGAACCGTCAGGTTCAGTTCGTTGCAGATCGCATCCACCTGGCGGGCCATGTTCCAGTAGTTGACGGCGCAGTATGCTCCGCCCCCCCCTTCGGACTTGGCAATTTCGATGATGATGGCCGCGTTGGCCCGCTGGGCGGCCCGGAGCGCCCCGCGGATCACGAAATGGTTCCGGCCGTTCGCGGCAATGGTCATGGCCTTGCCCTTGGCCAACAGCGCCCGGTCGATGACCTTGCCGCTGACGATCAGGGCCTTGGAGTTGGGAAAGAGGCTGACGATGTTGGGCGGCCGTCCGATAGAGAGCGCCTTTTCATATTCGGTCGAGTACGTTGACTTGGTTTTGGCCATGGGGTCCCCTCCTTGGTATGATTGGCTGGAAAAAAAGGCTGCCATCAAACCCGGATTTTGCAGCAATCTTCCACTGGGACGACGAAATGCGTGCCGCAACGCTTGTTTCCCGCTTTTTGACCTCGACGTATCATGTGATACGCCCGCGGCCAAAAATCGGTCCAACTTCGCGTTTCGCTATGCATTTCGACGCCTCGCCACGAACCCAACTGCAAAATCCGGGTTAAAAAAAACGGCGGGCCGAAGCCCGCCGTATCATACTCAGCCGACCCGGAGCAGGTCCTGATCGATCAGCAGTTCCGATATCTGGACCGCATTGAGGGCCGCGCCCTTGCGAATGTTGTCCGAAACGATCCACATGACGATGCCCCGTTCGCAGGAAATATCCTCCCGAATCCGCCCGACGTACGTGGCGTCCTTGCCGGCGGCATCGATGGCCATCGGATACTCGTTCCGGGCCGGGTCGTCCACCACGATCACCCCGGGCGCTCGGGACAACAGTTCGCGCACGCGATCCGGCGTGATCTTTTCGCCCGTCTCGATCCAGACGGCCTCGGAATGCCCGTAAAAAACCGGAACGCGCGCGGTGGTCGCCGAAACCATGATCTGGTCGTCTTCCATGATCTTGCGGGTCTCGTGGACCATCTTCATCTCTTCCTTGGTATAATCGTTCTCCAGGAAGACGTCGATGTGGGGCAGGCAGTTGAAGGCGATCCGATGCGGATAGACCTTGAGTTCGACCTCCTGCATGTTCATCAAGGCCCGGGTCTGCTGGGCCAGTTCGTCGACGGCCTTCTGCCCCGTGCCCGATACGGCCTGGTACGTGGAAACCACGATCCGGGTTATGCCCGCCGCGTCGTAAATCGGCTTGAGGGCCACGACCATCTGAATGGTCGAACAGTTAGGGTTGGCGATGATCCCTTCATGCCTCCTCAGCGCGTGGGGATTGACCTCGGGCACCACAAGCGGGATATCCGGGTCCATGCGCCAGGCCGAGGAGTTGTCCACGACCACGCAGCCCGACCTGGCCGCGATCGGCGCGAACTCCCTGCTCACGCCGGCGCCGGCCGAAAACAGGGCCAGCTCCACGCCCTGGAAGGCGTCCTGGTCCAGTACCTGAACCGGAATCTCCTCCCCGCGAAATTCGATTGTCTTGCCGAAAGACCTCTGGGATGCCAGAGGTTTGAGCGCTTCGACCGGGAATTCCCGCTGTTCGAGCGTCTCGACCATTTCCCGCCCGACGGCGCCCGTTGCGCCGACCACGGCGACTTGATACTGCCTAGACATGGTTTTCTCTCACTATCACCTTTTTTTTCATAAACGCTAGGACGGGTCCATCACGTATTTTACCACAAGGTCGCCTATCTCAGAAGTCGAATGCCCCATCCGGCCGGCGGCCAGGGATTTTACGTCGTTGAGGATCACCCGCTTGACGGCCGATTCGACGGCCGCGGCCGCGTCGTGGCGTTCCAGTTCGGCCAGCATCATCTGTCCGGCCGATATCGCGGCCAGGGGATTGATGATGTTCTGACCGGTGTACTTGGGGGCCGAACCGCCGATGGGTTCGAACATCGAGACCTGACCCGGATGAATGTTTCCCCCGGCGGCCAGACCCATCCCGCCCTGGATCATGGCCCCCAGATCGGTGATGATGTCCCCGAACATGTTGTCCGTGACGATCACGTCGAACCACTCCGGGTTCTTGACCATCCACATGCAAATCGCGTCCACATGGGCGTAATCGGTTTCCACATCGGGATACTCGGTCGCGACCTCGTTGAAGACCCGTTGCCACAGGTCGAAGGCATAAGTCAAGACATTGGTCTTGCCGCAAAGCGTCAGCTTCTTCCGGCGTCCCCTGTTGCGGGTGTAGTCGAAGGCGAACCGAAGACAACGTTCGACTCCGTGTCGGGTGTTGATCGACTCCTGGACGGCGACTTCATGGGGCGTGCCCTTCCTCAGGAATCCGCCGCTTCCGGCGTACAGTCCCTCGGTGTTCTCGCGAACCACCACGAAATCAATGTCATCGGGGCCTTTGTCCGCCAAGGGAGATTCCACGCCGGGATACAGGACGATGGGACGCAGGTTGACGTACAGGTCGAGTTCGAATCGCATTTTCAGCAGAATCCCGGTTTCCAGGATGCCCGGTTTGACGTCGGGATGACCGATGGCCCCGAGATAGATGGCTCTCATGCCGCGCAGTTCGTCCAGGACCGTATCGGTCAGCAGCTCGCCCGTTTCCAGATAGCGCTCACCGCCGAGGTTGTAGGTATGAAAATTCAGTTCGAATCCGAATCGATCCGCGGCGGCCGCGAGGACCTTGAGGCCCTCCCTCACCACTTCCGGCCCCGTCCCGTCTCCGGGGACGACGGCGATGTCATAGTTCATGGTCATTATTCCTATCCTACGCTCTATTTTCGCACAGGCAACTATTTTTTGCCTTTGGGGAATTCGCTTATGCGCAAGGCCGCCCCCGCGGCGGGGCGCAACCGGGGCGAGGCTCTCTCAAGTTGAAAAGTCCGTCAAAAACGTTCAGTTCGAACGTCTTGCCGGATCGATCACGCCAGGCTCCTCTTCTTCATCAGGTAGGGCATGAGGCCGCCGTCATTGACCAGTTCGAGCATAAAGGGCGGGACGGGCTCGAAGCTGAAGATACGGTCGCGGGACAGGTTGCTGATCCGGCCGGCCTCGAGGTCCACTTCGATCGTCTCGCCGGGAGCGACTCCCCCGGCCGCGTCCGCGCTTTCGACCAGAACCAGGCCGGTATTGAAGGCATTGCGATAAAAGATGCGGGCGAAACTGGCGGCCACCACGCAGCCGACCCCCGCGGCCTTGATCGCCACCGGGGCATGTTCGCGGGACGACCCGCAACCGAAGTTCTTGCCGGCCACGATCACGTCGCCCGGTCGGACCGTCGAGGCGAAATCCGGGTCCGCGTCTTCCATGCAATGCTCGGCCAGTTCGGCCGGGTCCGTCGTGTTGAGATAGCGGGCCGGAATGATGGCGTCGGTGTCCACGTCATCGCCGAATACAAACGCACGTCCAGAAAACTTCATGATCCGCTCCTACAAATCGTCCGGCCCGACGATCCGGCCCGCCACGGCCGAGGCCGCGGCCACGGCCGGGTTGGCCAGATAGACTTCGCTCTTGACGTGGCCCATGCGGCCGACAAAATTCCGGTTGGTCGTGGCCACGGCCCGTTCGCCCGGGGCCAGGATGCCCATGTATCCGCCCAGGCAGGGACCGCAGGTCGGCGTGCTGACCACGGCCCCGGCCGACATGAACGTCTCGATCCATCCGGCCTTCATGGCCTGCATGTAGACCTGCCGCGTGGCCGGAATGACGATCAGGCGCACCCCGGACCGGACCTTGCGGCCATCGAGGACCCGGGCGGCCAGGCCCATGTCTTCCAGACGGCCGTTGGTGCAGGAACCGATGACGGCCTGGTCGATCATCACGTCCTTGAGTTCGGAGACCGGGACCACGTTCTCCGGGGAATGGGGTCGGGCCACCTGGGGTTCGAGCCCGCTGACGTCGTATTCGCGGACGTCGGAGTAAACCGCGTCTTCGTCGCTCCGGTAGAAAAGGTACTCCCGGTCCGCCCGCTTCTCGACGTATTCCCGGGTCACCTCGTCCGGGGTGATGATCCCGTTCTTGGCCCCGGCCTCGACGGCCATGTTGGCCATGGTCAGACGGCCGTCCATGGACAGCCCCTCGATGGTCGGACCGCGGAATTCCATGGCCCGGTAAAGGGCGCCGTCGACCCCGATGTCGCCGATGGTCATGAGGATGAGGTCCTTGCCGCCGACCCACGGGCCGAGGCTGCCCCGGTAAACGAACTTGATCGACTCGGGCACCTTGAGCCAGGTCCGGCCGGTCAGGAAGATGCCGGCCAGGTCGGTACTGCCCATTCCGGTGGAAAAGGCCCCCAATCCGCCGTAGGTGCAGGTATGGCTGTCCGCGCCGACCACCAGGTCCCCGGGAAGGACCAAGCCGGCCTCGGGCAGCAGGGCGTGTTCGATGCCCATGCGGTCGAGTTCGAAAAAGTTTTCGATGCCCTGCTCCCGCGCGAACTGCCGGACCATCTGGACCATTTCCGCGCTCTTGATGTCCTTGTTGGGCACGAAATGGTCCGGGACCAGGGCGATCCGATCCGGATCGTGGACCCGGTCGACCCCGGAGGACCGGAAGACTTCGATGGACAGCGGCGCGGTAATGTCGTTGGCCAGGGCCAGATCGACGTCCACTTCAACCAGTTGCCCGGGCCGGACCGTTTCCAGACCGGCATGGGCGGCGATGATCTTTTCCGTAATGGTGTTTGACATAATGGTTCAACCTGATTCGAAGGTGATCCAGGCACGGGCCCCGGGGGTCCGGCCGTCGGACAATGTAGAAATAGTACAGGCAGTCATCGAATTACTCAACCGTTCTCAATAAAACGACTTGTATGGATTCTGCTTCATCGATTCCAGCCGGTTCAAACCGTTGATGTAGGCCTTGGCGCTGGCCACGATGATGTCCGGGTCCGCCCCCTGACCGATGGACACCAACCCGTTCTCTCCCAGGCGAACCGTCACTTCGCCCTGGGCATCCGTGCCTCCGGTCAGGCTGGAGATTCCGAAGTGCAGGAGTTTGCTTTGAGTCCCGGTCATGTTGGCGATGGTGTTGTAGGCCGCGTCGATGGGCCCGGTGCCGAACCCGGCCTGCTCCTTTGTGTCTCCGTCGATGGTGATCGAGACCGTGGCCGTCGGCCTGACCGTGTTGCCGGAACTGACATTGATATAGTTCAGCTCGTACTTCTGAGGCACCCGAATCAGTTCGTCGGCCACGATGGCCTCGAGGTCCTCGTCGAAGACTTCCTTTTTCTTGTCGGCCACTTCCTTGAAACGTTTGAACAGGGAGTTGATGTCTTCGCTGCTCAGTTCGTAGCCCAGACTGGCCAGCTTGTCCTTGAAGGCATGGCGTCCGGAATGCTTGCCCAGGACCAGGTCGCTTTTTTTGATGCCCACGTCCTGAGGCTTCATGATCTCATAAGTGATGGCCTGCTTGAGCACGCCGTCCTGGTGGATTCCGGACTCGTGGGCGAAGGCGTTCGCTCCGACGATGGCCTTGTTGGCCGGGACCATCAGACCGGTCACGGTGCTGATGAGACGGCTGGTGGGGAATATCTGTTCGGTGACGATTCGGGTCTCGAAATCGAACGCGTCTTTCCGGGTCCTGAAAAGCATGGCCATCTCTTCCAGGGATGTATTGCCGGCCCTCTCGCCGATGCCGTTGACCGTGACCTCGACCTGCCGGGCGCCGTTGATCACGCCGGCCAGCGAGTTGGCCGTGGCCAGCCCCAGGTCGTCATGACAATGAACGCTGATCACGGCCTTGTCGATGTTGGGCACGTTTTCCACGATGTACCGGATCAGGGCTCCGTATTCGGAGGGCACGGCGTAGCCGACCGTGTCCGGGAAATTGATGACCCGTGCCCCGGCCCCGATGACCGCTTCGGTAATGCGGGCCAGAAACTCCGGGCCGGTCCGTGAGGCGTCCATGGGGGAGAACTCGACGTTGGAGGTATGGCGGCAGGCCTGCTTGACCCGGGCCACGGCCATGTCGAGGACCTCATCCCGGCTCTTGTTGAGCTGGTGGATGAGATGGATGTCGGAACTGGAAAGGAAGACGTGCAGCCTCGGGTTCGCGGCCTCGGCGATGGCCTCCCAGGCCCTTTCGATGTCGTTCTCCTCGGCCCGGGCCAGACCGCATATCTCGCACTTCCGGATTTCCTTGGCGATCAGGCGGACCGATTCGAAGTCGCCTTGGGAGGCGACGGGGAAGCCGGCCTCGATCACATCGACTCCCAAGCGTTCCAGGGCCTTGGCCACTCGCATCTTCTGGCTGATGTTCATCGCCGCTCCGGGAGACTGCTCCCCGTCCCGGAGGGTGGTGTCGAAAATGTAAATTCGTTCGCTCATGTCATTTCACCTCGCAAAGCCGTTTTTTTCATCCAGCTCCCGCCGGCCGGGCTTTCGAGGAAAAAAACAGCCCCGCCGGTTCCGGCGGGGCTGTTTGAGTCGCAAGATTTAAAACGCGGCTACAAACCTCCCCGCCTCCGGGACAGCAACAGGCCCAGCAGAGAAAGCAAGGGGGTTTTGGCCGCGTAAATCATACTTCAATCACCTTGACCAAATATTATAGCAACGGACGCCTTGAAATGTCAAGCAGTTTGTTCAGGCGTTCGTAATCGTCCAGCGGTTGGAGGCGCCGGAGAAGCGCCCCGCCCTGTCGCGGCCGTCTGAAGGTAGGAGGAGACATCGTTGATCAGTTCGACGATCTTCGACCGGTCCCTCATGCAGAAAAGCCCGGCCACCTCGTCGGCGGCCTTGAGAAACTCGCCGGCCACCTCCTCGGCCGCCGGGTTGTGGACGGTCAGATCGGCATACAGTTCCGGGGCCTGCCCGAGTTGGTGGTCGAGCATGCCGACCAGTTCCTTGAACCAGGGCCCGGACAGGGGCATCTCGTCTTTGAGATCGAAGTCCAGACGCATGAGGCTGCGTCCGAAACAGAACAGGAACAGATGGCGCAGGAGTTGGACCCGGGACATGAGCCGGTCGTGCCGGGCCGGCTCGATATCGATGACCCGGGCGCCGCGTTCCTCAAGAAAGGCGCAAAACCAGGGATACCAATGCTCCGAGCGGGCGGGATGGACGAAAACGATCTGATCCTGGAGAGAAGACACGGCCGGTCCAAAAAGGGGATGACTGCCGATGACTTCGCCGCGGCAGTGTTCGAGCATGGATTTGACCGGGATTTCCTTGAGGGAAGCGATATCGATGACCACGCCGTCCGGCCGGGTGTGGGGGCCCAGGTTCTCGATGACCTCTTGAACGACGGGAATGGGGACGGCGATCAGAACCAGGTCGGCCCGGGCGGCCTCCATCCAGTCGATGGGCCGATGAGCGGCGTCGTGGATGGCGACCTCGAGGCCGGCCTGACGAAATATGCGCGCCATCAGGGCGCCCATCCTCCCCAGACCGCCGACGATGCTGACGGTATCAGGTTTCATTTTCTAACTCCGCTTTCAGGTGGACTCAGGCCGACTGGCTCCCGCCCGAGGCGAGGGTGCGCTGGTTCGAGCATTGACCGGCCGCGTCACCGGCCGGATATGAGCCCAGGATTTTGAGGGTCTCCACTTCGGCTGCCATCTTTTCCAAGGCGTTCCGGACCTTTTCCTCGGACCGGTGTCCCTCGATGTCCACGAAAAAGACGTATTCCCAGGCCTGGGCCTTGACCGGCCGGGACTCGATCCGGGTCATGTTGATCCCGGCCTCGGCCAGGGGGTTGAGTGCCCGGCTCAGGCTTCCCGGTTCATGGGAAAGGATGAAGATGATCGAGGTCTTGTCCCGACCCGATGTTTCACAGGCCAGACGACCCAGGACGAAAAAGCGGGTCTGGTTGAGGGCCAGGTCCTGAATGCCCGCCGCTAAAATACCCAGACCGTGCTTTTCGGCCAGCATGTCCGCGCCGATGGCCGCCGTCCCGGGTTCCCGGGTGGCCCGTTCGGCGGCCGAAGCGGTACTCGATGCTTCGACCAGCGAGGCCGCCGGCAGATTCGCCGCCAGCCAGGACCGGCACTGGGCCAGGGCCTGGGGATGGGAATAGACCGTCTTGACGGTGGTCTTGTCGTTCTCCCGGGACAGGAGGTTCTGAACCACGGGCAGATATATCTCTCCGCAGACGGACAGGTCCGAAATGACCAGTTCGTCCAGGGTCAGGCCCACGGCGCCTTCGGTCGAGTTCTCCACCGGGACCACGCCGAAATCCGCCTGCCCGGCCTCCACCTCCCGAAAGACGTGATGGACGGTGGTCTGGGGGGCGAAGTCGGCCGCGCCGCCGAAATGGCCAAGGGCGGCCCGATGGCTGAAGGTGGCCTCGGGGCCGAGATAGGCGACCCGGAGCGGGGCCTGGAGCGATCGGCAGGCGGAGATGATTTCAATATAGATGCGCCGGAGCGCGTCCGTGGACAGGGTGTGGTCGTCCCGGCACAGCCTGGCCAGCAGGTCCCGTTCCCGGCCCGGATCGAAAGCGGGCTTGCCGCCGCCGGACTTGAGCCGGCCGATCTCCCGGGCGCAAACGGCCCGCCGGTCCAGGAGTTCCAGGATGTTCTGGTCGAGACGGTCGATTTCCGCCCGCAGTTCGAATACGTTCTGACTGGTCATGGGTCCTTCCCGGCCGGTCTACATCAGGCGCCCGAACAGGGGCGCCATGAGTTTCAGGTCGGCCATCAGGCGATCGAGTTCTTCCGGCCTCAACGACTGGTCGCCGTCGCAGAGGGCCTGTGCCGGGTGCGCGTGCACCTCGATCATGATTCCATCCGCGCCCACGGCCAGGGCGGCCTTGGCCAGAGGACCGACGTAGCGCCGGTTGCCCACGGCGTGGCTCGGGTCCACGATCACCGGCAGGTGCGTCCTTTCCTTTAGCACCAGAACCGCGCTGATGTCCAGCGTGTTGCGGGTCGCGGTCTCGAAGGTGCGGATGCCCCGTTCGCAGAGAATCACCTGTTCGTTGCCCGAGGCCAGGACGTATTCGGCGGACATGAGGAACTCGTCGAGGGTGGTCATCAGCCCCCGCTTGAGCAGAACCGGCTTGCGGGTCCGGCCCAGCTTTTTGAGCAGGGAGAAGTTCTGGACGTTGCGGGCGCCGACCTGGATAATGTCCGTGTAAGCTTCGATCAAATCGATTTCACTGGTGTCCATGACCTCGGTGATGACCGGAAGCCCGGTCCGCATCCTGGCCTGGGCCAGCAGTTTGAGTCCTTCCTCGCCGAGCCCCTGGAAGCTGTAGGGAGAGGTCCGGGGCTTGAACGCCCCGCCCCGGAGCAGGCCGGCTCCCGCGTTTTTGACCGCGTCGGCTGTTTCCATCATCTGGTCGCGGCTTTCCACCGAACAGGGACCGGCGATGACCACGAAGTTCGGGGCCCCGATCCGGGCCGGACCGACCGGGATGCAGGTATCGTTCCGGTGAGAGGCCCTGCTGAACAACCGCTCCGGCGGGGCCGCCCCTCCCACGCCGATCGGTAAGTTTTCCACCCGCTTCACGGTTTCCATCTGAGCTTGCATGTCACGTTCCTCCTTCATTTCGTCCAGCGCCAAATAAAAAGGTCATGGGGGGCGCCCATGACCTTGTCCATAAAACAAAAAGGCCATGAGCCGATTCAGTCTGCCCATGGCCTGTATGGTTTCAGCTTTTTAGTGTTTTAGCCTGATCCACCTTGAGCCCACGGACAGACGGCGGCAAAATAATAAAAAAAGCCGAAAAAGAAAAATCGGCCCGCCCGGTCCGTGTCATAAGTATATGTGCTCAAGTCGTTATGCATTGTTTCACTCGTTAAGCAGGCAAAATACCATGCCCGCACGAGTTTGGCAAGCGTAAAATCGTGGGGGCTGAAAAATCAGGACGCCCCTCGGCGGTGGAACCACAGCAGGGCCAGGGTGTAGGACTCCGGGCCGAATCCGGAGATGGAGCCGGCGGCCACTCCGGCCAGGAGGGAGACCTGCCGGAAGGGTTCCCGGGCCTGGGGATTGGTCAGGTGGACTTCGACCACGGGCACGGCCACGCCGGCCGCGGCGTCCCGCAAGGCCACGCTGGTGTGGGTGTAGGCCCCGGCGTTGATGATGACGCCGGACCCTTCGCGGTCGGCGCGCTGGATGGCATCGACCAGTTCCCCTTCGATGTTGGACTGAAAGAATTCCGTCTCGATTCCCAGCCCCTGCCCCAGTTCGGCCAGGGAGGCCTCGATCTGTTCCAGGGTCATACGCCCGTAGAGTTCGGGTTCGCGACGGCCGAGCAGGTTGAGATTGGGACCGTTGAGGACCAGTATCTTCATGGTTTGGCTCCTTGGTGCGCTTTTTGTTCGAGCAAGGCGTCGGCCAGGACCAGGGCGGTCATGGCCTCGGCCACGGGTCCGATGCGGGGGCAGAGGCAGGGGTCGTGACGGCCGTGGGTTTCAATGGTCCGGGGCCGGCCTTGGAGGTCGATGGTCTGTTGAGGGCGGCCGATGGAGGAGGTCGGCTTGACGGCCAGGCGCATGACGATGGGCTGCCCGTTGGAGATGCCCCCCAGAATCCCGCCGGCCCGGTTGGAGACGAAGCCGTGCTCGGAAAGCGGATCGTTGGCCTCGGAGCCCCGCATGGCGGCCAGAGCGAAGCCGTCCCCGAACTCGACGCCCTTGACCGCGCCGATGGACAGGACGGCCATGCCCAGTGCCGCGTCCAGTTTGTGGAAGACCGGGTCGCCCCATCCCGCCGGCACGCCGTCGGCCGCCACCTCGACCATCCCCCCGATGGAGTCCCCATCGTCCCGGACTCGGCCGACCAGGGCGGCCATTTCTCCGGCCAGGTCCGGATCGACGCAGCGCAGGGGGTCCTTTTCGGCGAAGGCCCGGTCGACCCGGGCGGCGCGCAGGGGGCCGACGGCCAGGGTGTAGGCCTGGATGGAAACCCCGAGGGGCAGAAGGAGGGCGCGGGCGATGGCCCCGGCCGCCACCCGGCCCACGGTTTCCCGCCCCGAGGCCCGGCCTCCGCCGGGCTGAGGGGGCAGACCGTACTTCTTGAAATAGGTATAGTCGGCGTGCCCGGGCCGGAAGAGCTCCCGTATCCGGTCGTAGTCGCCCGAACGAACGTCTCGGTTGCGAACCAGAATGGCGATGGGCGAACCCAGGGTCCGGCCGGAGGCGATGCCGGAGAGTATCTCGGCCTGGTCGGTTTCGCCTCGGGGAGACACATAGGCCGAAGTCCCCGGCCTGCGTCTATCGAGGTCCCGTTGGATTACGGTCGGGTCCAGGTCGATCCCGGCCGGGACTCCGTCCACGATCACGCCCATGGCCGCTCCGTGGGACTCCCCGAAGGTGGTGACCGTCAGATACCGTCCAAAGGTGCTGCCCATGTCAGACCTCCACGGAGGCAACGGCCCGGCATAGTTCGTCCCGGGTGACGTCGTTGACCAGCACCGGCCGGCCCGGTCCTTCCAGGAGGGCGAAGACCAGCCTGCCTTGTCTGACCTTTTTATCGTGACTCATGATCTCCCAGGCCTCTTCCAGGGGCGGCCACTCGACCCGTCCCGGCATGATGCGGCGTACCGTTTCCGACATGCGGTCATGGTTTCCCCGGTCGAGCAGGCCCCGGTCACGGGACAGGGCCAGGGCCAGGATCATGCCCTGGGCCACGGCCCGGCCGTGACTGACCCGATATTGCCCCCAGCCCTCGACGGCGTGGCCGAAGGTATGCCCGAAATTCAGAATGCCCCGCCAGCCGCCTTCCCGGAAGTCCCGGGCCACGACGTCCCCTTTGGCCCGGGCCGAGGAGGCCGCGACCCGCAAAAGGGAGGCCGTGTCCCCGGCCAGCAAGGGTCCGGCATTGGACTCGATCAGCCCGGCCAGTTCAGGCGCCGCGACCAGGCCGGTCTTGTAGGCCTCGACCAGACCGTCTCGCACGGCCGGCCGCCCCAGGGTTCTGAAGGCGGCGGCGTCCAGGATCACGCCCTCGGGAATCGTAAAACAACCGACCGCGTTTTTCGCCTGTCCAAGGTTGACGCCGGCCTTTCCGCCCACGGCCGCATCCACGCATCCGAGCAAGGAGGTCGAGACCAGGAGGAAGGGCATGCCGCGTTTGTAGGTGGCCGCCACAAAGGCGCCCAGGTCGGTCATCACGCCGCCGCCCAGGGCGATCAGCAGATCGTCCCGGTTGAACCGGGCGGCCATGAGGGCCTCGTAAACCCGCCGCGCGCCGTCCAGGGTCTTGGTCCGCTCCCCGGGCCGCAGGATGATGCGGGTGGCATTTTTCAGGCACGGCCCGTACCGTTCCAGATGGAGTTCGGCCACGTGGCTGTCCGTGACCAGGGCCGCCCGGCGCCCGTCGATCATCTCCGGCAGGCGGATCGGCGCCCGCAGGGTCGCCTCCACCGGACAGGCATCCTCGCCCAGCCGCACCGTGAAACGCTCTTCCGGGGCCAACTGTTCCAGAATCCGGTTCACGATTTCGGACGGCTTCAGGCCATCGACCGGCACCTTCTGATCGCATTCCCTGTACAAACCGCGGCGTTCATCGAAAAGGGTCGTCAGCCGGGCCTCGTCCCGCCACATGGGGCGGTTCGCGATCTCCTCCGGCCCCAGGCGCCGGCGACAGGTCTCCAGTTCCGCCGAAAGGTAGACGATCCGGCCGCTCCGGGACATCACATCCCGGTTTCTTCCCAGTCCGGGCAGACCGCCGCCGGTGGCCACCACCAGGAGGGACCTCCGGGCCAGCTTGACCAGGAGGGCGCTCTCCCGGCGTCTGAAAAACGCCTCTCCCTTGACCTCGAAAACCTCCCGGATGGGCCGGCCCATCTCCTCTGCCAGAACCTCGTCCATGTCCACGAAACGACGGCCGAGGCTTTCGGCCAGCGCGCGGCCGGCAGTACTCTTGCCCGCGCCCATGAAGCCGGTCAGATAGACATTACCGCTCATGAGTCCTCCCTAAGCCCCGCTTTGAAATCGTCCGGGCCCAAATCCCGCCCGGTCCAGATGGCGAAACTGCGCCGGGCCTGATGGGCCAGCATGGCCAGACCGTCCATGAAGACGGCCCGGTGTTTCCGGGCCAGTATCTGCCAGAAGTTGTCCGATCGGCCGTAATTGAGGTCCAGGACCAGCTTGAGGCCGGACCCGTCCAGACCGGAGGCCCGGTCGGCCAGATCGGCGGATTCGGCCCGGGACGAGGCCGTGGTGGCATTGACCAGGAGTTCGGCCTCTCCCACTCGCCGGGGCAGATCATCGAGTGCAATGGCTTCGGCCGTGACGGTTCCGGCCAGTTCGGCCGTCCTTCGAGCGTCTCGGCCGGCCAGCAGCAGGGGCCGGGCCCCGGCTTCCCGGAGAACCCAGAGCACGGCCTTGGCCGCCCCGCCGGTCCCCACTACAATGGCACCGCGCTCCCCGGCCTCGAAACCGGCCTCGAACAGGGTGTCGGCAAAACCGGCGGCGTCCGTGTTGAATCCGATCAGGCGCCCCTCCCGGCAGGCGATGGTGTTTACCGCACCGATGGCTTCGGCCTCCACGGACAGTTCGTCCAGGTGCGGCATGACCGATTCCTTGTAAGGCACGGTCACGTTGACCCCGGTAATGCCCAGGGCGGGCAGGCCCCGAACCGCGTCCCCGACCCGGTCGGGCCGGACCTGAAAAGGCACGTATGTGCCCCGAATCCCGTGTCGTCGCATCACGGCATTGTGCATGGCCGGGGACTTGGACTTCAAGGCCCGTTCGTCGCTGATGATGCCCAGGACCATCATGAGAGTAACCCATCCAGGTCTTGTGCAAAACCCGGATAGGATATCCGGACGCAGTCCTCGTCGACGATCCTGGGCTCGGCCCCGGCCAGGAGCCCGGCCAGCCTGAGGGTCATGGCCATGCGGTGGTCGCCGAAGGAGTCCAGTTCCGGGGGCGCCCCCAAGGCCGAAGGCCCTTCCACGACCAGGTCGTCACCCTCGATGCGCAGCCGTGCGCCCATGCGCCCGAGCTGGCCGGCCACGGCGCTGAGCCGGTCGGTCTCCTTGAGTCTCAGTTCGCCCGCCTCGGAAAAAATGGTCGTCCCTTGGGCCTGGGTGGCGGTCAGGGCCAGAATCGGCACCTCATCCACGAGAAAGGGTATCTCCTGGCCGGAAACCCGGCAGCCGGTCAGACCGCCGGTATGGCGAATCCGGACGCGGCCCCACGGTTCGGGCCGGTCCGACTGTTCCTCGATCTCGACGACCGCACCCATGCGTTCGAGCACCTTGAGAAATCCGATCCGGGTCGGGTTGAGCAGCACCCCTTCGGCCGTAACGTCGCTCCCGGGAATGACCGCGGCCGCGCAGAGGAAAAAGGCGGCCGACGAGGGATCGCCCGGAACGCGCAAGTCGCCCGAGAGCGTCAGTTCCGAAGGCTCCACTCGCCAGCCCTGATCCAGCCGTTCGATCCGGCCTCCGAACAGGGAGATCAGCCGTTCCGTGTGGTCACGGCTGGGCCGGGGTTCGATGACCCGGGTCGCCCCTTGGGCCTGAAGACCGGCCAGCAGGACCGCACTCTTGAGCTGGGCGCTGGCCACGGGTAGGCGGTAGTCCAGGCCCTTGAGCGCCCCGCCCCGAACCGTGACCGGGCAACGGCCCTCGAGGCAGTCCACTTCCGCGCCCATCAGTCGCAGCGGCGTGGCCACCCGCTCCATGGGCCGCCGGCGCAGGGATTCGTCTCCGTCGAGTACGTATTCTCCGACCCGTCCGGCCAGGAGGCCCATGAGCAGACGTATCGTCGTCCCTGAGTTTCCGCAGTCGATGGCGGCCCCTTCGTCGATCCGGCCCCCGGCGCCCCGGACGATCAAATCCACGCCCTCGGCCCGTACCTCGGCGCCCAGGCCGGCCGCGGCCGCGAGGCTGGAATTGACGTCCGCACCCGGGGCCATATGGGTCAGCCGGACGTCTCCGGATGCGACCAGGGACATAAGGGCCAGGCGGTGGGAGATGGATTTGTCCCCGGGCGGGGTAAAGGAGCCGGTCAGGCGCACTATCGTTCCTCCGTATAATAACCGTTTACGGCTCGAGCCACATAGTGAATGGCGGACATCAGCCGGGCAAAGGCATCCAGGGTCATACTCTGCCGTCCGTCGGACAGGGCCCGGTCCGGGTCCGAATGCACCTCGATCATCAGGCCGTCCGCCCCGGCGGCCACCGCGGCCAAAGCCACGGCCGGCACAAGTTCCCTTTTGCCGACCGCATGGCTGGGATCGACGACCACGGGCAGATGGGAAAGTTGTTTTAACAGAGGCACGGCCGAAATGTCCAGGGTGTTTCGCGTTTCCGGCTCAAACGTCCGGATGCCGCGCTCGCACAGGATGACCTGAGGATTGCCCTTGGCCAGGATGTATTCAGCGGAAAGCAGCAGTTCCTTGACCGTGGCCATGAGCCCCCGCTTGAGGAGGACGGGCCGGTCCGTTTCGCCCACCGCCTCGAGCAGGGCGAAGTTCTGCATGTTCCGGGTGCCGATCTGCAACACGTCGGCATACTCGGCCACCAGCGGGACCGCTTCCGGGGTCAGGACCTCGGTGACCACGGGCAGTCCGGTCAGGCGGGAGGCTTCGGCCAGGTGACGCAGTCCTTCCTCGGCCAGGCCCCGGAAGGAATAGGGCGAGCTGCGGGGCTTGAACGCGCCGCCCCGCAGAAAGGAGGCCCCCGCGTCCTTGACCGCCCGGGCGATCTCGATCAGCCCCTCCCTCGACTCCACCGCGCAGGGCCCTGCGATGACCACGGGCGGGCCCAGACCGATGGTCTGACGCCCGACCTGGATGACCGTGGCCTCTCCTCGAAAGTTGCGCGAGGCGAGTTTCCAGGAAGCGCCGAAGGGTTCGATGCCTTCGACGCCCGGCATGGAAGAAACGATCTCCTTGAGGGCCTCCACCCGGGCCCGGTCCATCTCCTCGACCACCCCGATGACCGTGCTGGGCGCGGTGGATATGATGCGAGGATCGTGTCCCTGGTCCCGCAAAGCGGCCAGGACCCGGGCCACGTCCGCCTTGCGGACGTCAGACGCCATCAGAATGACCATGACACACCTCGCTCCGTCAGGCCGCTTCCTGGAAGGCCAGGTAGCGGTCGACGAAATTGCGAAAGATCAGTCCCCCCTGAGGCGTGGCGATGGACTCGGGGTGGAACTGGACCCCTTCGACCATCAGGTCCGGGCATCTGAGTCCCATGACCTCGCCGTCCAGCGTGTAGGCCGATACTTCCAAGGGACCGGACACGGACTCCTCGGGCACGATCAGGGAATGATAGCGGGTCGCGGCAAACGGGTTGCGCAGCCCCTGGTACAAGGTCCGGCCGTCGTGAAAAATGTCGGAGGTCTTGCCGTGAACGAGCCGATTGGCCCGCACCACTTTGCCGCCGAAAACCAGGCCGATGGCCTGATGGCCCAGACAGACCCCGAGGATGGGGACACGGCCGGCGAAGCGTTCGATGGCCGGGCAGCTCAGGCCGGCGTCCTCCGGCCGTCCCGGACCGGGCGATATGACGATGGCTTCCGGCTCCATGTCCTCGATCTGGTCGAGGCTCACGGTATCGGAGCGGACCACCTTCACCTCGCGGCCCAGGGCGCCGAATGCGTGGGCCACGTTATAGGTGAAGGAATCGTAGTTATCCAGCAGCAGGATCATGGTTCCTCCTCGGCCGATCGATGCCGGCCTGTTATCCCAGGTTGGTTCCGTTTCGCCGCAACGCGCGGCTGAGCGAGGCCGCCAGGCGCGCGGCGCTGGCGATGCGGGCGCCTTTTTCCTCCTCGGCCAGTACGGCCCGGATAAGGGCGCTGCCGACGATCACTCCGTCCGCGAACGATGACAGGGAATGGGCCTGGTCCGGAGTGGAAACACCGAAGCCCACGGCTACCGGCACGGGCGACAGCCGCCGGAGGTCGTCGAGGTCCTCGACCAGCTCCGGCGAGACGGCCACATCGGACCCGGTCACGCCTGTGAGGGAAACGTAGTATAAAAAGCCCCGGCATCGCGACATGATCGATAGCCGGCGTTCGGGCGGTGTGGTCGGAGCGACCATGAAAACGGTTTCCAGGCCGAGGTGCGCGGAGGCCTCCAGCCATTCATCCGCCTCTTCAGGCGGCAGGTCGGGAATGATCACTCCGGCGGTGCCCGCGTCGACCGCCCGGACCGCGAATTCGGCCGGTCCCATCTTCAGAACCGGATTCCAGTATGTCATGATGATTATGGGGCTGATCAGGCGCTTGCTCGCCCAGGCCGTCAGGTCCAGGACGCCTGCCGGCGTGGTCCCGTTATCCAGGGCCGTCTTGCTGGCCCGCTGGATGACCGGCCCGTCGGCCAGGGGATCGGAAAAGGGCAGCCCGATTTCGATCACGTCGGCCCCGTTCTCATCGAGGACGCTCAACAGGTCCCGGCAGGTATCCGGGTCGGGGAACCCGCCGGTCATGAAGGGGATGAAGGTGCAGCGCTCTTCTCGTGCGGCCCGGTCGAAAGCCTGTTCGATGGCGGATTTCATAGCGGCACCCCCAGGGCCCGGGCCGCCTGGACCACGTCCTTGTCCCCCCGTCCGGACAGGCAGACGACGATGATCTCGTCCCGGGACATCTCCGGGGCCATCCGGGTCAGATGAGCCAAGGCGTGGGCGCTTTCGAGGGCCGGCAGAATCCCTTCGGTTTCGGCCAGCAACTGGAAGGCCTCCAGGGCCTCTTCATCCGTGGCCTTGACGTAGCGCACCCGCTTGACGTCCTTGAGGTAGCCGTGTTCCGGCCCCACCCCGGGATAGTCGAGCCCGGCGGCGATCGAGTGCGCTTCCTGAATCTGGCCGTGTTCGTCCTGGAGCAGATAGCTCAAGGCGCCGTGCAGAACGCCCAGCGTACCCGTACCCAGGCTGGCCGCCCGGTCCGCCTCCACGCCGACCATGCTCACCGGGTCGTCGAGGAAGGGATGAAACAGGCCGATGGCGTTGCTGCCCGCGCCCACGCAGGCCAGAAGAGCGTCAGGCAGACGCCCTTCCCGCTCGATCATCTGCCGCCTGGTCTCCCGGCCGATCACGGACTGGAAGTCCCGGACCATCATGGGATAGGGGTGGGGCCCGATGACCGAGCCGATGATATAGTGGGTGTTTCTGACGTTGGTCGCCCAATCGCGAATGGCCTCGTTCGAGGCGTCCTTCAGGGACCGGCTGCCTGCGTCCACGGGTTCGACCCGGGCCCCGAGCAGTTTCATGCGGACCACGTTCAGGGCCTGGCGTTCGACGTCCAGGGTGCCCATATAGACCACGCATTCCATGCCCATAAGCGCGGCGGCCGTGGCCGCGGCCACGCCGTGCTGGCCGGCTCCGGTTTCGGCGATGATCCGTTTCTTGCCCATGCGACCGGCCAGCAGGGCCTGGCCCAGGGTGTTGTTGATCTTGTGGGCCCCGGTGTGGGCCAGGTCTTCCCGTTTGAGGAAAATACGGGCCCCGCCGAGTCGCCGCGCCAGGCGTTCGGCCTCGTAGAGCGGGGTCTCCCGGCCGGCGTAGTCCTTGAGCAAAGCGCCCAGTTCGGCTTGAAAGGCGTCGTCGTTCCGGACGGCTTCGTAGGCCCGGCTCAGTTCCTCGACAGCCGGCATCAGCGTTTCGGGCACAAACCTTCCGCCCAGTTGGCCGAAGCGCCCCCGGTCGTCAGGCAGGCCCGGCCGCGGACTTGGCCCGACGGATAAAGCATTCGAGTTTTTCATGATCTTTTCTCCCAGGTTCTGATTCCACGCCGCTGGAAACATCCACGGCGTATGGCGAAACCGTTTGCACGGCTTGTGAGACATTGTCAGGCGTCAGGCCGCCGGCCAGGATGACCGGCCTTTGGCGTGCCGGCTCGACGGCCAGCGACCAATCGAAGGTCCGTCCCGTCCCCCCGGCCCGGCCGGGTTCGTAGGTGTCCAGAAGCAAGGTGGCTCCGGCATAGGCACGTTCCGGAAGCGGTGTCTCCCCGCCGACCCGGAGTCCCTTGATGATCCGGCCGCCGAGGCACGAAACGAAGTCCTCGCTTTCGGATCCGTGGAGCTGCACGACGTCCAGTTCGCAATGGCGGCGGACCTCCTCGATCCATTCGACCGGCGCATCCACGAACACGCCGACACGCAGGACAAAGGGCGGCAGTCCGAGCACGATGCCCCTGGCCTTGTCGGGCTCGATCCGCCGGGGACTGGGGGCAAAAACGAATCCCAGGGCGTCCGCCCCGAATCCGGCCGCGGCCAGGGAGTCGTCCAGATTGGTCAGCCCGCAGACCTTGACCCGAACCATTTATGCCTCCCCGATCCGGCAGAGCCCGGCCAGTTCGCTTTCCGGGTTCCGGGCTCGCATGAGCGTGGTCCCGACCAGGAAGGCGTCCAGCCCGCCGGCCCGGAGCCGGGCCACGTCGGCGGGGGATTTGACGCCGCTTTCGGCCACCACGGTAATTCCCGGCGGCACCAGGGGCCTCAGCCTGAGGGCGGTCTCCAGGTTCACATCGAGGGTCTTCAGGTCCCGGCTGTTGATGCCCACCAGGGGGGGATCGAGGGCCAGGGCCGCTTCCATCTCCGCCTCCTGGTGCACTTCGATCAGAGGGGTCATGTTCAGTTCGAGGGTCAGGGCGAACAGATTCTCAAGTTCGGCCCGGCCGATCGCGGCCACGATAAGCAGCACGGCGTCCGCGCCGGCGGCCCGGGATTCATACAGTTGCAGCGGATCGATGATGAAGTCCTTGCGCAGGACCGGCAGGCCGGAAGCCGAACGGGCCGCATCGAGATCGGCCAGGCAACCGCCGAAAAACGGGCCGTCGGTCAGCACGGACAAGGCCGCCGCCCCGCCGTTCCGGTATCGCCGGGCCCAAAGGGCCACGTCGACGTCGCCGGCCAGACGGCCTGCTGAAGGGGAGGCCTTCTTGATCTCGGCAATGACAGGCACCCGGTCGAGGGTGTTGAGCGCGGAAAGAAAATCGCGGCTCGGCGGCGCGTTCAAGGCCCGGTCGCGCAGTTCGGCCGGATCGGTCCCGGAGCGCAAGCCGTCGACCTCGACCCGCTTTTGGGCAAGGATTCGATCCAGCACGGTCCCGTTTTCGCCCATGTCTTACGCCCCGACCGCCTGGATTCGGGTAGCCGAGAGGGCGCGGCTCGTTTCGATCAGACCCTGTAGCTTTTCCATGGCCTGCCCCGAGTCTATGGCGCCGGCGGCCATTTTCACGCCCTCCTTCAGGTCCCGGGCCGCGCCGGCCGCGGCCAGGGCCGGGGCCGCGTTGAGCAGGACCATGTCCCGGCAGGGGCCCGGTCCGCCCTTGAGGACCGACAGGACCAAGGCGGCGTTGAATGCGGCGTCCCCGCCCCGAACCGCCTCGGGCTTGTCGGACCGAAGTCCGAGGTCCTCGGGCTTGAGGATAAAGGTTTCGATCCCGCCATCCTTCAACCGGGTCACCCGGGTCGGGGCGCTGATGCTGATCTCGTCCAGTCCGTCCAGCCCGTGGACCACGTATGCGCTCCGGCAGCCGAGACGATCCAGAACCCGGGCCAGGGTCTCGGTCAGGTCATCGCGAAACACGCCCAGGACCTGCACGTCGGCCCGGGCCGGATTCGTCAGCGGCCCGACCAGATTGAAGATACTCTTGAGCTTGACCTCCCGCCGTGGCAGGACGGCGTGGCGCATGGCCGGGTGCAGAAGCGGAGCGAACAGGAAACCGATTCCCACCTGGTCGATACACCGGCCCACCTCTTCCGGAGTCAGGTCCAGGTTCACGCCCAGGGCTTCGATGACGTCCGCGCTGCCGCAGCGGGAAGAAACCGAACGATTGCCGTGTTTGGCCACGGTCAGACCGGCGCCGGCCACGACAAATGAGGCCGTGGTCGATACGTTGAAAGTCCCGGCCTCGTCCCCCCCCGTGCCGCAGGTGTCCACCAGTGCGTCCGGCGCGCTTCCGACCGGAACCTCGGTGCTGCGCGACC
>Ga0180009_10002181_pt1 | contig 23195 bp, 27 predicted proteins | sample OS_PC_MetaG_FD_123537 | JGI IMG/M metagenome (GOLD analysis project Ga0180009, IMG submission 123537) | Groundwater microbial communities from the Aspo Hard Rock Laboratory (HRL) deep subsurface site, Sweden - OS_PC_MetaG | ecosystem: Environmental > Aquatic > Deep subsurface > Groundwater...
ATTTTCGGAAATTTCTAGAAAAAAACATGATTTTTTCAATCATATTTATAAACCAACACTTCCACCTCTTTTTAAAATCACGAGGTCATCAAAATGGAAAAAGAAATGCAGGGAATTCAGAATATAGATCATTCACCAATGCTCTCCAATCAACAGACAGTTTCTCATCAGCCAGACAGATTTATTATTGATTTTAAAGGTGTGTTTCCACAATTCACTCCTGATAATAATCCTCAGATGGTTATTAATCATAAGGTAATTCTCATGGACCCGCACGTAGCATTGGAATTCTTTAAGACATTAGAGACTAATATCAAGCGTTTTGAAGAGAAATTTGGAAAGATTAAGCCTCCAAAAGCCTTGGAAATAGCTAAAAAAGACAGGGATAAGAAAGCCAAAGGAAAAAAGAAGAAATCTTCTTCATCCAAGCCAAGTTATATGGGATAGAATAACAAAGCATATAAATTATAAATTAATTCTTTTTTTATTATGTCCGATAGAAATGACCCATGCGATGATGTATTAGAGCATTATGTAGCTGAGAAAGAAAGTTTTGCACGTATTTCTGAGAATCTTCTTTTTAACTGGCTGGTTCCTGAGTTTAAAAAAAAGTATGGCGTTGAGATGAGAAGAAAACTTGTTACTTATAATGCTCTGAAAAAACAAGCTGAACAAGCAAAGTATGAATTAAGTATGTTAGAAAAAAAACAGTTTACAATCAGTGTTCCTGTACTTTTGGACGAACCTGGAGAGCCCAAGAACCTCGAGGTTATTATCACAAAAGAAGTTTTTGATAAAGTTTCAGACCCTGATTTTGAAAGTTTAATTTCTCTTAAGAAACATTTAAAAGAGTTTCCTCAAGCAAAGCCATTTCTATTAAAGCAAAAAAGACTTTGGGATGAATTCTCTGAAAGGAGTTGGTATAAAGCACTGGATTATAATGGCTATTTTGAGCATGCCACAAAAATTCTGGTTGCAACCGAGGGCATAAATCCTAAGCAGTACCATATTATTTCCACAATGCTGGATATTCATAATAGAGTTATGAATACTCTGACTGGTGCTTTACTTGCAAATACTTTAGCTGAAATAGAACACCAAAAACAGCACAAAGTAAATCCAAAAAAAATTAATTGGATTGAACTTCCAAGCCATTATCTGGAATTTACTGCTAATGACGATAAAATGCTTGGCCATATTGTCAAGAGATATGAAGTTGCCTGGCATTATCAGGCAGGTTTGGTGCGCTACATGGTTTCTCCTGTTGATGGTGAAGATAATAATAATTTTTACAAGAATATTTCTGATTATTGTCTTTGCATGAAAGATGGTTTATCCAAATTCAAAGAAGAAATCATTCAAATGCGTAAAACAAGAATTAATTAGTTTTTAAAGAGAAACATTAATAAACTTTAATAGATATACCATTATAAAATGAAAAAAAACCTAGAAAAAAGAGCAAATGAAAGCAAATATCTTTCTGTACGCCCACCGCCACTCTCAACTTATCATCCTTTGGCAGATTTTTATTGTTCTGCACATCCATTAGCACCAATAGCAGCAGATGTTGCGCCTTTCAGCCAGCTGAATTTAGCGTATCATAATCATCTTTCCGTTGATAGCAAAACCAGTTCAGCTGAATCGCTTTTTGATTTTGCTGTAGCTTATGTTAATGATTGCTTAATGAAACCTATTGCATATATAACTGCTGTTCCTTTGGCAAAAGCCTGCATTGATTCTGTTGCTCAGTTTTTTTAATGAATTTTTACCGAGAATAACCAATAACAGCATCAATATGTATTGGTTCAGAACCCGTATTCTTTATTTTTATTGTATTCACCAAAGTTTGTGCATCATGAGGAATATCAAGAGCACCGGGAATGGCAGTCGGAACAAGTTCTCTCCATGCTTCTTCACCTTCCATATGCACAAGAGCAGCAACTGAATAATCACTTTCATTTTTGCTAACAATTCTGCCTTCAGCATAAAACATTAACTTTGAAAAAGGCTTTTCCATTATTACAGTGAGTTCTCCATTAGGAAGAATTTCAGAATACTTATTATCTGGTTTTCCCATAACATATTCCGGATTAATTACAAGATTAGTACCTGGATTGAAATATTCCTTTGCATAGAATTTATTGGCATTGGTTTCAATGATTTTTGTAGGTGCATTATAATCAACTTTTTGAGCAATAACCTGCCCATATCTTTTTTGCTGCGCACTTTGCAAATTAACTAATTTTTCAAGAGAAGCATCTGCATATAACGGAGTGTTGCTTAATAAGAATGCCAGTGTAAACATACTTGTTTTTTTAATCACATCATTCACCTCATGAAAAAGGGAAGTTCTATGAATATTTAAAGCTTTTACATTTTTTTTTGCATTTGTTGACCTAAAGTAAACAAAACATTTAAAAACAAACACAGGAAATCTTTCTTATCATGTCAAAAGATTATTATAAACTACTTGGAGTGAGCAAAAACGCCACTAAAGAAGAAATCAAGAAAGCTTACAAAAATTTAGCAAAGAAATTTCATCCTGATCTTAACAAAGAGTCTGGCAGTGAAGATAAATTCAAAGAGATAAATGAAGCTGCTTCTGTTCTTGGCGATGAAACCAAGAGAAAGCAGTATGATGCTTATGGTTCTGATGCATTAAAATATGGAACAGGTTCAGGCGCAGGGGCAGGAGGATTTGGTGGAAGTGGTTTTGATTTCTCAGGTTTTGATTTTTCTGATTTTGGATTTGACAGATTTGACTTTGACAGTATCTTTGACACTTTTTTTTCAGGAGGCGCTGGTTTTGGAGGAAGAAGAACCAGTCCTTTTTCAAGAGCACGAAGTGCTGGCGGAAGCAATCTTTCATATGAACTAACAATTAGTCTTGAAGAAGCAGCCAATGGAATGAAAAAAAAGATTAAAGTTACAAAAAATGATGCTTGTGAAAACTGTGACGGCCAGGGAGGAATAGGTATCACTACTTGTCCTGACTGCCGTGGTTCAGGCGCGCTCAGAGAGACTAGAAGAACTGCTTTTGGATTGTTCCAGACAACCACAACCTGCAGAACATGCAATGGAACAGGTGAAAGCATTAAAGAGCAGTGCAAAACCTGCGAAGGAACAGGCAGACACAGAAAAACAAAAACAATTGAAGTTGAAATTCCTGCAGGAATAATGAATAATGCCCAGCTCAGAGTTACTGGTGAAGGTGAAGCTGGCTTTAGAGGAAGCAGGCCAGGAGATTTATACTTAATCATCCATGTTGAACCGCATGATTTGTTTGAAAGGCATGGTGATGATTTGATTTTAGAGCAGGAAATAAATTTTAGCCAGGCAGCTCTCGGAGATAAAATAAAAATACCAACTATTGATGGTGATGCAACTCTTAAAATTCCAAATGGAACTCAACCAGGCACTGTGCTTAGAATGCGGGGCAAAGGCATCAAGCATTTGAATGGTTTTGGCAGAGGCGACCAGTTGATAAAATTAATTGTAACCATTCCTGAAAGATTAAACAGAAAACAGGAAAAATTATTAAAAGAGTTTGACAAAAGTTTAAAGTAAAATGTTTGAAGTATAACCTAGGGGTGGAAAAATGAAATCAAAAAATTTTCTGATAAAAAACCAATTTATTGGATTGTTTGCATTGCTAGTTTTAGTTGCAGGATTATTAATGCTCAGTGCATGTGATACTGCTGGATTAACAAAAGAAGAACTGCAAGCCAAGCTGATTGAAGCAAATACTAATTTAGAAACATATTCTTTTGATATGCTGATGACAATGGATATTATGACTGAAGAAAGTGGTGAACAAGTGACTATTAAAACTCAGACAACATCAAAAGGCACTTTTGACAGAATTGGCAAAAAAATGAGTCTGTTGGGTGCTATGAAATTAGAACTCAATGGTCAGGAACAAGAATTAGACAGCAACACTTATGTTATTGATAATACCATATACACTCAGGTTGCAAATCAATGGATTAAAATGAGTCTAAATGCTGACCTTTGGGATCAACAGGACCAGGTGGCTCAAATGCTTGAGCTTATTAACAGCGGTGAGATTGAGATTTTGAGTGATGAAACTATTGATGGTAAAGACTTTTATGTCGTTAGAATTCATCCTGACTTAGGCAAGCTTGTTGAAAGTGTGCTAAAGCAACAACAAAACAGGGATATGTTTAACACTAATATGAATTTCGAGGATATAATTAAGGATTATAAATCCGCACTTTGGATTAATAAGAAATCTTTTGTTATTGAAAAGATAGTTTCAGAAGTTGATATGGTGTTGACTCCTGAGAATATTGGACTTGAGACTGATGAGGTTGGCGAGCTTCAAATGGCATCTATTACTGAGATGAATTTGTATGGTTTTGACGAGCCAGTAATCATAGAGCTGCCTGCAGAAGCCGTGACAGCTATGGATTTAGCTCAATTACAGGCTGCTATGGATCAACCCTGAACATATTTCTTTTTTTGTTTATTTTCTTTATTATTCATTAATTCTAATGTGCTTTAGCGATATTCAAGAATAAGAATGAATGTGTGGGAAAACTCATCAAAACCCATTTATTAATCACTCAATAGTAGTTACAAAATCAAAACATTTAAATAGTGGTAAATCTTACTACTTCTTACTATGAAAATTAAAGTTTCTGTATCGATGGAAGATAGGACTCTTGAGGATGTTAAGAGTAAAATAAAGGAAGGTTTATTCCGAAATAAGAGCCATTTTATTGAATATGCTGTAAAAAAATGCCTCGAGGGAGATCATTAAAATGGTTTTAAATGATAAAATATCAGCTATCCTTGAAGGGATTAATATTGAAGAAAGAGATAATGGCCGATTAGTTCTACACAGTCAACCTTTAGAAGATATTCAAAAGCCATATCTGCCATCCCACACACCTATTTTACGCAATGTTATTGATTACGTTGCCAAGGTGATACGTAACCCAAAGAAAAAGAAAATACAACATCTCATTGCAAAAAATCTTGGAGATTATTTGGATCAAAAGATTGCTGGAGCAGAATCTGATTCTGAAAGCGAACAACTTAAAAGAATACAAACATCATTTAATGATTATCATAATGTTCGAATTAATCATTTAGCTGTCAATCATAATGATATTAACAGACCAAATTTCTTTGTCAGAAATCTTGGATATTTCGTAGGTTGTAGTATAATTGCTGCTCGAAACATCGTACCTGCTCTTGAAGCTCTTCCAAATTACATTGTATATCCTGCAGTCTGTGGTGCATATATTTATACTTTCAAGAAATCAGAAAATCAAAAAGTTGATTTTGCTGTTCCTTCTATTGATGAGATAAAAGAAGATGTTGCAAAATTGTCTGAAAATTACAGAGCTGCAAAAGAAAAGTATCCTGGAGAAATGGATTCTCTTGAAATTACTGTTCAGCAACTTAAGGAATTGTTACCAAAATTGTTACCTACAATGTCTAGTCAAGATGTTGAAAAGTTTCAACAATTTATTGATGGTAAGGATCAAGATGCAACTATTATTTTCAGAGGGACAAAGACTGATCAATATGATCCTGAAAAAATTTCAGAAATGAAAGCAGATGTTGATAGATACGTTCAACAACATTGTCCTACTCTTGATTTAGAAAATGTGTGCATCGAAGTATCAAAAATGAGATCAGGTAAGGGAGGAGGAATCTCTCCATTTAGAAAGAATGTAGTAAAAATTTCAAGAAGTTCTTTAGATAATAATATGAAAGGATTTTATAGAATTTATGCTCACGAATTAGCACATATAGATGGAGTTAGTTCTGAAGGGATGGCAGATTATCAAGCTATGCAAGTAATTTCAGAGATGCAAGAAGAATTTCCCGACCAAAGACATGAGTTTGAGTTTTTTGATACTTTGTTAACGGCAGCAGTACATACCTATGTAATAGAAAGAAAAAAATCAATCAGAAAGGGCAAGACTAAAATTGCTCATTTGGGTGATGTTATTGGGTATAATGCAAAAAAAGTATTAAATGGCGTTTTAAGAAAAGAACAACCCTCTCCTGTAACTGTTGGAATTAACCAAAGGATACATGATGAATTAGTTGAATCAGGAACACCTGAAGATATTGTTAAAAGCGTTTTTGAAACGTATGAAAATCCTGCTTTGGGGAGTCAGTTCTTCTTTGGATTACAACATGTTATCAAGAATGATGAATTCATGGGTGGATATACCAAGGATTTGTATGAAGTCATGAAGCATTACAATAAGATATAGCTAGGGTTTTCTCACCTTTATCTATTATTATTTTATTTAATGTATCATATTATTCATTAATTCGAGTATTAATTATCAAAAATGGAGTTGTATCTACTTTAGAATGGCTAAAAATAGAAAACTTTATATATAGTATTCCTTTCATTTAAGAAAAAATTAGAAAAATAGCTATTTTTAGAAATAAGACAAAGGTGGTACCATGAAAGCAATAACAATATTTGTTCTTTTTGCATTAAGCATGTTAATGATAGCAGGCTGCCAAATGGCAGTATATGAAGATAATGCAACTGGCGAGACAGGAGAATTTCCTCTAGAGATTGAAGAGATAACACCTGTTGAAGAAACACAAGAATCTCAGGAAGAAATGATGATACCTGAAGAAGGAATTGTTCTAGAAGCAACTGAAGGAGAACTTATTGTACTTAGACCAGAAGCAATTGACCCTGACGGAGATGTTGTTACATACTCATTCACCGAACCATTCAATAGCAATGGAAGATGGCAAACAGCTGATGGAGACGCAGGACAATATCTGGTAACTGTGACTGCAAGCGATGGAAAAGCAGACACAAGCCAAGACATTCTGGTTATTGTTCATAAAGGCAACAAAGCACCAATCATTGAGTGCCCAGAAGAAGTAATTGTCAAAGAGGGCGACACAATCAGACTTGACTGCAACATCTATGATCCAGAAGGCGAAAGTGTAATTGTTGAATACTCAGGATTTATGAAAACTTCCACACATAAAGTTGGATTTGACGAAGCTGGAAAATACACAGTCCAAATCAAGGCAAGAGACAAAAACAAAGAAACAGAAACAACAGTAGACATTACTGTCCTTGATGTGAACAGAGCACCAGAAATCAAAGGAGTTCCTGAACAAATCACAGCCATGGAAACAGAAATCATCTCTCTCAGCCCGCAAGTAATTGACCCTGACGGAGACAAAGCAACTGTGACATTTTCAGAGCCATTTGACAACAAAGGCGTCTGGAGAACCAAGATAGGTGATGCAGGAACACACAAGGCAAGCGTGCTTGTAAATGACGGTAAATCAACAACCAAAATGGAAGTTGTACTAACCATCACACAGAAAAACACAGCACCAGTGCTTGAAAAGATAAACTCAATCACAGTAGAAGAAGGAGACCTAATTGAAATTGTCGTTGATGCAACTGACAGAGAAAACGATGAGCTCGATGTAACTGTAAGCGGATGGTTAAACACCCTTACATACCAGACAGGATATGCCGACGCAGGAGAATACACAGTAACAGTAGCTGTAAGCGACGGATATTTCGAAGACAAACAAACCTTCAAGATAACTGTACTGGACAGAAACAGGCCGCCAATCTTCAAAGTGCCTGCATAAATCAATTAAAATTTTTTAAATTTTTTTACTTTTTTATTATTATTATTTTTAAGAAAAATCAACAAAATCTTTGCTTTTGTGATTTCAAAATTTTTAATTTTGTTTTATTTTTTTTATTTAATTTTAAATGTAGGGAGGGAAAAACATGGAACCAACAAAAGAATATTCCGAAAGAACTAGTTTAGTTCATAAAGTACTTGAAGATACGGAGTTAGGAAACGTGAGTTATAAATGGGAAAGCATAAAATCAGACGCGCCCCCTTTAACAAAGCTGCCTGATCATATAGCTTTTTATGACGGAGAGAAAAAGGTAGGTGAATGGTATTTTACCCAAGGAAACATGAGGATTAGAGCGATTGACAAATCATTTAAACCATATATTCCTATATTAACTGCAAATATGCGGAAACATCATTTAACCAGTGCAATCGACATTACTGATTTGTTTAAATGGTTTAAATGATTATGTAACTTAATTTCAAATTTTTTTACTTTAATTTTTCTTTAATTTCCTGATTTTTCTTTGATTTTACTCATAACTTCATCTACAACAGAATCAATACTTCTATTAGTTGTATCAATAAGATATTTTTCTCCTTGGAATGAATCATACAGCTCATGATACTTCTCTTCCCTCATTTGTATAAGTTCAGGATTATCCAGAAGTATTTGATGATATTTGTTATCAGTATCTTGTTCAAGACGCTTTAATCTTTCTTCTGGTAAAACAGTAATATAGAATAGTTTATCTGGTTTTAACAAAAAAAGGCTGCCAACTTTGGACCAGAATCTATTATAAAATCTATTTATTTGCGGAACAAATGACTTTACAGAGAAATCATATCTGTCCTGAAGCACGGTTTTTCCCTCTTTTAAAGCAGGCTTAACAATATGCTGCGTGCTATAAGCTAATTCCAGCATAAAACTAAAAGTAGAAGGAAATTTAGGAGCTAATTTTCCAAGAAATGTATCTGATTTAAGCCCTTTATTATAAACATAATTCTGGGGTTCATCAATTTTATCCAGAATTTCTTTTATTATGGTTGTCTTGCCTGCCATGTCAAGGCCTTCAAATACAATGAATCTTCCTTGTTTTTTCTTCATAATATTTTTCATATTATTTTTCATCATACTACCTCACTGGGCTTGAACTTTCGAAGAGGACAGACAAAATCATATTTTTCAAAATCATAGCAAGAAATGTTAAAAGCCTTGAAATTCACACAATACTTGCAAGCCGTAAAAAGAATATTAATTTTATCCCAATATTCCCTCCAGAGCTTTTTGTTCTGCCAAATATCAGGAATGTTTGTTTTGTGGAGGTTTGCAATAGGTTTTTCATAAGAAGCAAGAATTGCACAAGGATAAACATTACCATCTGGAAGAATCTGTAAATGATATCTCTCAGAATCTGCAATACATCTATTCTCTTTCTTAATTAACCCTTTTTTTGCAAGAGGAACTTCAAGACCAATCTTGATTTTATCTTCATATCTTAAGAGATGTTCCTGAATAAATTTCAACCAAGCAAGAGGTTCAACAGCTCTTTCATTATTTCTCTCTCCTCTGCCTACAGGCGTAAAATAATACATGCCCTGCTCTTTTATATTATTTTCAATACAGAACTGTATGATGTTAGGTATATCTTTATAATTTGATTTGCAAACCAATGTATTTATCTTTACATTAAAACCCATTGCGACAGCTTTCTTGATGTTATTAACCACCTTTTCGTAAGTTCTTTTGCTCACATTCCTTATCTTATCGTATATTTTATAGTTTGAGCCGTCGAGTGAGACTGCAATTGCATCAAGGCCAAGGTTTTTGAATTTTCCAAGCTTATCATTTGACAAAAGAGAACCATTAGTCACAAGCTCAATTTTATAACCAAGTTTTTTACCAAACTCCACAATTTGAAACACATCATTCCTAAGAAGAGGCTCACCTCCAGTTATGTCAAATCTTTCACCTCCTAATTTCTTGGTTTGAACAAGTATTTGCTTTATTTTTTTCAGGCTCAACTCTTTCATCTCTTTACATCCAGAGTCAAATGCACAATGCACACACCTAAAGTTGCATCTGTTTGTAATGTTCAAATCCAGTTTTGGCAATTGGTTTTCTAACATTTTACATCATTTCCTTTATCTTCATTCCAATATCTTTTTTCTTTTCATACTCCTTTATTATTGGAACATAAGCAGTGCACAGATATCTCTCATGAACATTCCATTTTTCTGATATCTTTTTTTTGGGATGAATTCTGCTCTCATCAGGCTCTAACCAGCACAAAGGATCAGGACCATCAAAATGACCATATTCAAGATGAGAAGCTCCGGCATCGCCACCTCTGCAATGATAATAAGAAGAACATTTCCTGCATTTGCCTCTTGGTTTTCTGTTTCTTATTCTTTTGAATACATCTGAATTCATAATCTCCTTGACAGATTTGCACTTGATATTTCCGCCAGATTCTTTCAGGAAAACAGAAGGACTGACTTCTCCGTCTGGCTGGATTCTAAAAGCTGTGAAACCAGATGGGTCGCCAGGAAATGAATAATTTCCTCCAAAGGCAGATCTGAGTAAAGGTTCTGGGGTAGATACAGAATTATCAATCTGTTTTGCAAGAAAAGCATAAGCTTTTCTCAATTCCTCTTTGTCGAGAGCCAGATAACTTTTATTATCTGCTCCTCTTCCATTATTCCTAAATCTATTAAGTCTCCAGTAATCAACTTTGAGTTTTTTTGCAAGCTCATGCAGCTTCTTGAGTTCATTCTCAGAGCAGTTAAGCTTAGTGATGCAGGTAACAATTTCTGTGTTTACACCTTTGCAAACAAGTTGTTTAATTGTGTGAATTGCTTTTTTGTAATTTCCTTTCACTCCTCTGAACTCATCATGTTTTTTTTCATCTGCAAAGTCAAGGCTTACACCAATGTCATGGAACAAGGGAAGATGGTTTTTTATTATTTCAAAACAAGTTCCATTGGTCGTATAGGATATTTCAATACCTGATTCAAACAGATATTTACATAGCTGAATAAAATCTTTTCTTAATGCACACTCACCTCCTCCAAAGTTTACTGCTATAACGCCTGCTTTTTTCAGCTTGTCAGCGACTTTGTATGCTTCTTCAAGTGTTAGCTCATTTTCTTTGGGTTTTCCTGAGGCATTATAACAATGAATACATCGAAGGTTGCACGCGCTTGTGAATGACCATCCTGCCACTATCATTTTTATCCCTCCATTTTATTCTCTTATTTTTCTATTCTTGTTTCTAGCTCTGAAAGATTCATTCTCATTCCTTTATCCCTTCTACTTTTTGCACTTGCAGTGTAGTAGTTGTGATTTCCCAAGAAACCATGCATTGACTTGTACCATTCTTTATCATCACTTATCCCAAGTTCCTGCCTTACAAGTTGACTTTTTTCAAAGAAATCTTCTCTACCAAGGTTGTCAACATCAGCATCACAGATTATTTTTTCCAAGTGGCTTTTTGGATTGACAGGCATTTTTGTTGAAAGTATTAACTTCTGAATTTCATCAATGTCTTTTTGGTTGTATCCAATTTTTTTCAATATATAACCTGCAACTCTTGCACTTCTCTCTTCGTTGTTTTTTTTGCCTATTTTGTAGATTATATCATGAAACAAGGCTGCAGTTGAGATAATATATCTTGATCTGGAATCAATTCCTTCTCTTGCACTTAATATCAAAGAATCTCTGACAACTTCTTTCATATGAGTATTGTCATGATATGGATTGTTGGTGAATCTCTGCATGTATCTGAATGCAAAATCCTGAGCCTGCTTCCATTTTACACGGTTCTGGACAAAATATTTGTTCTGGTTGTTTTGGTTCATTTTCATCACCAAACCTTATAAGGTATAAGATATATAATAAAGATTTGAATGAAAAATGCGTGTTTTCCGAAAGATTTAAATAAATACTAAGATAATATGGCTATTATGAGCTAATTAACATGAGATATTTACAGCAGAACCCAAAACAAGAAAAAATAAAGCTGGATATAAAAGACAAGAAAATCCTTGCTTTAATGTCCCATAATTCTAGAGACTCATACACGCACATTGCAAAAAAAGTAGGGCTGTCCAGAGATGCAGCCAAGTACAGGATAAATAAGCTCACAAAAGCAGGACTGATCCAGGGCTATAGAACTCTCATTGACATCAACAAACTGGGATATGATGCATATCATCTTTTTATAAAACTCAATAATTTAACTCCAGAAACTGAAAAAGAGATAATAGAGAAATGGAAATCCTACCCTTTTATGAGAGCTATCATAAAATATGTTAATGGATATGATTTTGAACTTGCTGTCATAGCAAAGTCAGTAAATGAATTTGAAAGAATTCAAGATCAAATAATGACTGACACAGAAAAATATTTGCAGGAATATGATGTCCTGATAATTACCAGAAATCTCATAAGCAGAAGCATACCTGCAACTCTTATTGATGAAATTGAAGAAGAAAAAACACAATCAACAACTGAGAAAATAAAGATAGATGAAAAAATAAATTTAGATGAAATAAATTTAGATAAAAAAGACCAAATATTGTTAAAAGACCTGGCAGAAGATGCATCAATACCAATTTATAAGCTTGCAGAGAAAACAAAGCTTTCGCCTGACGCCGTCACATACAGGATAAGAAAACTAATAAAACAAGGTTTGATAATAAAATTCATGCCGGTTTTAAATTACTCAATTCTCTCATATGATATATATGCTGTTCTTTTTAGCATATCTGGTCTGACACAAGAAAAAGAATCCAAACTTAAAGAATTATTAAAAAGAGACAAAAACATGCTCTGGGCAGTCAAGACAATAGGAAAATATAACTTATTAGTATATATATGTATTGACAATACAGAAGAGCTTCACAAATCCCTAATTAATCTAAGAAATAATTTTCCCACAGAAATCAAAAAATGCGAAACAATGCTGGCATATGAAGAATATAAATATATATACTTGCCAGAAATAGTTTTCTCGTGAAAGTTTAATCCAAGAAATAATGCTCGTCTTTTTCCATAACAATAACTTCACCAGGCCTGTAGCCTGCTTCTATCAAGGCTTTTCTAAGAGCATGGCATGACGCTTTCTCACCGTGCTTGATGAATATTCTCTTGAAATGCTCTCCTTTGGCAGGGTCTTTCATGTTTTTTAAGTGAGCAATAGTCTCATTAATATCAGCATGCCCGCTAAGGCCGCCCATTTTTCGTACTGCTGCTTTTCTGTGAACTATGCCTGCTGTTTCAATAAATGGAATTTCTGTTTCACCCTTATATAATAAGTCCATTCTTGTGCCTGGAGCTGCATATCCAGTTCCCATAATAATATTATTATGATATTTCAGGGTTTGCTCAAGAACTCTCACAATTCCACCCATATCACCCATCCCAGAAGATGAAATTATTGCTGAACCTTTCATGTTTCTGTCTTTAAGCCAGGCAGTCGTAGCTTTAGTGTCAAGTTTTACAAGGTTTTCAAAATTAAATGGATTATCTTTTTTATTTGCAAACTCAATTTGAGCTCGTTCATCCATATTATTAATATATTTAAGCATGATTCTTGCAACACTATGAGCAGTTGAGCTGTTTGAGAATAGCTTAAAATCAGGAGGTATTCTGTTTTCTTTCTGAAGCCTGTAAAAGAAATTCCATATCATCTGGGTTCTCATAATGCTAAAAGCAGGAATAACTAATCTTCCATCATTCTTTGCCACGTAATTGATAGAGTCTTCAAATTCTTTTATTGAATCGTCGAGACTTCCATGAGTTTTATTACCATATGTTGCTTCTACAACTACATAATCTATATCTTTTCCAAAATCTGTGTGCGGAAACCTGACTATAGGGATATCAGCAATTGGATTTGTTGTTGTTTTGTAATCTGTTCTTCCTAAGTCATAAGTTGTCAGAAGCTTTATTGGTTTTTTTCCATCTGGTTTAATTTCAAAAAGAATTTGGCTTGAGCCAGGAATATGGTCTGCATCATAAAAAGTTCCTTGAATTTTGTCTGAAAGCTTGAATGGTGTTTGATATGGAATGCCTTTTTTGTCTTCATGCGACACAAAAAGTTCTTTTATTTCTTGGAAGTCAGAATATTCATATAAGATTTCTTGAAATGGTATCCATTGCCCTGCTTTTGGGCCGTGTTTGTATTTTTTTCCTTTTACCCATTTATTATGTATGAATGGGCCGCTATATATTTGTCCTAGTTGTAGTTTACCCAGTTCAAATCCTTCTGGAGTTGTGATTAATGGGCCATTAAAGCCTTCTTTTTTTAGTTTTGGTAATAGCCCTATGTGATCCATGTGCTCGTGTGTGAATGTGACTGTTTTTACATCAGAAGGTTTGTATGAGAAAGGCTCGTGTTCTTCTCCTTTTTGGTATTTTTTCCCTATATCAACTGCGTGTAATTCTGGGCCTATATGAATCATGAAGTTTGAGCCAGCTACATTTTCTGCAGCTCCATGTTCTACTACAAAAATCCTATTTTCTAAGTTTTCCCCCATATATATTAGATGGCTGATTAGATTTATAAAGCTTTTCTTATGTTACTACTATTTAGTAAGCAGGATGCTTTGAACAGTAGAACGCAATTATTTAACAAAGCTTGACATAGATTAAGTGTTCTGAAAATTAATAAGTAAGGCATATTTAGTAAAACGAATAGCAATTTTTACTTACAGAATAATTGATGAACCATTTAAATAACCCTGAGCCTTATTCATATTAAACACATCATCACCGTGCTTATCAGACAACTTGACTCTTGTACCAGACTCAGTATCAGTACAGAAGTCTTTTGTACCTGTTTTTTCTATGAGCTCAACAATAATTTTTTCAACATTCTTATCATTAAGGTTACCTGCAAAGCCAATAGTCTTAACTGGTAGCTTCTCACTTAATTTCTTGAATATATTAACAGACTTGTCAATATCAAAAACTTCTCCTCTGCCACCAGAAGGATCAATAAGCACATAGTCAATAAAATCGTTGTATTGACTGACATAATCAGCAAATTCTGCAGGAGAATCATGTTTTCTCATAGAGTACTTACTAGCCTGAAAAACAATCTGCATGTCTGGAAACTCTTTTTTTATTTTCTCAAGTTCTTTCATTGGCGGCTTATAAATATTCAACTGAATAGCTCTGCATAAGCCAGTGTTGTAAATGTTGGGCATGCTTTCTCCAAACATAGTGTGTGCGGAGCCTTTGAAAAGAAGCGAAACCTGCTCTGCAAGAGTTGTCTTGTCTTTTGTATGATAATGAATCATTGTCAAGAACTCTTCATCAGCAACTAATAATATATTAGGAATATTATTAACATGAGGATATCTTCGGTTAGAAGCTTTACCAAGCAATGTATCTTGGGAAACAAGAATGCCAAGCATAGGGATATGACTTGAATGCATGCTAATACCTGCATTTGCATAAATTTCCTTCAGGCTCCAGACCTGAAAACCAGATGTGATGCCTGTTATTCCAATATATGGTTTTGCTTTCATTTTGTTAAAAGGAATATAATTTAGCTTATAAAGATATCTTTGATGAAAGGTAATTTTTAGAATCAATATATCTATTTTTAAGGTATTCTAAACATCAAAATTTCGGCGCGCGACGAGCCTGTGGGCTAAAATCTTTAGATTTTAGTTTTAATAATTAGCGGGCTGCGCGAAATATAAGGATAATTGAAATTTGAAAATGCCTTTTCCGCGTTGGAAAACGCAGAAAAACCCATTTTCAAGCTTTATAGAAAAACTCATTTTAAGTGTTTTTTTAGCCATATTTTCTTAATTAATCCTAATGTTAAAGTTGATAATAAGAAGGCTAATGCTGGCACTATTGAATTTAAAAAGGGTTTTGGAAGGCCTGCCACATAAAAGAAGATTACTATTACAAGATAAGTTAAGAGTGTTATTAACATCCTGCGAGCCCAGCTGGTCTCCCATGCTTTGTCAGCTTCTACTCTTTTGTTTCTTGTTTTGATTTGCTGAAGTTCTTTTTTTATATCTGTCATACTACTCACAAAATGGGTTTTCCACCTGCATATTTAAAGTTATTTGTCTGGTTATTATGGATTTTAAGGGCTTAAAAATGTTGATTTCGTCATTTTCCACACATTTTCCGTTGATTTCCGAAAGATTTATAAAGTATAACTACCCTATAGTAGCAATAAAACTCTCATATGACTATTAATGAGTGATAAAAAAATCAAGGGTGATACTATGCCTATGAAATATTCAAACCTGCTCAAAGGATTCATTCAAGAACTCGATGATTGTTATGTTCTGATGAAAAAGAAAAAAGAAGAAAACACAACTGACAATATGGAAGTTGAGTACATCTTCAAAGATATGCAGGACAACAAACTAGGTTCTATCAAGGAAGTTATTGACGATATTCATAATCTCATTGAAGAAAGAAAAAAGCTCAGAGACGAGCTGTTTGAAGATTTTGAAAAAGCCGCCCTCAAAGTGAATAATTTCTTAACTGAAAAACAAGATGATCTAAAATCAGAAGAAATAATCGAGCTTAAAAGAAAAATAATTGAAATCGAGGAAACAAAATCCCAGGAAAAACTAAATGCCTGGCGAGATATTTCTGCTCTGAAAAAAGAGCTAAGAGAACACCTGAGAGAATTCAAAGAAAAGAAAGACGGATACAGAGCTCTCGAAGGAATGGTAGATTTTTAGGAGATAAAAAATGTACAACAAAGACCTAGTTTCTGTCGAGGAAATGTGCAAGAAGCTTAAGCCTATTTTAGGAGTAAAAATTGACAAGCTTTACATGAACTACTCATTTGCCGACGAGCTAGCTAAAAAAAGCGAAATTGCACGTTTTATTCACGCACTTTACATCAAGTATGTCAGCCACGCAGTGCTTTCAAACCAAATACTTCTTGAACCACCTGCAAAAGAAAATGTTATGGGTGAATATCCAATCGGAGTTGTTAGCTATGCCAACAACGACCTTTACAATTTCAACCTGAGAGAACATGACTGGCAAAGACATGTCTGCATCACAGGAATGAGCGGCTCAGGAAAAACAACCTTGGCTTATCAGCTAATCAGAAACTTCATAGTCAAAGAAAAACCATTTATGATTTTTGACTGGAAAAAAAGTTTCAGGCCATTAATGCTTATCGACGAGAAATTACTCTTATTCACAGTTGGAAACAATCAAGTATGCAATGGGTTTAAGGTGAACATTAACCGACCTCCACGAGGCGTCCCCCCAAAAGAATGGATAAGTATGTTATCCGACGTCATCATAGAGAGCTTTAGTGCAAGCCATGGAACAGCAAAAATAATTGCAGAAGTACTTGATAAAGCTTTCAAAGACTTTAAAGTCTATGAAGGAAGCGAGAACTATCCCACCTGGTACCAAATAAGAGACAGGCTTCTTGACATGGAAGAAAACCAAAGAGGCAAAAGAAGAGAATCAGAATGGGTCACAAGCGCAGTAAGAATCGCGCACATGCTGACATTCGGAGACATTGGAAATACAATCTGCACCAAAGGAACAGAAGAGATGACAGTAGAAGAACTGCTTGACAAAAAAGTTCTTTTTGAACTGTACTCACTAAACTCAGTGCAGAAAAAGTTCTTTTGCGAATATCTTTTGACTTATATTTACAAGCTAAAAAAGAGCACCAGCATGACCTCAGATCATTTCCAGCACGCAATTATTGTCGACGAGGCACACAACATCTTCTTAAGAGACAGACCTATTTTTATGAAAGAAACAGTGACTGACATGGTTTACAGGGAGATGAGAGAATATGGAACCAGTTTAATTTGCATGGACCAGCACATTTCAAAATTATCTGAAACAGTTGTTGGAAACAGCGCATGCATCATAGCATTCCAGCAAATTCTGCCTCAAGATGTCGACACAATCAGCAACATAACCCAGCTAAGAGACAAGAGACAATACTTCTCAATGCTCGACGTGGGACAGGCTATTGTAAGGCTGGCAGAAAGATATAATGATCCTTTTTTGATAAAAGTTCCTTATATTCAATTGAAAAAAGAAAATGTATCAAATGAATTTGTAATCCAAAGAATGAAAGTATTCATGAATGATTATTTGATGAAAAAAGCAATTACTCAAAGCAAAGAAGAAGTTATTATAGACGAGATGGAAGAGCTCAGAAAAATATATTACAAAAGCGGAGTGAATGCTACAAAAGAAGAAATAAAAGAAATTCATTTAGATAATGAACCAAGACCTTACAGAGAAGTCGTTGCTGACAATGTTAAAGGCGAAGAAAAAGCATTTTTCGACTTGGTTAAAAAACAAGAACTAAGCGTAAGCCAGGCTTATAAAAAGCTTGGATTAAGCGCAAGAAAAGGCAACATGATAAAAGATGCCTTGATTGAAAAGAAACTCATAGAAGTAAAAGAAGAAAAAAACGCAAAAGGATGGAGGAAACTGCTCATACCAACAACTAATGAAATTAGTTTAGCAGCCTCAGCCTAAATCACAAATCATATTCACTAACTAACTAAACAAACCACACATGCAGAATGCATAAACCTTATTCAAGAAATAACACACACACTAATGACGAATAAGCCACACCAACCACACAACACAATGGAAACACAAAACAAACAGACAACACCCACAGAAACTCAAAAAATCCATTGTTAAAAAACGAAAATCAAGCGCGGAAAACCCAGAAAACCTTGTTTTCACAGATGGAAGAGCTTAACTGGTTGGACAATTCTAATAGATGACATTATATTTCAGGCTAATCAAATTCTTAATTCTTCACGGAAAAGCCTGGAAAGTTATGGAAAATGTAATTTAAGAAAAAAATAGATTCTTTACAAAGGGGGAGAACAGTGATTACAAAAATTCTTTTATGGTTTAAAAAAAATAAAGAATGGTTTAAGCCAAGCAAGGAAAACAATCTTTTCTGGTTTCAGATAATAATCGTATGGGTCACAATGGTCCCGCTTTACAGAAATATTGTTAAAGGCAAAACAGAAGGACTAACCCTTACTCTGTACATAACAATGGTTACCTTTTTTTTCATGGGCTTGACCCTGGCCATTTCTTCTTACAAAGCAGACCGAATAAAGAAAAGATTGCAACTTATTATTGTTTATGCTCAACTAACATTTGTGCTAAGCGCCTTTTTTGTTGTTTCTGCTAACAAGATTCCTTGGGTTAAAGGGGACACAATAATGTGCATAGTAGTGTACTCCCTGTCAATCGCTTCAATAGGATTGTCGCATGTATACATGAATGTCAAAGGAAACCTCAAAGACCGTGTCCAAGATCCAATTGTCAGAGGACTCATAGCAATTTGGAGCAAAGCACTACCTCAACTTTGGTTTGCCTGGACAATGATAGACCAAAAAGGCTCAGATGGACTGCCATTCATAACCTTAATTGGAGGTCATTTAAATGCATGGCCTAGATTTATTCATGTAGTATTATCAGGCAGAAAATCAGGCTGGGACAGAGCAACAAAAGGCTTGCTAATGAGTGAACTCTCAAATGTTGGTACATGGACAATTGCATCAATAGTCTGGTCATATTTCCAGATTCAATCTGGATAACTCACTTCTTTAATGTGAGTTTAGGGGGACTTATGAACAAACTAATATTAGTTTCAACAATCTTCATCACATCAGCTTTTTTCTGTTACACAATAGGCGTCTGGGCTGAGAAGTTTGCAGGAAAACTCAAGCCCTGGCATTTATGGTTTTTTTGGGTTGGATTTATCTCTGATACCATAGGAACAACAATCATGTCAGTGATGAGTAAAAGCTTCACATTGAATCTTCATGGCATCACCGGCGCCTTAGCAATTGCACTCATGGCTTTTCATGCTGTGTGGGCAAGTATTGTTTTGAAAAAAAGCAAGGAATTGGCTATAAAGAATTTCCATAAGTTCAGCTTAGTTGTATGGATAATTTGGTTATTTCCATTCATTAGCGGGATTAAAATGGGAATGTCTCACTAAAAAAAGGAGGACATTGTGAAATTCAAAACAAAAATTTGGCTACAAACTGCTTTTGTTGCGGCAGTAATACTCGGTATTCTGATTATTTTAGCAATCTTTATTCATCCCGGCGCAAACACTGTCGTAAATACGCCTGACCCTGAAGGAAAAGTCGCCGGCTTCTGGAAAGGATTGGTGCACGGCGCGACAATATCAATCACATTCATCATGTCATTATTCAATGACAGCGTGAATATTTATGCAGTGCACAACAACGGAGGATGGTATAATTTTGGGTTTGCGTGGGGCCTAACCCCTCTGGCGATCGCACTCAGAATCCTCCTTTGGCTGATTGAAAGAAGAAGACGCAGGGATATATTTTCATTTATGAATAATTTCTGAAAAACATCCAAAGCAAAAAACCTTGCCACTATATATAGAAGTGATGTTGGCTCTTCAAGACCCTTAAAAAAAGACCAGAGGGATAAACCAACAATACAGTTGGAAGAAGAGATGGCAAAGTAAAGAAAAAGGAGAACGTTGTGAAAAAATTTGGAATTTTTCTATTGATTATCGGGATCATTTTTATGATCTACAACACCTATGAGAGCGTCAGCAAATGGTACAAATTTAAGAAGGGTTGTTCATCTTACCTGAAACTGGCCGGCGATGCACCAAATATTCAGAAAGCTGATGAATTTCTGAAGCAGGCTTTGGATTACATGGAACAGAAAAACCTGACCAGCGGAAATTCAGCATATATTTTCCCCACCCCCCAATCCAATCTCAGCATATGGTACGAGCAAATCAAAGGAACAAAAGAAACAGTTTCAGAACTCATCCAAAAAGGTGAAAACTCAACTCAACTGGAAAAAGACAACGCCCTCATGAAAATCAGGGAAGTAGTTCTGGATCAGGGAGAAAAAGGGACCCACGTCACCCTTCCACCAAATATTACCTGGTATCCTAAACACTGGGTGATGTTATTTGACTGGATTGTCTCCATCTTATTAATCTGCATTGGAGGATATCTCATCTTTAGGGAATACTACTAAGCAGATATCTTTCATAAAAACAACAAAAACCCTCTTTTTTTAGAACTGCACATTCTGAAGAAGAGGTTGGCTCTTCAAGACCCTTAAAAAAAGACCAGAGGGATAAACCAACAATACAGTTGGAAGAAGAGATGGCAAAAGCAAAAACCTAAAAGGAGGTTTTCATGAACCCAGTAACTCGTTTGTATCAAAATGTCGTAAGACAGGGTAAAAGGGCATGGGAATGGAGTGTAAAAGGTATCAGCTACCTCACCCGCGACCCTCGTGAACTGATCAACACCTTCACCAATCTGGTGATAAGGATCAACCACCAGCGCAAAATTTCTGAACAGTTCCAGAATCAGGCAGTCAGTATCACCCACAGCGTTGAACTGGACAAAGTTCTGCTTCCTCAGCTCGTCAGACTGCTCTGGACTGTATCAGTCAGCGGAATCACAGGCGACTCATTTCGTGTCACACCTGAAAAAGACACCAGCGCTAGAGAATTCGAGGCCCTCATCAAAAGGGATGAAGAACTCTTTCGTCAGAGAAAGGCTGACATGCAGGCATCGAAAGAAGTCATTGGACAGTATGTCAGTGAATTCAAGAAAGCAACCACGACAGAGGAAATCAGAGCCATCATTGAAAAGCTCATGAACCTCAGAATCGGAACTGTGAGCAGCACTGGCCACATCACTTTTGATTTCACCATGCTCACTGCTTTCATCCGGCAGGTTTTCGAGTCCGCATGTTATCTAATCAACAAAACCTGTCTGCCCGGTTCCCGTGAACTCGGACGTCAGATTCTCAGCGACATCATGCCTTTCCTCCGTGTGAGAACATGGAACAGAATCGGAAAACAGTACGTCAAGAAAGGCAAAGTCCTGAGCCGTGTGTTTAAACAGAGGGGATGGAACGCAGAGGATCAGGCCGCAGCTTATGCCACAGCCAAACCTCTCATGAAGAAATAACCCTACCCTGTATCATTGGAGGAGTGCCCTAAAAAAGCTTCGAAGGAATATCCAATTGGATTGAGAAGAAATAAGGGGCACTCCTCAGACCCAACACGCATCAAACACAAAAACCCTCACCTCTTAGACCACCATATCTTTGAGGTGAGGCTGACCTTTCAAGACCTTGTAAAAAACATAGGTTTCAAGAGAAGATAGTAAATATAAAAGAGAAGAATTTAGCATGATTATTAAATTAGGTTTTATCAATAAACCAGAAACTTTCTTTTTTGTCGGTTGGATAATTAGTGGCTTGACACTTTTTCCTTTGATCAACAACAAACCTCCTGATATTTTGTTTGCCCTTGGAGGTGGAATTATAGCAACAGCCATTTTCGCCTTTGTGAGAAAAAAATTATTCAGATAAGAAGAATTCCAAGAAGCACAGAATCTCATTCAGCATGCTTTGGAAACAAAAATAATTATGATTTATCCAGAATTGATTAATACGAAAACAAATAAATTATAGTATAAGAGGATGACTCAGTGATGCATCAGCATCTATCTCGTCAAAAAAGGAGGGAACATGAACGAAGAAAGTAGAAGAAAAACATTCGCCATTACTTTCTCTTTGGTTTTCCACGCAATTCTCGTTCTCAGCTTCTTGATGTTCACTCCTAAAGGGCGTGAATTAGGTCAGAACATATACAATGTGTTTCTTCCTAAAGGATTACCTGCTCAAATTGAAGCTGGAGGAAAACAAGGAGAACCTGGTGCTGAAGAGACTGGAGGGACTCTGAAAGATCTGACAATAGCCAAGAAAAAACCTGTTCTTATTGCTCCAAGTGCAATTCCAAAAAAGGTTGAAGAAATACCAATAGTCAAACCCAAGCCCAAGAAAAAGACAGTCATCACAAAACCAAAACCAGACGATGTCAAGAAAAAACCAGAGGCTAAGGGTATAGGAGAAGGCACAGGCACTGGAACAGGTACAGGCGAAGGTTTTGGTCCTGGATTTGAATTCGGAATCACTAACTCAGAAGGCGAAAATGTATCAATCGTAAGCAGTATATATAGCTATTACTTCCGAATTATCATTAACAAAATCTCTAACAGCTGGTTCAAGCCAAATGTCCAAAACGCTTATGAAGCAACATTACAATTTGAGCTCTACAGAGACGGCAGCATATCAACACCCAAAGTCATAAAGAGCAGCGGAGTTAGAAGTCTTGACATGGCTGCAGAAAGAGCAATTCTAAATGCACAGCCATTTCCGCCACTGCCTCAAAGTTCACAAAACGAATATCTGATTATAAATCTAACTTTTGTCTATGACATTGAAAAGGAGGTTTGCCTTTGAAAGAAGAACATAAAAACAGCAATATAATGGGAATCATCATCCATATCTTGCTTTTTGGAAGCCTGTATTATTTTGCGATTTTCAACAACACCTCCTTGAGAGACAGAATTCTTCCAGTAGCATTTGTGTTCTTCACAGAAACCTTTGCATTTGGATGGTGGAAAAAACTTTTCCATAAATTTCATCGCTTTACAAGTGATGAATAAATAATATAATTTAACAAAAAAAAGGAG
>Ga0180009_10002182_pt1 | contig 23195 bp, 27 predicted proteins | sample OS_PC_MetaG_FD_123537 | JGI IMG/M metagenome (GOLD analysis project Ga0180009, IMG submission 123537) | Groundwater microbial communities from the Aspo Hard Rock Laboratory (HRL) deep subsurface site, Sweden - OS_PC_MetaG | ecosystem: Environmental > Aquatic > Deep subsurface > Groundwater...
GGCCATCATGGGCATGTATCTCGGAGGAAGTTCCAGGAGAAGAAAATCCAGGCCGGGAAGAATGCGGATTTCAGGGATCTGGATAGGATAGATGTTGACCACCGCCCCAAGATCGATATCGAGATTTCGAACCAGCCACCTTGCCCAGAATGATTTCCTGAGATATTGGACAAAGGGGAGCGTACGTTCCCGGAGCATCCGGTAAAAATGCCCTCTTCCGGCTATCGCCTTCAACAAGCTCGACAATAACTTCATCAATCGCATCTATAAAATGTCCCTGACCATATCATACATAGAAAGATGGATGGTTTTGAAATTTGAGGAGGAAAACTTTAGATGTGTTAAGAGAGAAGGGTGCCGTTGATATCAACAAGTGCGAAGCTATTTTTTAACCCTTTTTTACAATGGGGTGCATTTCACATTAAAGCCCGTTCATAGGGGCTGGTATAGCAAAAATACAAATGCCGGCCGTCACGGTGGAAAAATTTCCCGTTAGGCCCCCCCTCAGGATGTGAAAGGAGTAAAAGAACGATACTGACAACAGCATAGGGGCTGACATGGGAGCCTTGATTCATTTCGGTCCTGGCCTCCCCGGGCTGAACCCCATTTATCTGGATGTCCCCGTTGGGGTACCGTGCCGCATACTCCCTTGCCATCGACACACACAAGCTGTTGAGCGCGGCCTTGGAAACATTATACATCCCTGTGCCTGAAGTGGACGCCCATCCTGCTTCGGATGTTAAAAAGAGGACACGAACGCTCCCCCCGGAGATCATATGCGGAAATATAGTCCTTGTTAGCAGCCAGGGGGCGGTGACATTCGTGGCAAAGAGCTTTTCCCAGTAGGTCACAGGATCCTTTTGGAGAGGAAACCGGGATCCAGGCCTGCTCGGAAGAGCGGCACTGTTGATCAGACCTTGGAGGCTGCGGCAATGCCTCATAACGGTCTCTGATGCCATCTCCACTTCATCTTGGCATGAGATGTCGGCCGGTAGGAGGTAACATTTATTCGTGTCTATAGCCAGCTGCCGCATCTCCTCCAGCGTGGCTTCCAGTTTCTCGCGCCTCCTCCCCGTCAAGAAGACCTGAGCCCCTGCCGCGGCAAGTGCACATGCGATCGATCTTCCGTATCCAGTTCCCGCACCTGTGACCCAGTAGGCCCCGCTCGAAATTTGATCCCATCGATCCCTGGGCAGACCGAATCGGTGGATATTCCATGCCAAGGGGTCTACTCTCTCCAGGGACCTGGATCGATTGATCACATTGACCCAGACGGCGCCGCTTCCCCTGAGAAGCTTTTGCCCTAACATGAAAAGTAGCACGGTCAACCGCCTAATGATGTTCATGGCTTCTCTTGTCCATGGAATTAAATTAGAATTTCACGTACCGATCGTATGATCTCTTCCGTTCCCGGATAAAATGCCTCTTCGAGGGTATAGCCGGCAGGGGTGGGGAGATCCGGGCATGCAACCCTTCGGATCGGCGCTTTCAAGTCAGAAAAGCCTTTTTCGGCAAGCAAGGCGGAAATCTCTCCGGTGACACCTCCTGTTTTCCAGCCCGAATCGATAACCACAGCACGTCCTGTCTTATGGATCGAAGACAGGAGAAGACCTTCATCGAGGGGCCGGAGACTTCTCATATCGATGACCTCGGCTTCGATGCCGTCTTTAGATAGCTCTTCAGCCGCCTGAAAGGCCTCTGTAACCATATATGAGACAGCGATTAAGGTAACGTCCTTGCCGGGACGTCTTATTATACCCTTGCCGATGGGTACCCGGTAGATGTGGTCGGGGACAAAGCCTCGATGGCGAAAATTAAAGCGGTGCTCCAGGATGAGCACGGGATTCTCATCCGCAATGGCCTCAATCATCATACCTTTGGCATCGTAGCAGGAACTGGGCATGATCAATTTGAGGCCGGGAATATGCATGAACAAACCTTGAAGAGCCTGGGAGTGCTGGGCAGAGGAGCCCCACCCCCTTCCGATGCATGCCCACACCACCAAAGGAACGGGGACCTGGCCTCCAAACATATAATGCCATTTAGAGGCGTGGTTGACCATTTGATCCATCGCCAATAGGAGGAAATCAGGGCGATTGTGAAAGTAAACAGGCCGCATACCGCCAATGGCGGCCCCAACGGCAATGCCTGTGAGCGCATTTTCGGCGAGTGGCGTGTCGAAGACCCGATCCCTTCCGTATTTCTTATGCAGGTTCAGGGTTGTTCCGAACATACCCTGGGGGTCATCAACCCCCTGGCCCATGACAAACACCCTCTGATCAATCCCAAGGGCCTGATCAAGGGCCTCGCGAATGGCATCCGCATATGAGATTTGGCGATCACAATCGACTTCTTCTCGGCAAAAATCGGGCTCATCACGTTCGGGTTTTATTTTTGACCAAGGCATCTTGATTACTCGCGAAAAAGATATCGACCGATATCCTGTTTTTTGGGAAGCGGACTGTTCCGAGCATATTGAAAGGCTTCATCGATTTCATGGTCTATCGCTTTCTCAATATCGAGGAGATCTTGTGCATCGGCATACCCCCCGGTGATAATCTTCTTTTTCAGCAGGTCGACGGGGCATTGTCTTTCCCAGTGCAGAATCTCTTCCTCATCTCGATAGCCCAGGTGGAGGTCGGGGCCGGCACCAGCGTGACCTCGCATTCGGTAGGTATGGCATTCAATAAAGGCAGGTCCCCTTCCATCTCGGATCGATGTCACCGCCTCTCCTGCTGCCCGATAGACCTCCAGCACGTCATTGCCATCGACCCAATCGGTCAGCATAAGCTCCCCACCGATCGCGTGGAAGATATTCTTGCCCCTCTGGCGCTTGGAAATGTGAGAGCAGACAGAATACTGATTGTTTTCATATACAAAAAGGACTGGCAGGCACTTCAAGACAGCAAAATTAATGCTTTCATAAAAGACGCCCTCGTCCGCTGCGCCGTCACTAAAGAAAACGGCGCTTACCTGCCCTGACCGATTCATTTTGATGGATAGTCCAAGACCGGTGGCGATTGGAATACCTCCACCGACGATCGATGAACTGCCCATATGCCCGACCGCTACATCAACGAGGTGCATTGAGCCTCCTCGGCCCTTTGAACACCCCGTCTCCCGACAGTATAATTCCGCAATAAGCCCTTTCAAATCACCGCCTTTTGCAAGATAGTGCCCATGACCCCGATGATTGCTGGAAATATAGTCTTTTTTGTTAAGTTGAGCACAAACCCCTACGGCTACGGCCTCCTGCCCGATGCAAAGGTGGACAGGGGTTTTCATTTCATCCAGGTGGTATTCGGACTCGATACGAAGTTGAACCCGTCGAATTCTTACCATCCGGTAGTAGAGATCAACAAGCAAATCCCTGGATATTTTCATTTTCAAACCTTTGTTTTCAATTCGTCGTTGAGCTCTCTGAAAGAAGCTATACCTTGCCTCGACCTCTCTTTTTCGAGATCCCGGTAATCCTCACGTTGCGGATCGAAAAAGATAATCTGACTTCCGTTGAATGCGAATTTGAAAGGGACATAGATCAATTTTTTCAGGGCCTCCCGGATCTTCCCGTGGGAGGCCGGCGGTGCAAAGATGAGAAGGAAACCGCCACCGCCGGCACCGGTAAGCTTTCCGCCGACTGCTCCGGCGGAAATCGATTCCCCGTAGATTTCATCAACATGTGAGTTTGAAACTTTGGAACTCAAACTTCGCTTTGCCTGCCATGCTTCATGGAGCAGATCTCCAAATCCGGTGAGATCCTGTCCGCTCATAAGAATCGAAATGCTTTCCTCCATCAAATCTTTCATGATCCTCAGTTGCCGTTTCTTGTCATGGATATCGGAGACATAACTATCGGCGATATTTGAAGCCGTGCGTTTGATCCCTGTATAGAATAGCATGAGATGCGAGTTGAGTTCCTGTATCCGTTCCGATGAGATCGTAATGGGCCTCACGGATATTTCGCCATTTTTCAGAAATGAGATATGGTTAAATCCGCCGTGTGCAGCCAAAACCTGATCCTGAGATCCCACGGTCTCTTTCAAAATATCCTGCTCAATATGGATGCTCTCCATAGCGAGCTGATGCTTGTCCGGCATAATTCCTTTTAAACCATAAAGGGCGTGAAGGAGGCCGACGGTGAATGCGGAGCTTGAACCCATGCCGCTGCGGGCAGGAAGATCACCGTCGTGGTGGATCTCAACACCTCGATCCAAATTTAAATATCGTAAAACCTCACGGACCGAAGGGTGCATGATCTGATCAATGGACTGGCAATTTTCAATTTTTGAATAGACAATCCGGATTCTGTGTTCAAAAAAGGGAGGGAGATACCGGCAGGTAAGATAGCAGTACTTATCGATGGTTGTGGCGAGAACCGCACCGCCGTGCTTAAGGTACCAGGCCGGGTAATCCGTTCCTCCGCCGAAAAAGGAGATACGAAACGGGGTTCTGCTGATAATCATAATAATTCCCCTTAAAATATAACGCCCTTTACGCCCCTGACAAAATCGCTTAATGGCTTTATTGCCGGAGGGGCTACATCCAACGGTAAGGCCGAAGGGTCAAAAAATCGAACCTCTTCGCTTTCGGGACTGCAGGTTAACTTACCAGAAGTAATTCTGGCCTCAATTAAAATATCCACCAAATGAACGACATCTCCGTTGTCGAGATAAGTGACGATTCTGTCTTCCTGTTCAGAGTAAACCCCCAAAAGACGGATGACCTCGGTCATAAAGCCTGTCTCCTCCTTTGCCTCTCTAACGGCCGCTTCCCTGATGGATTCACCCGGTTCGATTTTCCCTCCGGGAAGGCCCCACAGACCGCAGTCGCTTCTTTTTTCAAGAAGTATCCATCCCCGCTCGTTTTGAATGATCACACCCACCCCCACCCTGACAATAGTGTCGGGCGTAGGCGCCGTTTTCTCATACATTTTTTGAGCGACGGGGTTCATGGTATCTTTCATTTAAAAAAGTCCCCAGCTAAAGCATAGGACTCGGGCGTGCCGATATCCAGGAACCGACCCCTGTGGCAGTAGCCGTGAAGCCCCTTACCGATAAGACCGGGAAATATCTCCCGCTCCAGAGAAACCGCTCTTCCTTCCGGGATGTCCAGGAGTATGTGGCGTTGAAATACATATATACCCGCATTGATCCAGCCCGGCCCGGTATTTTCGCCTTTTTCGCTAAAGCCCGTCACACGTCCTCCTGAATCTACATCCACGAGTCCATAACGGGTTGTATCATCAACCTCACTCAAAAGGAGCGTCGTCTCGGCCTTTTTTTCAAGGTGCCATGACAGAACCGCTTTTAAATCAATCTCGCAAAAGGAATCCCCGTTCATGACCACTGCAATCTCGGATTTTATCAACGGGAGAGCGAGCCGAAGAGCCCCCCCTGTCCCCCTAGGGGTGGATTCATGGGAGTATTCAAGTCCAAGAGGGCCGTAGGTTTCGCCAATCATTTCCCAAACCTGTTCTCCAAGATATCCTGTGCAGAGCACGACATGGACGAGACCCGCGTCAATTAGTTGATCCAAAAGGTAGGTAGTAAACGGCCTTCCCCGAATTTCAGCCAGGACCTTGGGCCTGTCCTGGGTCACGGAACGAAAACGCGTTCCCAGCCCCCCTGCCAGGATCACAGCCGTTAATTGATCAAGTCCGCCCATAGGGTGCTATCCTCATTTATATTCGGTAGACGGGGAACATTATCAATGATGGCCCCCGATGAAGTCATTGATCATGTCAACGCCTCAGACATTCTTGAATGATGATCGGGCGAGCATTTTATACCCTTTTAATAATTCCTGAATGCCTTCGTCCAGCGAACGCCTTGCCTCAAAGCCCGCGTCCTTGAGCCGTTGATTGGATACAACATAATTGCGTTTATCCGGGTCTTTTCCGACTTCTGCAAAATGAATATAGAAGCCGGGAACATACTCTTTAATCTTCAATGCCAGTTCTTCCTTTGACAGGTTGGCTTCTTCAAGACCGGCATTATAAGGACGTCCCCTCATCTCAGTTGAGTTTTTGATGCAATGAATAAAGCAGTCCGCCACATCCCGGATATGAATATAATTGCGCTTGAAATCCTTCTCAAAGATAACAAGGTACCGATCCGTAAATGCCGCATAGGTGAAATGATTGACAAGAAGGTCAAGCCGCATCCGTGGAGACATCCCGAAAACCGTCGCCAGCCTCAGGCTAATGGTATTGGGTGAGTCCAGGAGTGCTTTTTCGGCCTCCACTTTCGTCCTGCCATAGAGAGAAATGGGTTCAAGCGGGGTTTCCTCCGTGCAATATGCTTCACAGGATTTCGTGCCGTAACCGCTATTGGTTGTTGGGTACACAATCAGCTGTTCATCACTCCTCAACCGGTTGATCGTCAAAACCGCATCAAGATTGACCGATTGCGCCATCCAGGGGTCACGGTCACATGCCGGGGCGCCGACGATCGCTGCCAGGGGTATGATGACATCCGCTTTTTTCAGGAGGTTGCCCATGAGGTCTTCATCCCGGGCGTCACCTTTCACAAAATCGAAAGATGGGTTGGCGCAGAGATGGAAAAGGGAATGTTGTCCGAGCATCAGATTATCCACGACGGTAACCCCATAACCGCTATTCAGCAGATGTTCACAGAGCACGGATCCCAGGTATCCGGCACCACCGGTCACAAGAACTTGAATCGCCATTTATTTCTCTCCTTGTCTGATGATTGGAATAAAATATTCAATGGATTTTGACATCTCCGTCGGTCTTTTCTATTGCTCTTGAATGCCTCTTTGCGCTTGGAACAAGGAAGCTTTTGATCTTTGAATAACGTTCGGCTCCCAATCTCCTCTCGATAAGCTTTAATAACGCCCAAATGACTTTCCTGATCGTCTGAAGAATCAAAAGCAGGTGAAAGATGAACAATTGCCATTTATTGAAACCGTACGGACCGGTCATCCAGGCGTATTTTTCCTCAAAGGTTGTACCGATGATTCTGTTTTTCATTCGTATCCTATGGATTACAGGGTTTTCCCTGAGAGGAAGCATTCTTCCCGAGGAAAATGCATCGACTGCGGAGAGGGCATGGTAATCTACATGGGGGTAGGCAACTTCCCGCCACATCTTGATCGAAAAGATCTGTACGTAGGTCGCGGACGGGTTCGGATGAGAGAAGTGCCAAAGCGCAGTGCTCTCGTCGTGCCATACTTCGGGAAGGCCGGCATTGACGAGCCTCCAGCCCAGATCATAAGGGCCGCAGAGGTAGCCCCGAAAGGATCGATGCTCATCAAACCCTCCGAAGCCAATGGCATCTGCTTTCAGCACGGACATGCAGGCCCCAACGTTCGGCCAAAGGTCTACCCAGTGATAGGTCTTCAGATCTTCAAATTTGGTTAAACCCTCGGGATACTCTTTTGCCGATCGCCACTCATAATGCATCAGGACCTGTGCTGAGGGTGTGCCCTTTTGAAGCTTGAAGGTCCTTATGATCGAGCGAATAAAATCCGGCGGAAAAACAGCATCGCTATCGCAGATAGTGATGATCTCACCTCCGGAATGCAATAGACCGGCATTGTACCCCTTGTGTTTATGATATAGCCCCCTCTGTTCGCACGTGATAACCACATCGGCCTTCTCGATGATCTCTGGAACAACCCTTTTAAAAAGTTCGACCCAAATGATTTCATATTCCACCCTGGGAACATCCTGCCGGTTGAGCCAGTCCAGGGCATGGAATCTTTCACGACAGGACCAGTCGAGCAGGATCACGGAAACTTTCGGTGATATGCCGGAGCGATTTTCTTTGTGAACTTTAATGTTATTTTTGCGAGCCATTTCTTGATACTCTTTGCCCTTGTCCCTTTCCGGATTTTCTTTTCATGCATCTGTCATATTTTCCCCGGAACCGTCTTCTGGTCCATAGATCCATAACCTTTTTCAGAAATCCCCAGCGTCTACCCAGGATGATTCTGGCCTTGGCTTCAGAGAGCCCTTTCTCATGCTTCAGACACCCAAGGACCTCATCATCAAGTGCCGCCAGGTCTATCCCTCCGTAACTCATAGGGACAAGGTAATAATCTCCTCTGAGTTTGACAATATTATGGCCCATGTAATCATATTCCACAGTGATCGGGGTGCTTTCAAACCTTTGAGACCCGAGTTTGAGGGGGCGCATTCGGAACTCATCCGCCCGCTTCGGTATCGGAGGGACGGTGTCCACTGTTTCAGCATCATAGCCCAGCATCGCCATGAAATCTTGGGGAAGGGATTGAAACAACCGGCACGTCTTTTCTGATAATCGATCCCTATAACTGCCAATGCGTCCTTCGTGAAAGGTGGGGCTTGATTCATTAAAGACACGATTCCCATAGCGGAGGGGATTTCCCGGTATGTGAAGTTTCAGCTGAAGAGACCAAATCAATTTTGTCTGTGCTTCCCGATCGCCTCCTCCCTGAGGGCCGATCATTTCTTCAAAGGAGACGGGTATGACATTTTGAAAATCCACCCATGGGGTAAAACGTCCTATTCTTTCTCGGATACTCCCGAGCAGCCAGGGATCCTCAATGAGCGCCATTATCCGCTCTTCAAAAGACCGGTTTGCAAGGTAGCCGTAAAAAGGAGAATTGCCATCTTTATGATAATAGTTGGCTTCCGATATAAGAATATCCAAAGGGTTTCGATACATAAACAGGGCGGGCGATAAAAGAAAAGGGTGCTGTCTGTTTCCAAAAGGGCTTCGACGAACCGTATCGATGAAAAAGTCCCTGGCAGAAGTATGGGAATTGGAATACTCCAGGCAATACCAGCAGCCGGGCCGCGGCGAGTCCGAAAAAACGACACCTCTGCCATAACCTAAGCTTTCCACCAATTGATAAAGCAGATGGGTTCCGCTTTTGGGTATGGAAATAAGAAAAAGGGGTTTTTTTTGAAAATAGGCTTCCGTGATAGGGGCAATAATTTGGATTCGCCGTGCATCCACATAATCCATAAGACGTTGTGACAGCATCTCTGTTTGATGATCAAAACAGATGACGACATCCGCCTCTGTTGAGCCTTCCGCCATTGTTTGAACGCCTGGTGTGACCGGGGTTTCTATCTCTTCCGCTGTAACAAAAAATGAAAAGGGCGTCCCCCGGCCAGATAGGTTTGCGACGAAATCCGCAGCGGACCGATTGAAAGGCCGCAATTGGATCTTACATCTTTCCCGGCGGACGATCTCAGAAACAGGAGACGGGAGGTCATCTTTCGTGAAATCAAAAAAATGGAGATCGAGATTGGTGTTCATGAATGATACCTGGCACAAATGGATTCAATAGTTTGATTGACCGGCTCCAAAGCCTTTTCAAGAACGACCACCAATTCCTGCATGAGTCCGTCTTCTTTGATGGTCGAACGCTCAATGACCACCGTCCCTCTTTCCGACTTATACTGGGAAAAGGCGTATTTTGGTGACTGGAAATTGGATTTGTTGAAGGCAAAGGTAAAAAGATTCCGGTCTTCAAACTGATCATATATCCTTCCGGCCTCAAGATAGGCTTCCACCTTTTTCTGAAAGGGTGTGTAGGCCTTTTTATCAAGGTATTGGATTCTGCCATAGCCCAAATCTTCCATGAAATGATCAAAACCGTGTCTGCGAATGATCTCAAGGTGCTGGTTCACGAAGTGGTTCTTCCAGTCACCGATAATGCCTTTTCGAAAATTGTGCCGATGATGCGCCGTCTGGTTCCTGTTTTTCATCTCTCCCCAGATCTTCGCGGCCGATGTCTGACTTGTTTTGATACCCGCCCTTTCTCCAATGGACACAATGGTCTCCTGGGGATTTGTGATAAGATCCTCCCACCGCATGACGGCATACTGTTCTCTGACCCTGTTAAATTTTTCAAGATAATCTTTTAATGGGGCAATGAGACCTTCGAGGAAATTGGGGTCTGTCAGCTTATACATGGCGAGCTGATCACGCAGGGGGCCGGCTTCGACCTTCAGATAGCGGTCTATGTATTCTCCTGTCAGGGCGTTGAGCGAAAAAACAGAGGAGTTGATGACATCCAGGGGATCCCTAATGGATGCGAACTTAACATGATTTCGATAATAGGTGTCCTCCAGCCAGACATCCGGTTCATAATGGGAGTGAATCACCCTGTCATGGTCCATCACGCATTTTGGCAAAGAAAAAACGGCCAAGAAATCTCCCATATTTCTAATCCCGACATATTTTCTGATGCAGGCCAGGTTTCTGTTCTCTTTATTCAACCACTTCGGCCCCCCGAGGAGCCACTTGAAATCCGGTGAAATGATGAGGTCTTCCGGAGAGATGTGACTCGAAAAATATTTTAAAATGCACTGATAGATATCTTCCGAAGCCTCTGGGACTATGGCGGCAAGCTCTTCTCTCAGCGGGTTCCTCCTGTATTTCTTCGTAATGAGCAGATGATTGAGTACGCTGATCAGCAGGGTGAAACCGCTGCGAGGCGGTCCGACCACTAGCAGTTCCGGCGCATTTTCCCTGAAATGATCAATGACTGACTTCAATTGTTGTTTGATCTTCATATTCTGAACCTAATGAATTTTAAATGAATAAAAACCGACGTTTTGTCTCCTTTCACGGTGCCTATAGCGGTCTTGGAAACAGGATGCGGGATATTTTGTATAGGCTGTTATAAAAAGAGATTGTTTTTTGACTATTCGACATGAGATTCAACGCGCCATGACGGAAGCGTTTCCATAGGGTCGGACGGCCTTCAGGCTGGTCGGGATTATTAAAACGATCGACCGGTAAATCACGTATATATACTATTCTTTCATTGGGGACCATCATTCTCCTGAGCTTCCTCAATATCTCCATTGCGCCGGGCAGCGGTAAAACAATAAATCGACCGTCTCCATTTATGGATAGGATTTCGGTTGTAAGGTCGATGACAGGGTACCTAAGAAAACGAGACCCTGATGGCCATGGCCGCCAATCCATAAACCCGACAATATTTAAATTTCGATAATTGAATCCATAATAATCCAATATTTCAATGTCCGATGCATCGGGGACAGGGCCGATAATGACAGGCTTTTGAGTATTCGTTAGTGATTTCAATGGATGGAGCGATTTCTCATAAATCGAGCGCTTTTGTGTTATTTGCATGGTTGGGAGAATAAATTTCTTATGGCATGCCGTGCAGAATTGTACAATCGGTGTGAATAGTGATTTCAAAGGCAAAAGATAGTCCGATTTTTTTTTGCAATGGGGACATTCAAGTCGGAATCGGTAAGTATCACGTTTCAGTTTCGGGGGGGCGCCCCGATCGAAATCACAAGAATGATCCACTTGAAAAGAGGCTATGGCGGCCGATTTGAATCCACGATATCTATTCCGGACAACAGGGTCAGTGAGTTTATGAAACTCGTAGTAGGACATTTGAGTCATATTGATTCGAGGTCGTGTATGGATCGTTTCATAGTACAGTTTTCTGTCCGGAATAATTCCATTTTCCAGACAATGTTCAAAAAGTTCGGTTCCTGGGTATGGGGTAATATAATCACAATGAATAATCAAATCTTTACAGTAAATGTTGTAAAAATGAAGGGTTTCCCGGATGGTTTCCGGGGTTTCCGCAATGTCTCCAAAGATAAAATTGGCCTGGATGCCGATGCCCGCCTCATCGGTTAATTCAATGGTTTTGCGAATCTGTTCGACCGTAATACCCTTTTTCATACTTTTTAAGACTTTGGGACTTGCGCTTTCAAAACCGTAGGCAATATGAATGCATCCGGCATCTTTCATCTCCATCAGCATATCCCGGTTTACATCGCACACCCGCATTGAGCATGACCAATCAATGTCCAGGCCCAATTGTTTCAGCCGCTGGCAAAACTCCCTTACCCTGTTTTCATCGGATGAGAAGAGTTCGTCATACAATTTCAATAAATTGAATTGATATTTTTCGTAAAAGAAAATGATTTCCTGAATGACCGCATCCACAGAACGCACTCTGTAGATTTTTCCTGTGGTGTGGTAACAAAAGGTACAGCTAAAAGGGCATGACCGAGCCGTGATGATGGGCATCAGCCTTGGATTTGTCCTTGTCCGGCAGTGAAAATAATTGTCCGTTTGATTCAGGAGAGAGATAAATGAATGGAAATCAAAGACATCATAATCAGGTAAGTGAAGCCTGTCTAATTCGGAAATCGGCTTTCTTTTTGATGTGTATTGTGGCTCTCCCTCTTTCCAAAAGGCAATCCCGGCTATTTCTTCGAAATCCCGGTTATTGTCTATAGAGTCGACCAATTCCCTGATGGTTTCTTCCCCCTCCCCCATGACGGCAAATTCCGGTTTCAACGTTCTGAATACATAATCCTTATCGCTCGAAATGATGCCGCCCCCGCATATGACGGGAATATCCGGATTAATATGCCTTAGAATGTCTATTGTATCCCGGATAAACAAAAAATCCGCTGAAAGACCACCGACGCATACGATTTCAGGCTCATACAAGTGAAAGGCATTCCTTAAGCATTGTCTTAAGGCTTTTTTTGCCGATCCCCTGCACCATTCATTATTTATGTTCAATCCAAAAACATCATGGCCCGCCGATTTCAGGGCCGCTGCCAGATAGGGAAAAGCTTGACCCATGATATCCCGGCTTGGCTCAAGGCTGGGATAGTTGTTCTTGGACGGGACCATCAGGGTTCTCATTTTATGGATCCTGTGTATGAGTAGTGTTTATTCGTAGTCAACGATAATGCAATCTGTTTTGGATTAAGCGAGGATGCTTTTTTTTCATATGGATCTTGTTTTAGATCAATCAGCAGCATGAAATGAATGTTGAATCACGCAAACAGGGGTTTTTATTTCCTGAGGGAGGGCGAAGGGATGGCACTCTACGATATTGAATGAACCGGCGTTTTCCCATGTATCGATTCGTTCCATGCCCGACATCGCACTCAAAGAAACCGTGTAATTCCCGTTTGTTAAAAGGATCGGACCGATATTGATTCGTATTTTTTTCACTTGTCTGTCAAAATATATGCCATGAAGAGGACCGGACACACCGGTACATGCGAATTCCCCGGATCCTTTGTAGATTTTAAATTCCAAACCGAATTGCCTGCCAGGTGGGTCGCCGCATAGATGTACCAGAATTGAGAAAGAATCATTATAGGAAAAGATATTCCCATGCTTGCCTTCTTTGTCCATCACCTCGACCCTTTCGATATAAAAATCCGGATTACTCTTATTTCTTATATTTCTCATGACCATGGAGGGGTGATCATCAATAGTGATGATCACATCCTCTTCATAGGCCCGTACAACATCTTCCGTTGGTCCGTATTGGATAACTTGCCCTTTATCTATCCAGATCGTGTTTGGACATAGATTCCGTATCGCATTCATGTTATGACTGACTAAAAGGACCGTCCTGCCGAATTTTGCTTCACTCTCCAGAGCTCCCAGGCATTTTTTTTGAAACCCGATATCCCCGACGGCTAAGATCTCATCTATTAATAAAATTTCTTGCTGTAGATGGGCCGCCACGGCGAAAGCAAGGCGGACGTACATGCCGCTTGAATAACGTTTGACAGGGGTATCCAGGAATGGTGCAATCTCTGCAAAAGCGACGATCTCATCAAATTTCCTATCCATTTCGATCTTACTCATACCCAGTATGGCACCATTGAGATAAATATTCTCTCGTCCGGTGAGTTCTGGATGAAAACCGGTTCCAACTTCAAGAAGACTAGCGACTCGGCCTTTTATACGAAAGCTTCCGGCGGTCGGTTCTGTAATACGTGAAAGAATTTTTAATAATGTTGTTTTTCCTGCCCCGTTTCTGCCTATGATACCGATCACTTCACCCTGATTTATTTCGAATGAAACATCTTTTAGCGCCCAGAATTCTTCTTTCGATGGGTCAGGTTCCAGTTTCCTAAAAGGATGCAGAATTTTTTTACTCATCCTTTTTGCTCTGCTGGCAATCACATCTCTCAATGCCGTATAGCGTTCGGGGGGCTGGTGACTGATGAGATATTTTTTCCCAAGATTTTCAAGCCTAACAACGGTATTGGACATTATTGAAAAGATCTTTTCATGAGGGGTTAAATAATATCAGCAAAGGTTTTTTCTGTTTTACGAAAAAACCACAAACCGCCTGCAAATATCAGAATGACCAAACATATAGACAACGTAAAACCAGGGATAAAAAATGATATTTCCCTTCCAAGGATCGCCCATCGGAAGCCGTCTATGACCCCAACCATGGGGTTCAGTGAATAAAGCAATCGCCACCCTTCAGGTACAACCGAACTGCTGAAGCCTACTGGGGAGATATAGAGACCGAATTGCACGATAAATGGGACGATATATCTGAAGTCACGGTATTTTACATTCATGGCGGCTATCCACAGGCCCGCCCCCATTGATGCGGCAAACGCAATCAGGATGAAGAACGGCAGGGTCAACACACGCCAAGTCGGCCAGAAGTCATACCAGATCATGAGGCCGAAAAGGATTGAACCCGATATGATAAAATCCACAAAGCTGACGACTACCGAACTCGTCGGGATGGCGATCCTAGGGAAATAGACTTTTGTGATCAGATGAGTGTTAAAGATAAGGCTGTTGCTGGACTCCGAAAATGAACTGGCAAAGAACTGCCAAGGAAGTAAAGCTGCAAATACAAGAATAGGGTAAGGAACATCTTCAGAGGGTAACTTAGCGATCTTTCCGAATATAATAGTAAAAACGATCATGGTGAGCAATGGACGGAGCAGTGCCCAGAGGATACCAATTGCAGTCTGTTTGTAGCGGACCAGGATATCCCGCCAGGCCAGAAAGTAGAACAGCTCTCTAAAATTCCAGAGATCTTTCCAGTATTGCCGTTCGGACTTACCGGCTTCAACGATGAGTTCTTGCGAGGTCATTCAATGAGATTGCAGTGGATAGATAGAAAGATTCAAACAGCTCCGCCCTTTAAGTTGCACGGAGTCGCTATGTATAACCTATTGTAATATAATGGAATTAACAGTCAGCCTTCAAGTTCTGGGCTGATCCGTCATGCCCCTGTTCGAACCTATTTTTCCTTTGCTTCCCAGATCAGAATTCGCGGACGATTTTCCAGTTTGGGTTTAAGGTCCTCGTACTCATCCCTGCTGAGGACCAATGAGCGGATTTTTCTTTTGATATATCGTTCAGTTTTTCTGCTCCGGGCTTCGTTAAATAGAAAATGGTTGAGTGGTCAAGTGGTAAAGAAAAAGAGTAGAATCACTATTTTGGTGAGTAAAAAATTAGGTGACGCCTCTTGATGGAGAAGATTTATCTTAGGCAAAGGGGTTGAGGATTGGAATCCCACAGTTCTCAAAGTCTCGAACATTTCGTGTAGCAAGAGTAAGATTGTGTACTATGGCAGTCGCTGCAATGAATAAATCAGCCTGGGTTCTTGATATCCCACTCTGGAGGAAATGCCCCCTGAGGACTCCACACTGTTTGGCAATGTTATTCGTGACGGGTAAAACTTGACATCTTAGTTGTAAAAATTTATCAAACCATTCCATCTTTCTATTGGCATTCTTATGAGACAGTCCACAGTAAATCTCTTCAACAGTTACAACGCTAAGGAAAATACTGTCATGCTGGGCCAGCCAATCTAATACAAGATTATTTGGAGTCCGTTTAAATAGTTCACTGACGACATTGGTATCACAAAGCCATTTCATTTTCTGTCGTTTCCATTGGGTTAACCCTGTCTTTTCTTTCAGGTATCTCAATTTCTACTATTTCGATCTCTCGGATTGACTTGAGCTCTTCCAGCAGTTCTGCCATAGATGGTTTCCTTTCTTTTTTCTTTATCTGCATAAGTTCTTCAAAGAGTTTTACATTAATAACAACCGCTACAGGTTTTTCCCTGTTACAGATGATTTGAGGTTCTTTTATGCAAGAGGTCAATAATGCTGTAAGTTTAGCCTTTGCTTCGGAAATTTTCCACTTTTCCATTAATATCACCCCCTGAAAGATATGACTATATTTTACGATATCATGGTCATCTATTATGATCAAGTTTTAATGTGGGAAAGTTGCCCATTAGGTGAACTGCTTCAAAAAGGAAACCCGGATCTTTGCAATTGTCGGAACAGGGTTTCATAGAACTGGGCCAGATTATTCAGTTGGGGTACGAACCGGTCCGCATTGATCTCATAACTTCCATTGAAAGCATGGATTTTCAGGAGATATGGAAAAACAGAACCTTAGGGCAGTATGGTCGGCAGCAAGTTCCATTTATTGGACTGAATGATCTAATCGCCTGTAAAAAGCTTGCCAAAGGTAGTCAAGATCTAGCGGATTTGGAGATTTTAAAGGAAATTGTCAAGAAAAAGAACTAGCCAAGATCCTGGGTTCCTTGCCTCTTTATACAGCTCCGCCCTTTAAATTACATTTTAAAATGTAATGCAAACCAATGAAATTACAGTAATTATTATGAATTACACTAAGAGGGCCACAAGTCCTTTTGGCCCCGATTTTCAACCCTTTTCTTTGTTCGCTTCCCAGACCAGAAGGCGGGGGCGGTTCTCCAGTCTTGGTTTAAGCTCCTCGTATTCATCCCTGCTCAGTACCAATGAGCGAATTTTTCGTTTGATATATCGTTCTGTTTTCCTTTTCTGGACTTTGTTAAATACGAAAATGGTTGAGTGGTTAAGTGGTAAAAAAAACAAGAGAATCCCTATTTTGCTGGGTAAAATTATATAACTTTAATGCCATTTTTTTGTATCTCGTTACCTAAAGGATTGTTGCTATTAAATATAGATTCTGTAAAAGGATGAGGCTCTATACGGTCGTCTATTTTGGCTGCAATGTGCATTAGTACTAAACGTTCTTCAAACAAATCGTCCGAGAAATCGGATGAAATTACGGCTATGTCGATGTCACTCCAGGAAGAAGCTATGCCTTTGGCTTGAGAACCATAAAGATAAGCTTCCTCTATCCGATACCGTTGGCTTGCTGCATTGATAAACCTCTGTACACTTTCTTCTATGGAAGCTGGGACTTTACCCATTGAAATACCTCCTTAATTATTTGCATCTGATTGTTTGTGAATTCAGCCGTGCACTTCTGACGGAAAGCCCTTTTAAGGTCAGGATACCTTGCTTCAATGTTAAAGGCCGTTATCCTAATGAGGGCGTCTACTTTGACTTCATCAGGATTTAGTCCGGCGATCTTTGCTAGCCTAAGCAAGTTGGGGAGCGGTGGAGCGTGTTCCCCATGATGTACGACATATAATGCCTTCAGGATCTTTTCCACGGCCAAATGACCAAAGAATAAGGCATAGGAATAGTCCTCTTTCTCTACCAGATGTTCTGCAACTTGAAGAGCCTCTTCTGCTTCGATTAGCCAATATTTCTTAAGTTTCTCTGCATCGAATCCGCTTTCATTCATTTCTACAGCCTCCAGGAGCTTGCACTTAATCCTTTTTTTCTTCCCAGATCAACAATTGAGGTCGATCCTTTAGTTTCGGGTGAAGTTCGTTGTATTCCTCTCTACTCAGGACTAAGGTGCGGATTTTCCTGTTGATATATCGTTCAGTTTTTCTGCTCAAATCATTTAGATGATATTGATCTATATTTCCTACTAACAAAAGGTCAATGATGCCAGTATCTTTTCCTTCGGCATAATCATCTAGTAGATAAGCCCTTTCAAGATCACCTAACCTACTGACAATACTGTCTATCACCTGATCAATCCCCATAACCTTGCTGACCATGGATCTGAGTTCCGGAAACAAAGGGTGCTCTTGGTTTGCCGTATAAAATACATGACGGCCGTTTTTTTCGGATTTGAGCAACCTGGTTCTTGTGAGCTGATTGAGTTCTTCTCGGACCGAGTTGGTGGAAATATTGAACTCCTTGGCCAGTTCTCTCAAGTATGACTGAGTCTTGGGATTGAAAAAAAACCTGATCAGGAGTTTAATTCTGGTTTTTGATGATATGAGGCCAGCAAATAGGTCATCCATATAGAGCTTCTTTATGAGTAATTTTATTACTCATAATACAATTATGAAAAAAGACTGTCAAGCATTTTTATGTTTTAATTTTAAGGTTTTTAGAAGGGTTGGAAAAGCATCTCTTTGTTCATATGAGAGAATTCTGCTTTAAAAAAGATCAATCTGTTGCTTCGAGTGTATTTTGGGGGAGGATAATAGAGATCTTTCACTATACGCGAGAAACCTGAACGATCCTTATTCTATTAATGGAAGAAATGTTTTCGATACTTCCTGGATCCACAAAAATTGATAAGGAAATAGATCGTCCACATCGCTCCTATATAAAGTTCCGGCCTAAGAGGAATGGAATACCGTGGCCATGGTGCGAAGATAATAAATATAACGGTATAATAGCCAAGGAGCACGAAAATCAGCAAGGGATATAAGGTTTGATTACTGATGATTTTTTCCTTTAAAACCTTGTGAAGATGGAAAAATCCTCCAAGTAACGCAAATAGAAGAACAAATAGATGACTTCCCTTCATTATGTCATGGGTTAGGTTGGCAACGGGGTTGATCGTGTAAAGTGACCATCTGACCGGATAGATATAGATGTCTCCCTGTCCCTGAAAAATGTTCCAGTTCCAGAAAGCGGTGGGTTTCCCAAATAGGTACCACATCAGATAACGAGCAGGTTCAGCCTTAAATCTATTCCAAAATATTCTGGTAAAATTCTTGAGAGAGGTTCCGTATCCAGGCTGTTCGGGATCATCATAATACATAAAATATTTGTAGGCTGGATCTTTATAGATAAAATCGGGATAACTCCCATGACTGATACTAAGAAGGGCCCTACCGCGGCGATCATCAGGTGCCACATTAACTCTGTTTCGAATAGCATATCCGACCCAGGTTATTGAGAAGGCAAGGATAAATACAATACCACAAGTCAAAATACGCTTATTAAAATAGCCTCTGGCGAAAGTTACCACTCCCACCAGTAACCAGGGAATAAAAAATACGGTGGGTGTAATAAGATAGGCAATGCCGAAGCCGATTCCTGCTAAAATGTAGAGCCATAAACTATCCAGATGATGAGCGGAAAAGAACAAAAAAAGAGAAAGGAGAAGCCAGAAAGCGAATGAAGACTCGGTGAGAATATAACTCCCGATGGATACTAAATGGGGAGAAAAACAGACTAAAAAAGCCGCAAGGCTGGAAGCCCAGATGGGCAAAAAGAAGCGAGCTAACAGGTAGGTGAGGGGAACCAGCAATGCACCTAGTATTACCTGAATTATCAGGATGTGCTGATAGAAATACTTTTCCCCGAAGATCTGTATAATAAGCGCTAAAATAATAGGATAGCCTGGGGTTCGGTATGCATCGGGCCTTGGAGACACGGAAGATGTATCACGGCTAAATACCCCGTGTTTGTTAAGGTTCATGGCATATTTGATATATTCTGCTGCATCAGCCCGAATTGGTCTATCTATATGTGTATGTGTAATATAGGCCAGTCGAAGATAAAGGGCAGCTAACGTGAGGGACATTACCCACAGAAGTACCAAAGATCTGCGCCAGTTTTTTACTAAGATTTTTTTTGTGGAATGATTTTGTCTCATTTCTATGCTTACAACATAATTTTCTTAGAATTCTAATATTTTTCTCATGGCACTATAGTTGGATTTGATATCACTGACGGATCTGATTTGAAAAAAACGCCGAAGGATGTAAGATGGACGGAGGTAAAATTCACGGTAAGCTGCACGGTATGCACTCACGAGTTCCTCCGATTCTATAGTTGGGAGATCCATAACGACCTGTGATAGATCGTAATCCCTCCAGTCATTAGTTCTGATATAACCTTTTGCTTTTGCCCATTCAAACATTTCTGTTCCAGGAAAGGGGGTTGTAATATTAAATAGAACGATATCAGGCTTTAACCTCTTTGAGAATTCAATAGTATCACGGATGGTCTTCCTTGTTTCTCCCGGATTGCCAAACATAAAACATGCTCTTACCGTAATTCCGGTCTTCTTACAGTCTGTGACCATCTGGTAGCCCGATCAATGCTTATGTTTTTTCTGATATTTTTTAATATTTTTTCACTGGCGGATTCAATTCCAACGCTTATCTGGTGGCATCCTGCCTTTTTCATTATTTTCAGGGTTTCAAGATCAACTGTATCCACTCGGGAAAAACAGCTCCATGTCAAGTCGGTTCTATTGGCAAGCAAGAGTTCGCAAAGTTCAATCACCTTCTGCTTATTGGTGGTAAAGGTATCATCATAAAAGGCCATTTCCCTAATACCGTGGTTTTTCATGAGATAAAGAATCTCCTCATAAATCTTTTGGGGATGACGGTAGCGAACTTTTTTCCCGAAAAAATGACCGTAACAGAAGGTACACCTTCCAGGACAACCCCGTGAGGAGATAATTCCGATGTTAGGAGATCGAAGTGAACTACCAAGTGCCGTATGATACCGCTTCATGGGGAGCAGATGGTATGCAGGAATAGGATTTTCATTTAAATCAACGGGCTCATCATCTTCAGGATTATTTACTATTTTCCCTGATTCCCGAAAGGATATGCCGGGAATTGTTGAAATTGATTCACCGGAAACAAGACGTAGAAACGATCTCTCCCCCTCTCCCCTTATTACAAGATCCACGCTCGGACATGCGAGACACTCCCCAGGCATGATGGTGGGATGGACGCCTCCTAAAACAATAGTAGCATTGGGATAAACTTTACGGCAGATATCGGCAGTTTCCAGGCTATTATGAATCAATGCAGTCGTAGCAGTAATACCTATAAAATTAAAATCTTTCCTTGGTAGATGTGAACGAAGACTGGAAAGGGGGATTAACAGAGCATTACAATCAAGGATTAGGACATCTATCTCATTTTCCTGTAGAATAGCAGCAAGGATCGCTAATCCAAAAGGAGGCGTGCAACTATCTATGTGTCTCCATATATTCTCCTCCCTTTTGAAAAGGGGTGGATTTATAAAAAGTATCTTCATTTGATTAAAAAAACGTTAAATAATCTCAATAATATAAATAAGTTATAATATTGAGCGGACCCTACGCAATAGCATATATTGAGAACTTCTCCCCTTGATATACCTCTATGGTATAGCCTGCATTGGCCTCAGAGATTTTTGGTTCATGAATAGAATTCCGACAGAAAAGGGGATTTCTAAAATTCATGTTTTAACAACTATTTATGGACATTGTCAAATCGGCCAGGGAATAATTAAAAGATCCTTGGTCACTTAGAGTCTTGTCTAGATCTCCTTTGAGATACCGATTTTCAGGTTCTTGCTAGGGAGGTATGAATCCCTATGAGACACATTAACAATCCTTGTGTATAGAGGCTGGAAGTAATTCGTCCCCTTTGTTGACAGATCCACTCCATCAATTTTACGCATATTCCGCTTGATTTTTAAAGATAATAGAGCGATATGTCAATGGTCATTGAAATGGGTGCCCAACGCTCAGAATGCTCCATCTTTGAAAATTTTTTGTTCTTAAATGTTAGTGTTGACTGGAGACTTAAATGGAGCTATATTTCCCTATCCTTATTGGGACTAACTTTATCAAGATCGAACAATCCTTTTTAACCAGGTTAGATAATCAGGCCATTGAATGAATGAGTGAGACATGAGCAAAAATGGTGACAAAAATACAACTACAGAAAAGCTCAATGTGGAATCTCCACAGGAGGAAGAATCTGGATACACAACAACGTTAGAGCTATCTCGCGAGACATTCCTTGGAGATTTTACCACCAAACACAATGCCTTTCTAGAGATTATCGATTTGGAAGGAGAGCGGAAACAGATAGAATTGGGAGAAGACGATGTGGTTATTGGCCGTACCCTCGATTGCGGGGTTAAACTGTCGCTCGACAATGTTTCTCGAAAACACGCCATAATCGCATTCCGCAATGAAGAGTATCACATTGAAGACCTTGGCAGCACTAATGGCACATATGTCAACGGTATAAAGGTTGAGAGGTGCATCTTAAGGAACAATGACCAGATTGAGATCGCTGGAGTGATGATTCTCTTTAATGATCAGAAGATTCCTGATAAACCATGACTCCAAACAATAATGCAAAACTTCTTGTCACTTTTTGGGGAACCCGAGGCTCAATCTCTACACCTGGCCGTATTACCGAAAAATATGGTGGCAACACCCCTTGCGTAAGTGTTCGTTACCAAGATATCCATATCATTTTTGACGCGGGTACCGGAATACGAAATTTAGGTTTAGATCTTATGGAAGAGTTTAGAAAAGAGGGGAACTCTATTCCATTGCATCTGTTTCTTAGTCACACCCATTGGGATCATATTCAGGGTTTTCCTTTTTTCGAGCCATCTTATGCCAAAAACACTAAGTTGACCATTTACGGAAGTCCCCATAAGGAACGTTTTCTTGAGTCTATTTTAGAAGGCCAGATGGATTCTGATTATTTCCCTGTTTCCATGTCAGAGATTGAGGCTGATATCAGTATTAAGGAGATATCCGAAGATGTCATATCCTTTGGGCCGGTGATCCTTGACTGGCAAGAACAGGTTTACCATCCGGGGGGTTCAGTGCGCTATCGTTTGAGGGTCAATGGGAAAAAGATCGTTTATGCCACAGATGTGGAGTTGGATCGTATGTTTAATGACACTGATGACAGCGAGGGGAGCAGATCGTTGGCCCAAGACTATCTCAATTTCGTTTACAATGCAGATCTGCTGATCGCTGATGGCCAGTACACAGAGGAGGAGTATTCGGATAAGGTTGGCTGGGGGCATTCCTCCATTCCAGTCATTCTCGACCTAGCCCACCAGGCCCAGGTTAAACAGCTCGCAGTTTTTCACCATGACCCCCAACATTCAGATAAGTTCTTGGATAAGTTATGGATGGAGAACAGATCCAAATATCGTTCAAATCATAAGAAGATGGATATCTTTTGGGCGAGGGAAGGTATGACAATTGCAATTTAATATTGTTAATCTGTTGTAACTACTCAGGTGGATAGACTGAAGGTGGAAGGCTTTTAGGGCATTTGATCTGGCTGACGAGGTAGCTGTATTGGTTTATCGGGTGACCCCAGGGTTTCGGAAAAAAGAATTGTATGGTTTGACTTCTCAAATGCGACGGGCAGCGGTTTCGGTGCTTTCTAACAGCGTTGCGCATGTGGCAGTCGAGCAGATTACCTTCGTTTTCTTGACATATTTTAGCCTTCAGTCTTCA
>Ga0180009_10002183_pt1 | contig 23193 bp, 24 predicted proteins | sample OS_PC_MetaG_FD_123537 | JGI IMG/M metagenome (GOLD analysis project Ga0180009, IMG submission 123537) | Groundwater microbial communities from the Aspo Hard Rock Laboratory (HRL) deep subsurface site, Sweden - OS_PC_MetaG | ecosystem: Environmental > Aquatic > Deep subsurface > Groundwater...
CGCAACGGAATAGATTTGAACTGGTTAGCTCCGTTTATAAAATCCGGTGCGCAGGAGCCCATTAAAGCTTTTCTATTCCAATTAAATGATCTTTTAAAAAGGATCCTTCTTTATCCCATGCCCACCATCGCCGCCATTACCGGTCATGCTTTTGCCGGCGGGGCCATTTTGGCCTGTGCCTTCGATTTCCGCTTCATGCGGACTGACCGCGGTTTCTTCTGTTTTCCCGAGGTAGACCTTAATGTCCCGTTTCTTCCCGGGATGCTTGCCGTAATCAAAAAGGCTGTTCCCATGTACAAGTTTGAGGAGATGCAATACACAGGTAAACGTTTGACGGCCCAGGAATGTGAAGCTCACCATATTGTGATGAAAGCCGGCCACATCAATGACCTGATGAATGAGGTCTTGGCGTTCGCTAAGACTTTGGATAAGCAAAGAATGATCATCCGGGAGATGAAAAAGCGGTTGTATAAAGACATCATCCGGACTATTGACGAAGAAGATCCTTTCTATATATCTACCGGGAAACTGCAGTAATTCTGGCAAAAAATCGCGTAAGATGCTTTGGGCATTTGGATTACCCCTGCGTCGTGGACCGGCGGCCAGGGCGATGAACGCCGGCAGCTTCGGCACTATTTTTAATTCATTTATCGGCTCCCCTGGACGAGGGCAATGATTTGATTGGCGAGGAGGGCTCCCGTATGCACCCTTCCATCCGCAAGAACCAGGGTGGGGGTTCCGGTAATGCCAAGCGATTCAGCCAGTTTTATGTTGGCATCGATTTCCTTCGTATCACAATCTGTTTTAGGAATTTCCTTATGGGCATAGGCCTCTTCCAGCATCTTTAAAGATTGGTTGCACACGATACTTTTCGATTTCCAGTGGGCCTCCTTGTGAAAAGGCAGCGGGAAAAGGATGAGGTAAAAGGCCATGTCTTTTCTTTCTTGCACCACCTTTTCCATCTCCTGATGGAGTGTCCTGCAGAAAGAACAATCCGGATCTGTAAACACAGCCACCTTTTTGGGGGCCAGCTGGTTGCCCATGACTAAGGGGGTGGTTAACGGAATCCGGGAAAAATCAACCTTTTTACTCTCCTGTAACTTTTTGAACTGCTCCAAGGTTATGTTCGACCCACTTTTGATTTCAATGATGGGACCGGGGATGGAGCGAGCGTCCTTACTTCCAGGGGCTGCCCTCACCAGTGCGTCTTCTGCGTGGGTCGCAAGATGATCGGGGCCAAAGGGCGGTTCCGCAGCCCTGCTTCGGTAGTGGATGAAATGGAGGCTTTGATAAACCTGGGGTTCCGGCATATCCGGGTGGAGGATGACCTTTTTACTTTCCGGAGGGAGCGGACTTTGGCCATCTGCCAGGAGTTGGACGACAGAGGTCTTGCCGTAAAGTGGCGGGCCTATGCCCGGGTGGATTCAGTCGATCCAGAAATCTTGTCGCGGATGCGCCAGGCGGGCTGCGAACGAATCCTCTTTGGAGCTGAGAGCGGAAGCCCAGAGATCTTACAACATATCGCAAAGGTATCACCCCAGAGCAAACTCGCCGGGCGGTGGAGATGGCTCGCGACGCGGGTATTGGAGTCCTGGCTTCCTTCGTATTAGGGCTTCCGGGTGAAACTCCCCAAACCTTGCGCCAGACCTTAAAATTTGCCGAATCCTTGCGGGTTCCTTATAGCCTGAATCTGCTTACCCCCTACGTGGGAACTGAGCTAAGGGAACGGGCCGCCGAATGGGGCATCCAGATCCTTTCCAACAACTGGAATCTTTATGGGCAAGGGTATCCCTAACCGCAACCCCCACTATAAAGCCATGGCATCTAAGCCGGGCTGTGAACAATTACCGCAGAGGTATAAGCCAATATCTACAAGATCTCCTGGAGGCGGAAGGTCGAGGGAGGCTCGGCAAGGAGCATCGGGATGAACTCCAGCGTTACCGCCACTGGAATTTTTTGCGGCGCCTGATTGGAGAAGAGATCTTAGAGCGTCATGGAAACACTCTCCGGGAATCCAATGGTTTGAAAGGTCTGGTTAAATCTATCGCTCCGCAATTAGACATGGAATTAGAGGAAGTGAAAAAGCATTTGGAACTTCTTATGCAGGAAGGAAATATTTGTCGCCAACCTATTGCTCAAGACAGGGTGCAGTGGGAATGGGCCGAGAATTGAATGCCCCAATCCCAAAATATGTAAAAATCAAGACCTGATCTGACGAACACTATCAATTTCTTCCTGAAACTCCCATGCCGACACGTCGGCACAAATAAGCATGAAAATCTATTTTCAGGGGAAATCATCGGTTGACAGATTCTGTCAAAGGGGGTAGGTTTCCATGAGAAATCAATGACGGTTTGGATATACTCCTAATAGCTAAACTTTGGCCGAAGTGCGGACAGTGGCACGAAAGATATAAAATTATAAATGGATCCCTGAATTCCGTCTGCCTGGAGTTTTTTCCGGAGCAGTCTCCATCATGAAAAAGCTGGAAACACGCCCGACCATCGTTCAGCGGAAAATGAAATTGACTAGCCTCCCTCAAGAATATTCAAACCGCCTGCTGGCCGCCCTTTTTCCCCGCCTTGGCGTATGGGCCTGGAACGCACTTGTTTTCGTGTTTTCGGCTGCGTTTTTTCTCTTTGGGGCTTCCTTCTCGGAGGCATATACCAGGGCGGAATGGGCGAAATTCCAACGCTCGATCATCGATTATCGCTCCCGGCTGAATCCAGATTTTCCGAAAATCAAGCGCAAAGAAACAAAATATATCATCGTGCACACCTCCGAGAGCGGACTGCAAGGCACGCTCCGCACCGTCTCGGCGGGCAAACGCACCCACGCCCTCGGGAGCACGGCCGGCGGACACGCCCATTACGTCATTGCCCGGAGAGGGTGCACGTATCGCACCCTGGACAAAGACCTTCGCGCCGACCATGCCGGGAAGAGCATGTGGAATGGAGAGACCGACATCAGCAGCGTTTCCATCGGGATCGAACTGGTAGGATACCACTACACGTCCATCACCAATGAGCAGTACCGTTCCGTCGGGATTTTGATCGACATTCTCAAGAACCTATACCGCCTCAAGGATCGCGACGTGTTGACCCACAGCCAGGTGGCTTACGGCAATCCCAACCGCTGGGTCCGAGACAATCATCGAGGCCGAAAGCGCTGCGCCAGCAATTTCGACCGGGCCAAAGCTGGCTTAGGGCCGACTTGGCCGTATGATCCCGACGTGAGGGCTGGCAGGCTGACGGCGGACCCCATGCTGGCCGTCATCTTCTATGAAGGTCCGAAGGTCGCCGCCGCGGCAAAACGAGAAAACACGAACATCATCTCTCTCACCAACACGGCCTGGTTGATTGCCGGTGAAGACTACAACAGCCCGACGACTCTTTACAAACTGCCCAACGGCCGCATCGTCCCGGGTGACAAGATCGAGACCGTCATCGGCTGGAACCGGGTGCCGCCGCACACCGAAGTCCTGCTCAACCAGGAACAGGAATCGGGGGGCGACGAGGCCCCGATTCAACCCCCCATTAAGACCATCACCGAGAGCGCCACGGCCTGGTCATATGCTGGGCGCAGGTACAATAGCGAAACCACGTTTTACTTCTTGCCCAACGGCCTCATCAAAGCCGGCCCGACCATCTCCGACTGGGACGATTTGCCCAAGCTCACAAGGCTGGTCATGGGCTATCGCGGGCCCTACCCAATCAGCCAAAGCCGAACCGCCTACAGCATTGCGGGGGCCAATTTCAAAGACCAAACCACTGTTTATTTTGTCCCTCCCAACACTTTGCTTCCCGGCAACGAAATCGCCGATTTCACCAATCTGCCCTCGGGAACCCTTGTTTTCCTGCCGGATTGATCTGTTTGGAAGAACACCGAAACCAAAATTTATTTTGGGGACATAACACTAGGTCGTTTATTTCTGTCTTCTGCAAAACCGCTCCTAACTTTTCTCCGTGTTGGCAATGCTTTTGGTAGTGGTCCAGGCTGCGGTTGATGACTTCCAGAGTTTCCTCGGGGGAATAGATCGCCGCCAGTTCCCCGGCCAACAGAAAATGGGGTCAAAGCTGAACTGGCTGTTGCCCAAACCTAAAAATTATCCGTTAGTTCGGATCAATAAAAAGGAAAGATAGAGTTTGGGGATAGAATGATTAAAAAGATAGAATCTCATCTCTATAATCCGTTCTTTTATCGATCCAAACTTCTTTACACTCCCTGCGCGGGGACGAAATTAGCCCGTGAGAAAGGAGTAGGATTTGTGTTGCCAAAATTTAACCCGAAACTTGTCGCCAAATTAGTTCCGCTTGACAATGCCTCAAAATTCTTCCTGCCGCCTACATGGGGTCTACACAAAGAAAAAGAGGTTAGGTCTTATTAACCTAACCCCTCGAAATCATGGTGGGCCTGCAGCTTAAATTTTAAAGTATTAGGATGGGAAGAAGTTGTGGTTCCCGCTGACAAATTTAAGGCGGTTAAGCTCGAATATCAGTTAAATTACGGCCCTCCGGGTCTAGTACCTATTTATGAATCTAAGGGATGGTATTGGTATTCGCCAGAAGTAAAGTACCTTGTGCAGGGCCAATATAGAAAAGATTATAATGAAGCTGCTGTTCCCATGGACCCATCTTTCAAGGGAGGAAGAGAGGATTGGAAATTCGTTTCCCTAAAGTTGAAAAAATAGAATTCTTAGGCGCTTCTTCGTTATGAATATTTCCACCACAAATCATTATTTGAAACGAGAGGTTTGAACTGTAGACTTGTAGGTGGAACCTATAAGCCAAGACTTTTTTAACACCGGCTGTTAGCGCAGATCTCGGTTAGGTCGAAAAAATCAAATTCCAAAATTTATGAATTGAAACCAGAAGCCCAAAACTCGATACTATCGAAGTCCGAAGAGGCCGGGAAGGTAGAGGGAGATAGAGGGATTTGTCGGCCCCACTACGAGGCTCAGCTTGTATTCGGGTTTGTAAGATGCAGCATTGAGGATAGATGCCAAAGCGGAGGTCAGACTCAGCCCCCGAAGGGTAAGGATGATCGCAGTTTCATCGGAAGAAGAAAAGAAGGACGGAAGCGGCTTTTTGGAGATTGAAGATTTTACAATCGAATACACACAGGGCAACGAGGGGGATGGCAAAGAAGCCGATAATCAAAGCGATCAGAACCAGCCAGACTAACCTTTCTTTGGCAGGGAAAGTAACCATTTTTTTATATTAAAGCATTATCTTGAATCCAGCAAGAGGGTTTTTTCTAAAAGCAGGCTTTAAGGAATTGGAAAATTCAGTGCAAATAATAAATACTCCGCACTTTATTCCGCAATCTGCAATCGGAATTTACTAACCACTTCCCAATAAATTACCAATCTTTTGCTCGAGCTCTGGGCCGGACACCCGGCCTTCCGCCACGACTTTTCCGTTTATCTCCAGGACGGGAACCCGGGAACCGAAGCGTTCCTTTAAATCTGGCAAGCCATTAACATCCAGCCGGCGAAAATGAATCCCCCTGCATTCAAGTAGCGGTTGTAACAGCAATTCGAACTCTTCGCAAAGGGAACATCCTTCCCGAGTGTAGAAAATAGGTTCGAGATTCAAGCCAAGATACAGCAAGCTTTCGCGATAAGCCTGCACCGCATGCTGCACCACCACCCGGAGCGCAGCCGCTACCGGCACAGCGACCACTATACCCGGAAGGCCAAACAATTCCCCTCCAAGGAGTAAAGCGATTAGAATCCATACAGGGTGGAGGCCAACCCTTTTTCCTAACAGGCGAGGGGTGAGAAACCAACCATCCACGCTTTGGGCCACCGCAAAAGTTATAAGTACGCCAGCTAGGTGCCATAGATCCTGGTATTCAAGAAAGGTCAGGAGGGAAGCCGTTCCAATTCCGAGCACGAAACCCAGATAGGGAACTAAAGAGAACAACCCGGCTAAGGGGCCGATCACCAAAGCTAATGGCGCACGCATAAGGAGAAGGCCAGCGGTGTACATGACTCCCAGAGCCAGGGCCACCAGCAACTGGCCCCGCAGGAAATCCTTTAAGACCTGGTTCACTTCCAGCACTATTTTTTTAACCGCCGGCAGCACTGGCCGTGGCACCAGAATCTGCAGGGCATTGATGAACCTGCGAAAATCCACAGTTAGATAGGCCGTGAAAACCGGGATGAGCACGAGAGACAAAAGAGTGCTGACAATACCAACTGCCGAACCAACGATCCCCGCAATCCAACCGACCAGACGCTGGGCTATCGAAGGAAGGTTTTCCTGAGCCCATTGGCTGAGCCGTTCTTGCAACAGGGCATAGGCTTCCGGATAACGATATTCCAGGTCTACAAGTAGAGAACCAACATGCGTTTCAATCACCTCCCGCCAGGCAGGGATTTTTTTTCCGATAAACATAAGTTCGTGTACGATCGCCGGCAAGAGTACCAAGGATACCAAAGAGAGAAAGCCGATAAAAAGTAGTAAAACCAATAAAAAACCAATAATTCGGGGCAGGCGGTGTTTCTCAAAAAAAGAGGCCAGGGGATGGGTGATGTAGGCGATCAGGAAGGCGACTAGGACGGGAAAGAGGACCCGTGACCACGCAAAGAGAACTCCACCGGCCAATACGATCCCGGCCACAACCAGGAGCATGCACCAGGTGTTGCCTCGTTTGATTTCATCGTTACTGTTTACCGCCATCACTGTGTCTGGAAAATATAGGAGAACAAGCCCATTGTCAAGGGAAAATCATGCTTAGGTAATGGTTGGGAATTAAGAGGGATCGAGGGGTCTAGGGTTCGAGGGGTCTAGTGAAATTCATAAAATATAAACCCGCCTGAACCCTTGAATCCTTGAACCCGTGAACCCTATTTTCAGATTTGCTTTGGCCGCTGCTGCCAGGATTTAAGCCCTTCGAACCACAGAACGCTGATCCCCCCGGCTCCCAGGCAGATCAGCAGGTCTGCGGGGTGTAAAAAGGAAAAGTGGAAGAGGGTACGCAGGAAGGGAAGGTAAAGCACCAGGCCGAGGAAAACCAGTGCCCCCCCGAACACCCATCTCAAAGCCGAATTGGCCGAACGCAGTGTTGACCGGAAGGAACGCGACCACGAGCGGTTGGTAAAGATCAAAGCAAGGTTGGCCACGATCAGGGTGGTAAAGGTTAGGGCGCGGGCATCTGCTTCGCCCTGTCCCCGAAATAGGGCGATGCTGAAGACCACCAACAGAATGCCCAACACACTCAGCCCTTGAAGCAAACTCAGGACTACGGTCCGCCGGCCAAACAACGGCTCGTGGGGGTTGCGGGGTGGGCGGTTCATGATGTTCGTTTCCTCGGGCTCTGCTTCGAAGACGATCGAACAGGCAGGGTCGATGATTAATTCCAGAAAGACAATATGGACGGGGAAAAGGACCAGAGGCCATTGCAACAATACGGGTAGCAGGGACATTCCGGCAATGGGCACGTGGATGGCAAAGATGTAGGTCATGGCTTTTTGGAGGTTGTCAAAAATCCTCCGCCCTAATGTAACCGCCTGGACCATAGAAGAAAAGTCATCGTCCAGGAGCACCAAGGCAGAAGCCTCGCGGGCCACATCCGTGCCTCGGCCACCCATGGCGATGCCGATGTGGGCTGATTTCAATGCCGGGGCATCATTCACCCCATCCCCGGTCATGGCCACGATTTCTCCGTTGGCCTTCAGGGCGTTTACCAATCGAAGTTTCTGCTCGGGCACAACCCGGGCAAAAATGTTTACGGTTTTCACCCGGTTTTGCAATTCGGCGTCATCCATCCTGTCCAGCTCCGGCCCAGTAATCACCTGGTCCGCCGGCATCAGACCTATTTGCCGGGCGATGTTCTGGGCTGTGCCGGGGTAATCCCCTGTGATCATGGCTACTCTTATCCCGGCGGTATAACATACCTGAATGGCGCTGGCCACTGACGGGCGCAGCGGGTCATCCAAACCCACGAGTCCCAAGAACTCAAATTTAAAATCGTGTTGCTCGCCAGGTAAGGGGGCTTTTTGAAAGTGGGCTTTGGCTATACCGATAATGCGCAGGCCATCGTTCGCCATGGCCTGGACGTTGTGGGATAGGACTTCGCTTTGGGCCGCGTCCATATGGCATAAATCGGCAATCGCCTCAGGGGCCCCCTTGGCAGCAACCACGTACCTATCCTGGTCAGGGGTTTTATGAACGTGAGATAAGGCCAGCAGGTTTTCGGACAGGGGGTACTCCTGGATCACGGTCCAGTCATCATGAAGGTGTTCGGTGCGGTTGAGAGTGTAATATCCCAATTGCCTGATAGCCTTTTCCATGGGATCAAAAGGATTCCTCTCGCTGGCCAGAATGCTGAATTCGAGAACCTCGTGAAAATTTTCTGGTAGAGGCCGGTCGGGCTGTTGGCTTACATCATAAACCTCATCTTGGGCAAAAATCTTCCGTACCACCATACGGTTTTGGGTTAGCGTACCTGTTTTGTCCACACAAAGCACAGTAGCGGAACCGAGGGTCTCCACCGTGGGTACGCGGCGGGTAAGCACCCTTTTACGAGATATACGCCAGGCGCCCAGGGCAAGGAAGATGGTCAAGACAACTGGAAATTCTTCCGGCAGCATGGCCATGGCCATGGTAATTCCGGCTAAAAGCCCACCGAGCCAATCGCTGCGGGTGGATCCATACACGATGATCACCAGGGCGCAAAGGGACAATCCCACAATAGCCAGAATGCGAACCAAACGCCGGGTTTCTCTTTGGATGAAGGTTTCTTCCGGCACCACTTTTTGTAAAGCCTTGCCGATTTTGCCGATTTCCGTTTGGATGCCAACGGCCATCACGCGGGCGATACCCTGGCCCTTTACAATTAGGGTGCCGGAAAAGACCAAAGGGAGATCATCACCTCCGGGGCGGCTCATCGGGGCAGATCCACCCCAGGCAACTTTGCGGACAGGTACCGATTCACCGGTCAACAGGGACTCATCAACCAAAATATTCCTGCACCAGAGGAGCACGGCATCGGCAGGGACGCGGTCGCCTTCGTTTAAAACGAGAATATCGCTGCGAACCACTTCCCGGCCGGGAATTCTTTTTTGTTGGCCTTCGCGGATAACCAGTGCCCGCGGGCTGGTAAGGTCCCGTAGGGCCTCCAGGGCGCGTTCGGTTTTTCGGTCCTGGTAGATGGTGATGCCCATGACGACGAAGACAAAGCCGAGCAACATCAGGGCTTCCCGCACATCTCCCAATAAAAGGTAAATTGCCCCACAGGCGACCAGCAGGAGGAACATGGGCTCACGGACCACTTCGAGCACGATGGCCAAGATGGACCGCCGCTTTGTGGAAGGGAGTTCGTTATAGCCTTCTTTTTGCAGTTGCTCGGTAGCTTCGGCCTCGGTAAGGCCGGAGATGGAATGAAGGTCAAATTCTTTCATGGTTCAAAGGCATTCGCGGGGGAATTCAACTCCCGCTGTGTAGCAGAGGGGCATATCGGGAATCATTTGGTATATGTGTACCCTAACCCCTGGATTCACGGATATCTGCATATAGGCATCCCGCTGACTCAGGCCATACTCTTCCACCAGCCATGCCATCAGGATAAAAATCGCCTTGGTCACGGCATGCTCGAGGGGCCGGGAATTGTAAAGGGCAATCAGGCTGTGGGGGGTTTCGATGCGGGGGAAGGGAATCTTTTTGCCGGGGATAACTTCCACGGCAAGGGTAACCTCAGCTCTGGTCTCGGCGGCGACTCCTGAAAACTCCGTATCTCCCTGGGAGGCGTGCACGTCTCCCACGAAGAGAAGCCCCCCTTCATTTTGGCTGTTCACGTAAAAGGTGTTTCCAGGTTTGATATCCCGGCAATCGATATTTCCTCCTCCGATTCCCTGGCCATAGATACTGGTGATCACTTCGCGCTCGGGGGCCACGGCGATCGTCCCGATGAAAGGGGTAACCGGCCAGCAGACCTTGTCGTTAAACCAGATTTTTCCATCCCTCATCGTGCCGCTCCGGCCGGGTTCATGGCGCAAAACATGGGTCCAAGGTGCAGCCGCTTCCGACCATTGGTATGAATCATGAATCGGTCCCCGGCGGGCTGCAAAGGTAAAGCTCTGGTCGCCGGCCACCAAAATATCTTCAATCTTGATTCCCAGAAGATCTCCCTTATGCACCCCTTCGATATAAATCGGTCCCGCGACTGGGTTCGCTGAAGGAGGCCAGGTTTCGTCGATGAAGGGCCGGTTCAAGGGGGATTGTCCTTCTGCACGAAGGAAGCCACTGGAGGCGTCTTCCGTTTCCAGGATAAATTTTTCTCCCGGAGCAACGCGTAATGGAGGAGGAAGAGATCGATCGAAGACATATACTTTGGCTTGCTCTCGTGATAACCGTTTCATTGCCTTGCCCTTTCCAATTTATAAGATATCCATCCCCGGATACACCTTGAATTTGAGGTGTATGTTATAATAGCTAAATCTGTTGCTCAAGGGATTTTTTAAGAAATCTTTATCAGTGGGAAAAATTGAAAAATGCTTTTTTATTACCTGTTGTTGAAATAGATCTGGTATAATAGTAAAAAAGGAACCTGCCGTAAGTTCCCACACAGGGGGTTAAGATGTTTCAAATTACAGAGAAGGCGACGGAAAAGATCAAAGAGTATCTTAAGGACAAGGAGACGATCCCTTCAATTCGGATCATCCTGTCCCAGGGGGGGTGATCGGGGCCCTCTTTGGGCATGGCTCTGGATGAGCCAAAAGAAGATGATGAGATTTTTAAAGAAAGCGGAATTACCTACACGATTAACAAGCAGTTATATGAACAGGTCAAGCCGATTCAGGTAGACCATGTTGATACGGCCAGAGGATCCGGCTATCGCATTTCCGCCAACCTGGCAAAAACCTGCGGCTCTTGCAGCTGTTAGCCCAAGGAAAAAGAGATCTAATTCTGCCAGAACCTCCTGCAAGGACATAGCGGCCCGGTAAGGCCGAAAGCTGGTCATGGCATCGAAGGCATCGGGGACAGAAATGACTCTGGCCTCCAAAGGAGGTAACTCGGTTTCCTTTCAGTTGGCTTCTGCTTTCTCCTGGGCGGAGGATGACTGGGCTTCTCTATCCATAGCCTTTTTAATCCGGTAGTACGAGGTGATCATGATGAAAATTCCTATGATGATAAAGGCTACGCTGATCGGCCTGGTGAAGAAAATCGTAGGATCTCCATGGGAAATAATGAGGGACCGGCGTAGATTCTGTTCCACCATGGGGCCGAGAATGATAGAAAGAAGGATAGGAGATCCGGGATAGCCATAATAGTTCATGAAATAGGCGATGATCCCGATAATAAGAGAGACTCCCACGTCGAAAAAGCTGAAGCGCATGGCATAAGAACCAACGACACAAAGCAAAAAGATAATCGGCGTCAGAATTCTTCGATCGATATTGATCAGCCGGGCAAAAAACTGTGCTCCCCCAAGCCCCACAAACAGCATCACAAATTGGGCTAAAATCATCGCCGCAAAGATGGGGTAAACGACCTGCGGATGATCCCTGAACAACATGGGGCCAGGTTGAAAGTTATGGATCGTAAGAGCTCCCATCAAAACAGCGGTCACCGCATCCCCAGGAACTCCTAAAGTTAACATGGGAACCATGGCTCCGCCGGCACAGGCATTGTTCCCGCTTTCGGGGGCAGCCACGCCTTCAAGAATTCCGGTCCCGAATCTTTCCGGGTGTTGGGATGATCGTTTGGCCTCACCGCCGTCCGGGCTGGAGCGGATCCATCAAAGGGCACATGAACGAATTTTACCTTCTCCCGCAAGCCCAGGGAAGCAAGAGAGAGGTGTTGCACGCTTCCCGCTCCGGCGTGACCCGCCGTCACCACTCCAGGATTTTTCTTGGCAAACTCAATTAAATCTTTCAAAGTCTGAAACTTGGAATTAAAAGCAACACTTGCCGCTGCCCCTTCCCGGTTGATTAATTGAATGAGGCTATAATCTTTGTACGAAAGATTGGCCAGCCCCATCATGCGGTAGTTGCTCAAATGAAAAGTGATGACTCCCGCCGTGTAACCATCCGGAGCAGCCGTAGCGACGGACCCCATACCAACGGCTCCCAAACCTCCGGTCTTATTGACGACGTTCACATTTACGCCAAAGTACTTCTTGGCATTTTTCACCAGGGTCCTGGCGATCGTATCCGTTCCCCCCCCAGCCGCTTTCACTCCCACATCTTGACTATCATCGTAGCCGGTATCTTGATCTCCGCCCCGTTAGCCGGATTGCGCCCCTTAGGCGAGTTGGATTTATATGGGATGGTTTTTTGATATCAGGGAGGGTAAAGGAGGTGGTCTTCTTGGTTTCGGAAATGGCCAGTGCAGCGAGCTCATCAAGAATCGCTGAAGCTGTCTTTTTAGAATGCTTGAATTTTATTGCAAAATGGGGAAGACTGCACTTTCAGCAAGCACCTTGACTTACCTCCATCAATTTCATACAATTCGGCCAGAATATTAGTAATTCAGGCGAAATTGCCACCCATCACCCAAAGCTAGGTCTCAGACATAGTCTTAAAGGTACCCAGATGAAAGCTGAAAACCTGAAACCAAATATTATTCTCCAAGGGCCAATTTTCCCTGAACCCGTCCAAGTAATCCTAGTGGTCCCCAGGGGTGATTCCATCAAGATCATCGGGAAAGGGCTTAAAACCGGTAAGGTTCATGAGGCTATGCGATTGGCCTTGGCCTACGAATATGATCCTTTTTTCACCTTATCCATCGCGCGTGTCGATCCCCTACCCCACCAACTGGAGGCTGTTTACGATTATTTTTTAAAAATCCCATGCATTCGTTTCTTGTTGGCCGGTGATCCCGGGGCCGGCAAGACGATCATGGCCGGGCTTTTAATAAAGGAACTGAAAATTCGCGGATTGATCAAGCGAACCCTCATTGTCACGCCCGCCAACCTCTCTTTCCAATGGCAACGTGAAATGAAAGATAAATTCCGGGAGGATTTTGAGATCATTCGGAGCGATATCCTGCGGGCAACCTACGGCTCCAATTCCTGGCAGGAGAGAAACCAGGTTGTGACTTCGGTATCCTGGGTCTCGCGCATCGAAGACGCCAAGGAAAGCCTTCTGCGAAGTCATTGGGATCTCATCATTGTTGACGAAGCCCATAAGATGAGCGCGTACAGCGCGGATAAAAAGACCCTTGCCTATCAGCTTGGCGAATCGCTGTCCAAGATGACCGATCATTACCTGCTCATGACCGCCACGCCTCATAAGGGGGATCCTCAAAATTTTTGCCTGTTCCTTGAGCTCCTTGATAAGGATGTTTACGGGGATGTTAAAAGCCTCGAAGCGGCCATGGCCAGAAGAGAAGCCCCTTTTTACCTGCGCCGGATTAAAGAAGCCTTGGTCACTTTTCCCGATCCGGATACCGGCCAGGTGAAAATGCTCTTCACGAAGAGGCATGTCCAAACCACTGAGTTTCAAATTGATGACGACGAATGGGATTTTTATGACGGCCTGACCCGCTACGTCGAAGATCAGTCGATCAAGGCCGCTCAAGACGATTCAGCCCGCGGTCGCGCCCTCGGTTTTACCATGGCCAAAGACCAGTGATGATAAAAGATGGGTTGATGGGGTTTTAGCAAGGAAAAAGGGGCTGGGATTCTGATAAAATAGGGATAAGGAAAAGGCTGTAGATTCAGCCGATCCCGGGAGGTGCTTATGGATGAAAATAAATTATTGGAAAGAATTACGGTCAACCCAAAAATCTTCGGGGGGAAGCCGATCATTCGCGGGCGCCGTCTTGCTGTGGAGCACGTTTTGGGGATGCTTGCAGCCGGAGATACTCCCGAAACGATTCTAAGGGGATACCTCTGGCTGGAGATGGAAGATATTCAAGCCTGCCTTACCGCTGAGCAGAACCGTCTAAGGATCCGCACGGTTGATAACCGGGAGGAATGAGATGCCCCTAAAACCCTGGTATAAAGTTGTTACTCCCCGAGAGGATCTCCGGGAAGGAAAACCTCTCGATGCCTCGGAGTTTGCCGTCCACCTCGACCAGGTAGTGATGGCCGGGCTCCTTCCGTCTATCAAAACCCCCAACAGTTCTTTGAGCGTACTTATTTGACGCAAAACCTTACGGGCCTGGCAGCCGAGGTCGTTCGGCGTCTTTCCGGGGAAAAAACGGAGACCTCGGCGGTTTTTAATATGGCCACCCAATTCGGGGGTGGGAAAACGCACGCCCTTACATTGCTCTATCACTTGGCCAAAAACGGGCCTGCGGGTAAAGACTGGGCCGGCATAAATAAAATTTTGGAAAAGTCGGGCATCCATACCCTTCCCAAGGCGGAAACCGTGGTGTTTGTCGGAACGGAATTTGACTCGCTAACAGGGCGAGGCGGCAATGATGGAACGCCCATCCGAAAAACTCCCTGGGGGGAAATCGCCTTCCAGCTTGGAGGTGAGCAGGGTCTGGCCATGGTTGCGGAGCACGAAAAGAAGATGGTTGCACCTGCCGGGGATGTAATCAGGGGGTTTTTCGAAGACGGCAAGTCCTATCTAATCCTTATGGATGAACTGATGAATTACATCAGCCGCAACCGGAAGAGCGGCCTTTCCACCCAGCTTTATGATTTCCTTCAAAACCTTTCGGAGACAGTCCGGGGTCGAGATAATGTGGTATTGGCTGTTTCGGTTCCTGCGTCCGAACTGGAAATGACCTCGGAGGACCAATCCGATTACAACCGTTTAAAAAAGCTTCTGGACCGGCTTGGCAAGGCTGTATTCATGGCTGCGGAATCTGAGACCTCGGAGATTATCCGGCGCAGACTCTTTGAGTGGTATGGCCTGGCTGAAGATGCAAAAAAGACCATTACCGAATATGTCGACTGGATGGTCGAACACCGTCAACAGATCCCAAGCTGGTTCAGTATCGACCATGCCCGGGAAAGCTTCGAAGCCGCGTATCCCTTTCATCCCCTGGTACTTTCGGTCTTCGAGCGCAAATGGCAGGCGTTGCCCAGGTTCCAGCAGACAAGAGGCATATTAAGGCTTCTGGCCTTATGGGTTTCCAGAGCCTACCAGGAAGGCTTCAAGGGGGCTCATCGAGATCCCCTGATCGGCTTGGGTACCGCCCCCTTGGATGATCCGATGTTTCGGGCCGCCGTCTTTGAGCAGCTTGGAGAATCCCGTCTGGAAGGAGCAGTTACCACGGACATTTGCGGAAAGAAGGATTCTCACGCCATTCGATTGGATAAAGAGGCTGTGGAAACGATAAAAAAGGCCCGGCTGCACCGGAAGGTGGCAACGGCCATATTCTTTGAGTCGAACGGGGGACAAGCACGTGCGGAGGCCACCGTGCCCGAAATTCGCTTGGGGGTTGCTGAGCCTGATCTGGACATAGAGAATATCGAAACGGTTTTGGAAACGCTCGGGGGGTCGTGCTATTACCTTTCCATCGAAAAAAACCGGTATCGGTTCAGCCTCGCGCCGAATCTGAACAAACTCCTGTCCGACCGGCGGGCCAACATTCCTGCGTCCAAAATTGAAGAACGGATGCGCTCGGAGATTGAGAAAGTTTTCCCATTCACTCCGGATATCGACCGGGTCTTTTTCCCGGAAAAGAGCATCCAGATCCCTGATCGAGCTGCGATTGCCCTTGTGATCCTTGCGCCGGATCAGAACATGCAGGAGAAGAAGACCCTAAGTTTCATAGAGACAATGACGCGGGAATATGGAACCTCGGCCCGCACATTTAAGAGCGCATTGATCTGGGTGATCGCCGATAATGACGCCCCATTACGAGAGGAAACGCGGAAGGTTCTGGCCTGGGAAGAAATCCATGACGAAGAGCATGATCTTCGTCTTGATGATACCCAAAGGCGTCAATTGGCCGAGAACCTTAAAAAAGCCCAGCGGGACCTCAAGGAGTGTGTATGGCGTTCCTACAAGAATATTGCTTTCCTTGGGAAGGAAAACGACATTCGCATCGTGGATTTGGGCCTCGTCCATTCGAGTGCTGCCGAAACGATGGTAACCTTCATTGTTGAACGCCTGCGGAAGGATGGGGAGATCGAAAAAACCATCAGCCCCAATTTTCTGGTTAAACACTGGCCTCCAGCCTTTAAGGAATGGAGCACTAAGGCAGTGCGGAACGCCTTCTATGCATCGCCCCAATTTCCCCGGTTACTGAATGCGGAAACAATTAAAGATACGATTACAGCGGGCGTGGCCAATGGGATTATTGCCTACACCGGAAAATCAAAGACAGGGACGTATGAGCCATTTTACTATTCCAGAAGTTTGTCCGTTCATGAAGTTGAAATCTCCGAAGACATGTACCTTATAACCGGCGAAGAAGCCAGAAAGCATATTGAGGCACCCAAACTGACTTCTATCGTTATTTCTCCCGAGAGTATTCAAATTGAACCGGGCAAAAAGCAGACTTTTGTGGCAAAAGGATTTGATCAGCATGGTCGAGAAATATCCACTGGAGAAATCGAATGGAAGGCAACCTGTGGTACCGTTGAAAAGAATGGGGTTCTGGCAGTAGGGAAGGATGAAGGAAATTTTATAATTACCGCAACCTCTGGAAAAATCTCAGGATCGACGAGCTTCACTATTGCGAAGAAAGGGACAATTCCCCCCGACCAACTCAAATTGCCTATTGCGGGGGCAAAGAAGTTATCATGGAGTGGTGAAGTCCCTGCACAAAAGTGGATGAACTTTTATACCAAAATCCTTTCCAAATTCGCCAGTGATAAAGGTCTAAAAGATCACAATAAATGTGGAAATTGCCCCTGAAAGCGGAATCTCCAAGCAAAAAATCGAAGAAACCAAGGTGGCGCTTCGGGAATTGGGTTTGGATGATGCTGTAAAAGGGGAAGGAGCAAATATTCTGGAGTTAGTATATGACCATTAAGATATTACCATGATTCATCAAACGCCTGGAACATAACTGATAAAGCTTTAAAGGCAGGAATTCTTATGAATAGAGGTAATAATTCAAAATGGACATTCGTCTGACCATTGATACCAATGCAAGAAAGGACAACTCCCTAAAAGATCTTGTGGCTACATTTTTGGAAAAAGTTCCTACTATTGAAAAGACTCAGAACGTCCCTGTCATAATATCTCAAGATGGAGTTAACAAATCTTACTACATAAAATGCATAATAAAAGCCTCCATCGTATACCCGCTATTTGACCTGAATGCAAAACTTTCGTCTGAAAGCCTTTATTTCGAAAAAGGTATGGAAGAAAAAAAATTGAATTTTGATGGATAGGTCAAGTCTCGATAAAGGGGGGGTAAGGAATTGCTTATTGATGAAAAACGAATTAGCTTGCCCCAGAGGAAAACTATCATATTCTCTCCTTCACCATCCCCAATATAGCCCCACCCACTTTCTGAAGCCGATAACTCGCTTCTGCTGATCCCCCTTCAAATTAGGCCGCCCTGGAATAGAGAATCGCATAGCCCATGGAGCGTGGCGCATGGCGTAACAACTTTCTTTCTCCCCGAGCTGGAACTGACGGTTAAAGTTTTCCATGGTCATGAGAGGGTTCTCTACGGGGGTCTGCATGGAAATCCTGTACCGATCATTATATTTCCCGCGGTTTATAGAAAATTTTTTCAGAACCTTAAAAAAAAACCAGGGCGGCGATTGAGAAGATACAGTTTTAATGATAAAAATATATTGGTTTCCCATCCAATAAATTTAATAGGACGCAGATAACCGCAGAAACAAAAAAGACGCTATGCGCATAGCGCTAAGCGACTTTCTGTGTACATCCGTGTCCAAAAAGGAATTTCCTATACAATCAAGTTACCGTAGATTAAGAGAGAAAAAAGGAGCAGAAATGAAAGCCAGCGAACGAAAATTGTGGCTCACCTTCCTCGTGGTGGGAATGGCCAGTATTTTAGGAAGTTCCGGCTCATCCCAAACAAGGATTCCGGAGGTCCATTATGAACCCACCCCTCAGCTCATCGTTGAAGAATTGCTCAAAATGGCGGAGGTGAACCAAAACGATATTCTCTACGATCTTGGTTGTGGAGACGGGCGCTTCGTAATCACTGCGGCAAAAAAATATGGCGCCCGGGGAGTGGGAATCGACATTGACCCGCAAAGAATCAAAGAGAGCGTTCAAAATGCTTATATTTCCGGGGTTACGGACAAGGTAAAGTTTATAGAAGGAGATCTCTTCGATATGGATATTCGGGAAGCCACTCTTGTTTCTCTCTTTCTGCTCCCGGAATTGAATTTACAGCTTCGTCCCAGGCTGCTAAAAGATCTGAAGCCGGGTTCGCGAGTCGTATCCCATGAATTCGATATGGCTGATTGGCAACCGGATAAAATGGGCAGAATGGGCCGCAACAAATACTATTTCTGGGTGGTACCGACAGATGTAGCAGGCCAATGGAGCTGGAGTTTATCTTCCGCCAGGGGGGAAGAGAATTTCACCCTTAGCCTTGTTCAAAAATTTCAGGAGATCGACGGCAAGATCACCACGCCGATTCAAACCGTATCCGCGTTAGAGGCCTATTTGATCGGAAACCAAATCGGCTTTCTTTTGAGATACAGACCTTCGGGGAAAACAGTGGAGATGCGCTATAGGGGGCAGGTGAGTGAAAACACCATTAAGGGCACTGTGGAAGTAAACGCCGGCCCTTATGCGGGTAAACATAAATGGGTTGCCAAACGTTAGCCATTGATTAACAGATTGCAGAGATTCTTGGAGAAAGGCCGTTGATTGCTGGCAAGCTGACCCCCGGGCTTTTCAATCGGGTATCCATCCGAGTGAATAGGACCTAAGAAACTACGCGGTAGTGTTGGAGCACGGCCGGATCTATGTCCAGGCCCAGGCCGGGACCTTCATATCCTTGACCCCGCCCCACAGCCGATACAGCGGAAGGCCGGCGCACTTTCCCGCTATATCCCAAAGGGCGATATCCACCCCGCTGATGGCAAAGGTGGTAATACCGTAGCGCCCATAGAGATGGGTCTGGCGGTACATTTGATCCTGCAAGGATGAAATATTCGTCGGATCTTCCCCAGTGATCATGGGCTTCAAAACATGGTTGATAACGGCTGCGGTGGCATGAGGGACGCCATATCCGAAAGCATCCCCGTATCCTGTAATTCCTTCATCCGTCTTGATCTCTACAATGATGTGGTAAAATTCTCTTGATTTCCAGGGAAAGGGGAAGTCGACTTCTTTCACGGGTATGGCCAGCAAATGGGCTTGAACATCAGTAATCTTCATGGATTTCGGCCTCCTTATTAACGACTATGATTTGTACCTAAGAAATTTTAAGTATAGTGGTCCCGATCGGGATGACCAGCCGAAGAACAACCCCCAAGACCATCCGGAGGACTGTTGCGGGCAACTCCGCCCGATTCCACGTTCTAGAATTGGCGCCACTTGAAGAGATCGGGCCGATACGCGGAGGGGTCTGGATACTCGACAAACTCCAAATAATTGCCCTCCGGATCCAGGGAATAGAGGGCGAAGACTCCCGGCCTGACCTCTATCGGCTCATCGCTCAGCAGTCTCACTCCGTGCGCTTTCAAACGCTTCACCACGTCTTGCATTTCGGCAATGACGAAGGTGAGATAGGCAAGGCCGTGCCGTTCATAGACCCATCCCGGAACGGGCTGCGGTGTTGGCACGTCCTGGTTCGGCTGGACCAGCTTGATCCGCTCCCCGTACGGCGTCTGCAATCGGACGATCCGATACCCGTGGGGGGTCGCCCCGAAGCGCGCGCTCAACTCCGGCGTGGTCTTGGCATCACCCACCAATTTGAGACCTAAGACTCCGGTGTAAAACTCGAGCATAGCTTTGATATTGTTACACACGATCCCGGGCTCCAACGGTACCGTCATCTTTAGAGACCAGGGCTGATGTGCAGCTGAATTAGGAGCCATGATTACCACCCCCGAATGTTTCAATCCTCCTCCCAGCCGAAGTTCGGAATGGGATGCGGCAACGGCGGGAGGTCCCAACTTCCCGTGGCCAGCGGTCGAATATCGGGATCAACCCTTACGTCGAGCACCGTCGGTCGATTGGAAGCAATTGCCGCTTCCAGTTGGCCTGCCAGGTCTGCAGGTTTCTCAACAATCCAGCCCTCCGCACCCATTGAACGCCCCATTGCCGCGTAATCCGCGCTGAAGGGCTTGCCGGTCTTGGCCTTGAACATGGTGGCGAGTTCACGACCTTTTCCGAAGTAGCCGAGTTGCTGGTCGCGGATGACGGCAAAGCCGCAGTTGTTCCACACGATCCAGACCACGGGAATATCGTACTCCACCGCAGTGAGCACGGCGCTTGCGTTCATGACGAAACCGCCGTCACCGCAGACCGTCACTACTGGCCGATCAGGCGCCGCAAGTTTCGCTCCCAGAGGACCGGCAACCCCGAAGCCCATCGAGGCGTACCCCCAGGTCTGGAGCAGCGTCCGGGTCTTCCACGGTTCGTATTCCGCCACAATCCAGTTATGGTGCACGCCGACATCGACCAGTACGATGCCGTCCTCCGGGACGACCTTACGGACGTCCGCGACGACGCGTTCGGGACGAATCGGCACGGCATCGGAAGTTCGCGGGGGCGTGGTGGCTTCATCCCATTTCTTCCTCCAGCCTTCGATGCGCCTAAGCCAAGCCTCCCGCCGATGACTACGATCGGTTCGGTGCGCAAGCATCTGCTCGAGAGCGAGCCGCGCGTCGGCGATGATCCCGATCGCCGGCTGGAAGTTGCGGCCAATCTCGTTCGCATCGATGTCGACGTGAATCAGCTTGGTGGGCGGAATGCTGTAGGTGAGCCCGGGCAGCCAGGCGCTGGTCGCGCGGTCATCAAAGCGGGTACCGAGCGCCAGGATGACGTCGGCGTTGCGGCAAGCGGCGTTGGCCATGTAGGGACCGTTCCGTCCGGTTACCCCCAGGCTGAGCGGATGGCGGGCATCGAACACGCCTTTGCCGAAGGGTGTCGTCGCAACCGGAATCGACATCGCCTCCGCGTACGCCAAGAGCGCCGGCTCCGCATTGCTGAGCTCGACCCCATGCCCCGCAACGATTACCGGACGTTCGGCTTCCGCCAGGAGGCGAACCGCTTCGGTGATGGCCCGAGGATCACCTGCCGGCCGCGACCATCTCGCCTCTGGCCAATGGTCTTCCCGCTGGGCAGCCTTCTCATCGACCGGCTCCACGAAGACGTTCAGCGGCACGTCAATATGCACCGGTCCCGGCCGACCGTTGGTCATGAGGGTAAACGCCTGGCGGAGGGCAAGTGGAAGCATCTCAGGACGCGTGGGCTGGAAGCTCCGCTTCACGTAGGGACGCAAGACATTGACAAAGTCGCCCTGGAAATACCGGCCGGTCTCCTGGAATGGGCCACGGTTCCACTGGCCGGTCGGCACATTCCCAGTGATGTTGAGCATCGCGGAGGAGTCGGCGAATGCCGCTGCGACTGCGACTACGATGTTCGCTGAGCCTGGACCGCAGGACGTATAAGTAGCAACAGGCTTCTGGGCGATGCGGAAGTAGGCATCGGCCATGAATGCCGCGACCGATTCGTGGTGCACGGAGATCGTCGTTATCTCGTCCTGGCGATCATAGAGGCCATCCAGCAGGCCTATAATGCCGTGGCCGCACAATCCGAAGATGTAGGGAACCTTTTGCTGGATCAGGAAGTCCGCAATGTATGCCGCCCCTTTCGATGTCGGCTGGACGCAGGCCGCCTGCCCTAGATTCTCACTCACGGGTGATCTCCTTTCAGGTAATGGTGTGCACTCGGTTGGTCGAGGCATCCGCCGGGTAAGGTTCAATTTCGTCTATGATAACCCCATCCGGCAGTCCGCTCCGGACCCGATCTACGGGAGATCGCCCGGTCACATCCTGCGGTTTCTGTCTTGTTTCACCTCGGGCATGTCGGTAGGCGGCGAGGCCACGACGACGAAGACCAGATCCTCAAGGCCGGTATTGAAGATCCCATGGCGGACCCCAGGGGGAATATGGATGACCATGTGGGGCTCCACGAGGTTTTTCTTCCCGTCCAGCTCCACGATCCCCCTGCCCTGGAGAATGTAGTAGATGTTCTCCGCGACCCCGTGCGCGTGCACTTCGGCATAGCCCTTGGGTCGGTAGCTGGAGAGGCGGAAGTCGAAATAGCGCGTGTCGGCATTCGTCGGGTGAACCAGCATCTTGGAAAAGGCGTCAAAGGCCCCAAAGCCGCTTCGATGGCCACCAGCAATCGATATGAAGCGATATCCTGCATGTCCCGGTCTTTCAGGAATTCACCTTTGGACATCGCCGCAATCTTTTCCAGACGACTTACGGACTCTTCAATTTCTTGGCACCGAGTACGTATCAACTCTGGGTTCAAGCTCACCCGCCAAAAGCCTCCTTTATTCCCTTCCAAATAATCGGCTTCAGATCCAGGTACCTTTGGATCGTTTGTTCGACCACACGCACCCGTATCTCTTCGTCTTTTTCAAAGATCAATTTCCCGCGGATTACATGATAAAGAAATGACAGGGGGGCAAGGTTGAGAATACGGACATCCACTGGAATCTCTAACTCTCGGCTGAGGTTTTGGCTTAATATTAAACTGGATTCATTAAAACGCTCTTGCGGAGTCTTTGAAAGATAGAGGCCGACATCGACGTCGTGAAAAGGCTCTCCTTCCACAAATGAGCCAAATATATAGGCAAACGCCACCTCTCCACGGTTCTTCAAAATGCCGGTGATGCGCGAGATGAGTCTTTCTCTTTCCTCGGAATGCAAATGGTAGATTTTCGGCTTCATGGGTCCAGCCATCATTCATGCCATGAAAAAGATAATTGCTTAGGGGCAGGAAAATCGTATGGCTAAAATCCTCATCGAATTACTGGCGCGCCCAGGGTGATTCGAACACCCGACCTACGGATTCGTAGTCCGGCGCTCTATCCAGCTGAGCTATGGGCGCGCCGAATCTATAAATAAAATACCAGGTGCCTGCTTCTTTGTCAAACTCCATAAAAATCGTTACAGGTTGCCAGTCGTGGGTTGCAGGATTAATACTAAAAATAACCGTAAACCTGAAACTCGGAACCCGGAACGGAAGTTAACGGGTCAGAAGAATTAGGGCCAGGCAGGCAAAGATAAGGCCCAGGACTTTGGATACGGTCACGGGTTCATGCAAGAAAATAAAACCCAAGATTGCCGGAATGATCAGATTCAGGCTGAAGATAGGAA
>Ga0180009_10002184_pt1 | contig 23190 bp, 33 predicted proteins | sample OS_PC_MetaG_FD_123537 | JGI IMG/M metagenome (GOLD analysis project Ga0180009, IMG submission 123537) | Groundwater microbial communities from the Aspo Hard Rock Laboratory (HRL) deep subsurface site, Sweden - OS_PC_MetaG | ecosystem: Environmental > Aquatic > Deep subsurface > Groundwater...
TAAAGGGATTCATTCAGAGTATTTAAATGGATATATAGGGGATTTAAATACTATAAAGCACTAAACAAGCCTGAAAAAAAGTCTTTCAGTACAAAGTTTAGCAAATAAACTTGTTCTTGAAGGAAGACTTTACCAAAAGGCTTATTTTTGCATTAAAACCTGCAATTTAGGTTTAGTTAGCAAATTAAAAGGCAATACAATGGGAAAAGCAAGAAGTCCAAGACACGGAAGCATGCAGTTCTGGCCTAGAAAGAGGGCTAAACGTGCTTATTCAAGGATAAGAAACTATGCCAGTTCCACTGAGAACAAGATATCTGGATTTGCAGGCTATAAGGTAGGAATGACTCACCTCTTAATCAAGAGTACAAGGCCTCACTCAATGACTCAGGGAGAATCAATATTCAGGACTGTAACAATAATAGAATGTCCTCCATTAAAGGTTGCAGCAATAAAGTTTTACAAGAGAACTGCCTATGGCTTAAAGGCAGTTAATCAGATAGTATCAAAAAACCTTGATAAAAACTTAAAGAGAAAGATGCTCATACAAAAAAAAGAAACCAAGCAAAAAGAACCAGACAGTTATGATGAATTAAGGCTTATAGTATATACACAACCTAGCTTAACAGGAATAGGAAAGAAAAAGCCAGAACTCTTTGAGACTGCAATAGGCGGAACAAAGGAAGAGCAGCTTGTTTATGCAAAGGAAAAGCTTGGCAAGGAGATAATAGCAACTGAAATCCTAAAGCCAGGGCAGTTAATTGATGCCCATGCTGTTACAAAAGGCAAGGGCCTGCAGGGCGTTATAAAAAGATTTGGGGTTTCATTAAAATCACATAAATCAGAGAAAAAAAGACGCTCTGTTGGAAACCTTGGCCCATGGAACCAGTCTGCTATGTGGAGAGTGCCACAGCCAGGGCAGATGGGTTATCACCTTAGAACAGATTATAATAAGCTTATAATAAAAATTTCAGACAAGCCAGATGAGATAAATCCAAAATCCGGCTTTAAGCATTATGGCATTGTGAATAACAGCTATATCCTGATTAAAGGCTCTATTCAGGGGCCTGCAAAAAGGCTTATAAGACTGAATTATGCTGTAAGGCCGCACAAAAGAAAACATTCAGAAACATTTGAAATAGAGTATATTCAAAAGTAACATAATCCCCCCATCTAAAGATGGGGGCTTTTATCCATAGTCTCACACACAATTGTTCGTAAAGAACCTTTGTGTTCATCAACTCGGATGTCTGGCACTGTTACAGGCACCGAAACACCATCAGCATTGCTGTGATGTTTAGCAAGATTAAAACTTGCATTTAAATCAGCATTCAGGGAATAACCACAATGGGAACAAACAAAAAATCCTTTGGAACGAGAACCAATCTGTCCACATCTGGAACAGGTTTGGGAAGTAAGGTAGGGACTGACTTTAATAGTCTTTATTCCACTCCTCAAAGCTTTGTAGGTAATGAATTGTTGGAGTTGGTAGAAAGACCATCTGTTGAGCCAGAAGTTAAATTTTCTGCCTTTTCTAACATTCCTTATACCTTTGAGGTTTTCCAGAACAATAGTTCCAGCTTTGCAGTTATTCACAATCTGCTTACTTATTACATGATTCCAATACCTCATAAACCGTTGCTCTCTGCCAGAGACCTTTTTGAGCAGTCTTTTGGCAGAACGAGTGCCTTTGGATTGGAGTTTAGCACGAATTCTTTTGAACTTAATCCTCTTGAGTTTGATTTGCCTTGCGTTGAAGAATTGCCTATTGCTTGTTACAGCAACTTGGTTTATTCCTATATCAACACCCAGAAATCCGTCAGAATTAGTTGGGAGTTGAATGTCCCTGGAAAATGTGATATGCAAGAGCAGTTTGTTCTTTCTGTCAAGGATAAGGTCAGCATTCCTGGCATCCCAGTCAAGATACTGCCAATAGTATTCAGGAATATCAACAGGAATTTTGAGCCTGCCATTGGTGGTAGCAAGAGAAACACAATCAAAATTAAAGCTAAAGGAACGAGCATCATATCTTATTGTAAGCATTTCCTTGAAGTTAGGCTTTGTAGGTTTCTTTATTTTCCACAAAGATTTAAGAGTCTCACAAGCCTTGTCCCTGCTACTGCAAACAAGCTGAGCAGGAAGTTCAAGAATCTCTCTAATAGGATAGTAAGTAAGGTTATGAAGTTCCCTCTTGGAGTAAATTCCATTTTCCCAGCCAGTATCAACAACATACTGTGCAGACTTGGAGTATTGCCTCATAGTCTCAAGAAGCTCTTTTTTACAGGGAATTTTAAGTTTTATTGTAACAACAGATTTCATGTTAATACAGGGAATATGCTAGTATATAAATTTTACACCTGGATGTCCAGTGTCCAGTGGTATAACAAGAAGGAGGTTGGCATTCCTCCCATAACTAAAGTTATGGGTATCTTGCCTGATTTTTTATGAAACTATCAATATTAAATATATCAAAAGAAGAAATCGGAAAGCAGGAGATGCCTTTACAATTTAATGAAGAAATAAGGCCGGACTTGATAAAGAGGGCTGTTATCTCAATACAGGGCAATACAAGGCAGGCTTATGGAGCAGATCCAATGGCTGGAAAAAGAGCTTCTGCAAAGCTGTCAAGAAGAAGGCATTCCTACAAAACAGCCTATGGCATAGGAATTTCAAGAGTGCCGAGAAAAATAATGAGCAGCCGTGGAACAAGAATGAACTGGGTTGGGGCCTTTGCACCTGGAACAGTTGGTGGAAGAAAAGCTCACCCTCCTAAAGCAGGCAAGGACTGGACAAAGAAAATCAACAAAAAGGAAAGAAGAAAGGCAATAAGAAGTGCAATTGCTGCAACACTATCAAAAGAGCTTGTAGGCAAGAACCATATTATTCCAGCTAACTATCCATTTATAATAGAAAGCAGGCTTGAATCACTGAAAAAAACAAAAGAAGTAAAAGATGTGTTAAAGAAAATAGGCCTTGAAAAAGAGCTTGAGAGAGTAAGTGAAAAGACAATAAGAAGCGGAAAAGGGAAGAAAAGAGGAAGAAAATACAAAACTAAAGTAGGACCATTAATCATAGTTTCAAAAGACTGTAATTTGATTAAAGCAGCAAAAAACATAGCTGGAATAAATGTGAGGATTGTCAAATCAATTAATGCAAAATTATTAGCGCCATCAGCTAGTCCAGGACGCTTAACAATATGGACACAGGATGCTGTCAAAGAATTAGGAGATAAAAAATTATTCATGTAAAATGGAACCATACAAAGTTATCAAATACCCATTGTCAACAGAAAAATCTGTTAGGCTAATGGAGTCAGAGAACAAGCTTATTTTTATAGTCAGCAGAAATGCAAAAAAACAGGATGTAAAGAAGGCTATTGAAGAGATGTTCAAGGTAAAGGTAATAAAAGTAAATTTAGCAATAAATGGCAATGAAAAAAAAGCATATGTCAAGCTGAGCAGTGAAACACCTGCCATTGACATTGCAACACAACTAGGGTTGATGTAAAAATGTGGAGGAAAAATAAAGATTAAAGAAAGAGTGGGACTTCAACGAAGTTGAATGTCGCACATGTTTTTCCGAGGTTTTTATTAAAAAGCTCATGGGTAAAAGATTAATACAACAGGCAAGGGGAAAAGGAAGCCCAACATACAAGGCACCTAGCTTCAGGTATAAAGGAAAGCCTTCTTATCTATCAAATAAAGAAAAATTAAATGCAAAAGTTATTGATATAATAAGATGTGCTGGCCACTCAGCACCTTTGGTTGTCCTGGAATACAGCAACAATATCAAAAACCTTATGATTGCACCTGAGGGAATAAAAGTAGGGCAGGTTGTTGAATGCGGTGAAAAAACAGCCCCGGAAAATGGCAATATGCTTTTGCTTAAAGATGTTCCTGAGGGAACATTAATCTATAATATTGAAAGCCAGCCAGGTGATGGAGGAAAGTTTGTAAGGTCATCCGGAACATTTGCAAGGGTTATTGCAAAAATGAAAAACAGGGTTGTTGTTCAGCTGCCATCAAAAAAACAAAAGGAATTTCATCCAAACTGCAGGGCAACTATCGGCGTGATTGCTGGCGGGGGAAGAAAAGAAAAGCCTTTTTTGAAGGCTGGAAAGAAATTTTATGCAATGAAGGCAAAAAACAAGCTCTGGCCAAGCATATCCGGAACATCACAGAATGCTGTTGATCACCCATTTGGTGGCACAAGCTCTGCCCATAAGGGAAAGCCAACCATAGCACCAAAAAATGCGCCTCCAGGAAGAAATGTTGGTGCATTGCATCCAAGAAGGATGGGAAGGAAGAAGAAGTAAAATGGCAAGAAAAGAATTCACTTACAGGGGAAAAACTCTCGAAGAATTAAAGAATATGAGTATTAATGATTTTGCAGAACTTGTTCCTGCAAGGCAGAGAAGAAGCCTTAAAAGGGAAACAACAGACTTGCAGAGAGCATTCATGAAAAAAATAATGAAAGGCAACAACATAAAAACAAAATGCAGGGACATAATAATAGTTCCAAAGATGGTTGGAAAGATGGCAAGAGTGTATAATGGAAAGGAGTTTGTTTCAGTTTTAATCCAGCAGGAGATGATTGGCCACCGTCTTGGTGAATTTGTGCCTACAAGAAAAAAGGTCATGCATCATGCACCTGGTGTTGGAGCCACCAGGTCAAGTGCAAGTCTATCAGTAAGGTAAAAAATGTCGCAATATAAATATTCAGCAGCAGTGAATGAGCATAGAGCAAAGGCTGTTGGATTATTAATGTCTATATCAACAAAGCAGAGCATTGAAATATGCAATCTTATCAGGAGAAAAAATCTCCAGAAAGCAAAGAAAATATTAAATGAAGTTATTGATATGAAAAAACCTGTTCCATTCAAAAGGTTTACAGAAGGGGCAGGCCACAAGCATGGGATTGGACCTGGAAAATACCCTGTAAAGGCATGCAGGGAAATATTAAACTTAGTGAATCTGGTTGAGGCAAATGCACAGCACAAAGGCCTGGATACATCAAGCCTTGAAATAATACATATATGCGCAAAGAAGGGGCCGAAGTCATGGCATTACGGCAGGCAGAGCAGGATAGCAATGAAAAGAACTCATGTTGAGATTGTTGTTGAGGAAAAAGAATTTAAAAAAGAAATAAAAAAAGAGCTTAAGAAAGAAGAATTAAAACCAATCAAGAAACAGGAAGAGAAAAAAGAAATTGAAGAAAAACCAAAAGAAGAAGTTAAAGAAAAGCATGAGAAAGAAATCAAAGAAGAAGAACCTGAAATATCAAAGGAAATTAAAGAAAGGGCTGAAACAAAAAAAGAACAACCAAAAGAAATCGAAAAACCAGCAGAAGTGAAAAAAGAAGAAAAAAAGGAAGGCAAACAAGAGGGCAAATCACAATCAAAACAGGAACCAAAAAAAGTGTTAAAGGAAAAGAAGGTTCCAACTGCCACTGAGCTGGCAGAAAAAGCCAAATCAAAGCAAGAACCAAAAAAGGTTCCTACAATTAATGAACTAACAAAGAAAAAAGAAAGCAAAGAACCTAAAAAAACAACAAAAAGTGAGACAAAATGCAAGGAAAAATAGATTGGAAAAATTCAAGAGAAAAGATTAAAGTCTCTATCATTATCTCTGCCTATAATGAAGAAAAAAATATTAAAAGAGTAGTCAAAACTGTTCTTGAGTCAAAGGTTTTTGCTGAAGTCATCTGTGTTAATGATGGCTCAACCGACAAAACCCTAAAAATTCTTAAAAGCTTTGGTGATAAAATCAAACTCATCTCTTTCAAAAAAAATAGGGGCAAGTCTTATGTGATGGTTGCCGGTGTTAAAAGCGCAAAAGGAGATATTATTCTTTTTTGTGATGCTGATCTGACAAAGATTCAAAAAAGCCACTTTTTGGGAATAATCCAACCATTAAAATTTGGCTTTGCTGATCAGGTTTTGGCAATACGTGAATCTGATTTAGAACCATTCAAAAAATTAACAGGTGAAAGAGCCTACTTCAGAAAAGATCTGCTCCCCCATCTTAAAAAGTTTGAGAAGACAAAATTTGGAGCTGAAACATACCTTAATCATGCTTTTAAAAACAAAAGAACCTATTGGTACTTTGAAAAAGGGTTGGTTCAAGCAGGAAAAGGAAGGGGAACTTTTACCAGTAAAGTTCTTTGTGCTGATAAATATTTAAAAGAAGGATATGAAATTTTTTCTGAGATTATCAGGCAGAAAAAGCCCTTTCAGACTAAGGAAGTGAAAAAAATTATTAAAAGAATAAACAAAAATTATGAACGTTACTTTTCGCTTCTTAAAAAACTCCTGACTGAGAAAAATATTAAACAAATCTAGGAAAAAGATATTAAAAAAATAATAAAACAAAACTGATAAAAAATGATTGAAAGACAGATTGTTGCACAAAAGAAAAAAGAATATCAGATTCAGGAAATGATAGCCAAGAATGTAAAGGGCTCTGGCTACAGCCATACAAAACTCCAGAGAACACCTCTTGGTGAAAAGATAATAATATATGCAGCTCGCCCAGGGTTGATTGTCGGAAGAAAGGGCCAGAACATAACAAAACTTACAAAAAATCTAAAAAACAGTTTTGAGCTGGAAAATCCCCAGATAGAAATTAATGAAATCGAAAACATAAACCTAAATGCACAGGTTGTTGCCGGGAAAATATCAGAATCATTGGAAAGATTTGGAACTGCAAGATTTAAGGGAATAATGCACAAAACAATGGAAGAGGTAATGAGTGCAGGAGCACTTGGAATAGAAATTGTAATATCAGGAAAAATACCCGGAGCAAGGGCAAAATCATGGAGAGTTTACTCTGGCTATCTGAAAAAATGCGGTGATATTGCAATAACAGGAGTAAATAAAGCAAAGATCAGGGCTGTTATAAAAACAGGTGTTGTTGGTGTTAAGGTGAGCATCATGCCTCCTGACATAAAGCTGCCAGACAACATACAGATTTTGGAAGAAAAGCAGGAAATCATAGAAGAAATTAAAGAAGAGAAACCTGTTAAAGAAGAAGCAGAAAAAAAGGAAGAAAATCCTGCAAAAGCAAGTGAAGAATTAAAGAAAAAACAAGGAAAAGAAGATAATAATGTCAAATCAAAAAAAGAAAAAGTGAAGAAAGAAATCAAAAAAACTGTGAAAAAGCCAGCTAAAAAAGACCAAAAAGCACCTAAAAAATAACCAAAGAAAAAGGAGTAAAATGGCACTTAAGATAAAAGAAATTGAATCAATGAGTAGTGAGGAATTAAAGGCAAAGCTTGAGGAGCTTAAAAAAGAATTAATCAAGCATAATGCCCAGATTGCCACAGGAACAAATCCAAAGAGTCCTGGGCAGGTTAAGGTAATGAAAAAAACAATAGCAAGGATTTTAACAGTCTTAAAAACCAAAGGTGGTGAAAAAAAGCAATGAGTGAGATATGTCCAAAGTGTGGGCTACCCAAGGAACTATGTGTTTGTGAGACAATAGCCAAAGAGAGCCAGATAATAAAAGTGTATGTTATAAATAAAAAATTTGGCAAAAAATATACAGTAATAGAAGGCATTGACAGCAAGGAAATTGATATTAAAGACCTTACAAAAAAACTGAAAACAAAGTTTGCATGTGGGGGAACAGCAAAGGAAGGGAAGATTGAACTTCAGGGAGATCACAAGCAAAGGGTTAAGGAGAACCTTGTTCAGATGGGTTTTTCACACGAGACAATTGATGTAAGATAATGGAATTCAATAAGAAAAGGCTTGCAAGAAGCGAGTTAATAGGCCTAGATGTAAAAATTATTGAATCAGAAAATCGCTTTAATAGGGGTCTTAAAGGTAAAATCATTGACGAAACAAAAAATATGTTTATAATTAAGACAAAAGAAACAAGAAAAAAAATAATCAAAGACCAGTGCGTTTTTGAATTTAAGTTTAATGGAAAAAATATCCAAATCAATGGAAAATCATTACCAATAAGGCCAGAAGAAAGAATAAAACAAAGGTGAATATTCATGAAAAATAATAAATCAAAAAAACAACAAGAGCAAACTGTGCCAAAGAAACCAGATGTTTCCGGAAACAATGGTAAAGGATGCAATGATAAAAACTGCCCTATACATGGCAGCCTAAAATTGAGAGGAAGGACCTTTACTGAAAAGGTTGTTAGTGCAAAATCCAGTAAAAGTGCGATTATTGAGATAAATACGCGACATTACATACCAAAATATGAGAGGTATGAAAAAAAGAGAAAAAGGCTTCAGGTTCATAATCCCGGATGCATAAATGCAAAAGAAGGGGATGTTGTTAAGGTGCAGGAATGCAGGCCAATAAGCAAAACAAAACATTTTGTCATAGTTAAAAAGGTATCATAAAAATGAAGGCATTAAAAGCAAAAGTAACAAAAGGATTGCCGCATGGAGCTAAAGTTCCAACATGCGATAATTCAGGAGCCAAAATCATAAGAATATTTGGTGTAAAGGGATCCAAGACTGTAAAGGGCAGGATGCCTAGTGCAGGTGTTGGTGATCTTGTTATGGCTTCTGTAAAAAAAGGAAATCCTGATATGGCAAAGCAGGTTGTTATGGCTGTTATTGTCAGACAGAAAAAAGAATACAGGCGCATGGATGGAACAAGAATAAAATTTGAGGATAATGCAGCTGTGGTTTTAAAGGATGATAAGGGAAATCCAAAAGGGACAATATTCAAGGGGGCCATAGCAAAAGAAGCCTGTGAGAGATGGCCAGGCATAGCAAAGCTGGCAAGAATTATTGTGTGATAATCATGAAAAAAGATTTTTCAAGTGAATGGATAAGGAGCAAGCAGCCAAGGAAGCAGCGCAAATACAGTTATAATGCTCCCTTGCATATAAAAGGTAAATTCATGGCTGCTCACCTCTCAAAAGAATTAATCAAGAAGTACAATAGAAGAAGTATCAGGGTAAGAAAGGGAGATAAAGCAATTATACTAAGGGGCCAGTTTAAGAAAAAAACAGGGAACATAGAAAGAATTGACCTAAAAGAAACAAGGGTTTACATAGCAGGTATTGAGATGATAAAAAAAGATGGAACAAAAGTATTTTACCCGATACATCCATCAAATCTTGTTGTAACTGAGCTTAACCTTGATGACAAAAAAAGGATGGCAATAGTAAACAAGTCAAAAAAAGCTGATAAAATCAAGAAGGAAAAAAGTGATTAAAGATGGTTAAAAGACATTTAAAAAGATTAACAGCACCAAAATCCTGGAAAATAAAGAGGAAAGGCATAACCTTTGTTACAAGGCCAAGGCCAGGTATGCACAGCAAAAAAAACAGCATCTCATTAAACCTTGTTTTGAGGGATATGTTAAGCTACGCAAAAACAACAAGGGATGTTAAGATGATCCTGGCTGATAAAGGGGTTTTGGTTGATAAAAAACAGGTAAAAGACCACAGGTTTTCAGTGGGTGTAATGGATATTATAGAGATTCCTAAGATAAATAAGTGCTTTAGGGTTTTATTGAACAAAAAGGGCAATATTTGCCTTGTTGAAATAAAAGGGGATGAAACAAAAATTAAGTTATGCAAAATTGTTGAAAAGACTGTTATCAAAAAAGGAAAGATTCAGCTTAACCTTAATGATGGCAGGAATATTATTATTGACAAAAACAATTACAAGACAGGAGACACATTAGCAATCCAATTACCTGAGAAGAAGATAAAGGAACATCTGAAATTTGAGAAAGGATCATCTGTTTATTTATCAGGAGGAAAGCATAAGGGTGAATCCGGGATTGTTGAGGAAATAAAAGACAGCATGATTAAGGTAAAGCCAAAATCTGGTGAAAGCTTTGAAACATCAAAGAAACTTGCCTTTGTTATTGGAAGGGAAAAACCAATTATCACATTAAGCTAATAAGGTTTTAACAATGAATCCATCAAGAAATATAAAAATTGACAAGGTAACACTTAACATAGGAGCTGGAAAAGACCAGGCTAAGCTAGATAAAGGGATGAAGCTCTTAAAAAACATAACTAATGTAAGCCCTGTTAAAACAGTTACATCAAAGAGGATTCCCGGATGGGGCCTAAGGCCAGGGCTTCCTATTGGCTGCAAGGTTACATTAAGAAGAAAAAATGCAGTTGAGGTGCTCAGGAGATTAGTCCAGGCAAAAGACAACAAGTTAAGGGAGAGCCAGTTTGACCCTAATGGAAATATTGCATTTGGCATAGAAGAGTACATTGATATTCCCGGGGTTAAGTATGACCCTGAAATAGGAATCATGGGATTAGAGGTGTGTGTGACTCTTGAAAGAAATGGCTTCAGGATAAAGAGAAGAAGGATTGCCAAAAAAAAGGTTCCAAAAAAACATATGATAACAAAGCAGGATGCAATTGATTTTATGAAAAAAGAGTTTAATATAGGATTAGAGGGAAATTAAATGACTGTAAGCAATTATAAAAAGGTATTCAAGCAACTGCAGGCCAAGCCTGTAAAGCTCAAGCGCTTTTTAAAGCACAGCTCGCCTAAAGAAAGAACCTGCGGAGTAAGCAGGAATCGCTGTGAAAGATGCGGAAGAGCAGGCGGCCATATAGGAAAATATGGCTTAAATTTATGCAGGCAGTGCTTCAGGGAGATATCAACAAAAATAGGATTTAAAAAATACAGCTAAAGGTGTAAAAATGTTAAATGACCCACTTGCAAATGCATTATCAGTTATCCTAAACAAAGAGGATGCAAAAACAAAGGAATGCTTGGTTAAGCCTTCATCAAAGATAATCAAAGAAATACTCAATATAATGAAAGATAACTATTATGTTGGAGAATTTAAAGAAATAGAGGATTCAAAAAGCAACATGCTGAGTGTTCAGCTGTTGAATAAGATAAACAAATGCGGCGTTATAAAGCCAAGGTTTTCAGTAAAAAAAGATGGCTATGAAAAATTTGAGAAAAGGTTTTTGCCTGCAAAGGATTTTGGAATATTGATTGTATCAACACCAAATGGAATAATGACAAATGATGAGGCAAAGAAAAAAGGCATTGGGGGAAAGCTTTTAGCATATTGTTATTAAAGATGAAATCAGATATAATGCAGGAGATTAATATCCCGGAAGGGATTGAAATAACCAAAGATGGTCATTTAATTAAAGTAAAGGGCCCTAAGGGAGAGGTGAATAAAAAGCTTGCAGGTCCAAGGATTGAAATAACTGCAGACAAAAACTCAGTAAAGATAATCTCAAAGAAGGCATCAAAAAGAGAGAAAAAACTCATTTATACTTTTAAGGCACATATAAACAACATGATAAAAGGGGTAACAGAGCCATTTGTTTACAAGCTAAAAATATGCCCGGGGCATTTTCCAATGAATGTATCAATGGATAATGATGTTTTTACTATAAAGAATTTTTTTGGGGAGAAGACCCCAAGAAAGCTTAAGATAAAGCCTGATGTTAAGGTAAAGATAGATGGCAAGGATGTATACGTTGAGGGAATTGACAAAGAGCTTACTGCACAGACAGCAGCAAGCATTGAAATTCTTACAAAAATAAAAAACAGGGACAGGAGAATTTTCCAGGATGGAATATACATTGTCTCAAAAGCAGGAAAAGAAATCAAGTGATTATCATGAAAAAACTAAAATTCACAAGGCAGGATGCGCATAAAAAAGTTAGATTGGGAAATAAATGGAGAAGACCAAAAGGCCTGCATTCCAAAATGAGGCTTAGCAAAAAAGGCTATAACAAGAGTGTTTCAATTGGTTATGGAAGCCCTAAAAAAACAAGGAATCTGCATGCTTCTGGCCTTAAATTAGTTATAATCAAGTCATTAAAAGAGCTTGAAAAGATTGATGTTAAGAAAGAGTGCATTGCTGTTGCAAAAACAATTGGGCTTAAGAAAAAGGTTGAGATTTTGAAACAGGCAGTTAAAAAAAGCATTAATGTTGTTAATGTCAAGGATATTAATAAATTCCTGAAAGATGTTGAGGAAAAAATTAAGAAAAGGAAGGAGGAAAAAGAAAAACTCAAAAAGAAAAAAGAGCTTAAGAAAAAAGAGAAAGAAAAAGCAGGCAAAAAGAAAACAATAGATGAAAAGGTCGAGAAAACAGATGAAGAAAAGAAGGAAGAGGAGAAAAAAGAGAGAGATAAATTACTGACAAAAAAAACTGAATAAAAATGAAGCTTAAAACAATAGAAGAACGTGGATTAATAAGAAGAGATTTTGGAGAAGGAATGTCCATATTCTTAAAAATAATAAATAAAGGTAAAGAGGTCTTAGACAATGATAAGTGAGATTAGCTTTACAGAAAAGGTATTGAATGCTTTCAAAAATATAATTAAAGAAATAGAAAAAGGTTCTCTAGAACATGATATAAGACCAAGATTAGTAAAATATTTTATAGAAACTGTTCTCGGCTATAGTGGATTTGATTATAGATATGAAAAAGAAAGAGCAGATTTAACTATTTTTGATGAAAATAAGTTTGTTATTATACAAATTGAAACAAAAAGACCTAATGAACCTATAAAAAAAGAGCAATATGTAAAACAAGCGTTTGGGTATGCAAAAGAAACTACAAAATATGTAGGTCTTACTAATTTTTTACAATTTAAATTATGGGAATTAATAGGAAAAGAAAGAAAGCTTAGAATAGACTTAGATTTTGATGCTATTTTTAAATATAAAAGACTTGATGTGAAAAGTTTATCACCAAGAGAGAAATCTCAAATTCTGTTTTTTAATAATCTAACAAAAGATATTTTATTTGATCCTAAGAAATATGAAGAATTTGATGAAAACTATGCAAAAATTGACATAACTAAAAAAGATGGATTTAATAAGCTATTAGAACGATTAAATTATATTGTTAATGAATTATTATTTGGGCATACATTAAAATCATTTGGAGAATATAAAGAAGGTTATTCTCAATATACAAGTGAGATAAGTAAAATAGATGAAGAAATTAAGAATAATAGCAGTAAAGAACTTAAAATAAAATTAATGAAGTTAAAGGAAGATTTAAAATCAAAATATGAAAGATATTTATCTTTTTCTGGATTTGAATTATGGAAACAATATTCTGGTAGAGAAGATCAGTCTGATGATGAAGTTAGAGAAATTTTTTGTAAAGAAACTATCTATGTTCTATTAAATAAATTATTATTCATTAGAATATGTGAAGATAAAGGTTTATTACCTAAGAATATCTCCAATGGGGGTATTAAATTACTAAGAGAAAGGATATTTGATAAAGAAAAAGTATACAAAGAAATTCTTAATTTTGCTTATAGAGCAGCTCATGGTTTATATTCTCATTTTTATGAACCAGGGATATTAGATTGGTATATAACCGGAAACAGTGAATTAGATGATAAATTAAATAAAGTTTTGTGGATATTAAACCAGTTTAATTTTTCTAATGTTGATAGAGATATTTTAGGGGTGTTATATGAAAGATATTTGCCGAGAGAAGAAAGGAAAAAACTAGGAGAATTTTACACTCCTGTTGATGTTATAAGATACATACTAAATTCAGTAGGATACACTTATAATAAGGAAATTAGAGATAAAGATTTGCTAGACCCTGCTTGTGGTTCAGGTGGTTTCTTAGTTGAGGCTACTAGAAGATTAATAAGCAAGTATCTTATTGTTTTTAATAAAGCAAATAAAGAAGAATTAAAATCAGCTAAAAATTGGAAGAAAATTTTAAATAGATTATCTACAGAAGAAGCTAAAATAATCTTGGAGTCTATTGCAAAGAATATCCATGGTTTAGATATTAACCCTTTTGCATGCCATATAACTGAGATGAATTTATTGTTTCAAATAATTGATTTATATCAAAAAATAAGAAGAGAAGATAAAAAATATAAATTAAAGAGATTTGAAATATATAGAACTAATTCTTTAGACCCAGCAAAAGTACAAAAGAATATGTGGGAATTTCAAAATAGTTATTCTAGAAGTTTAGCCAAAGACCAAGAGGAGATAGATGCAATAAAAAATAAGAAATTTGATTTTGTTGTAGGGAATCCACCTTATGTAAGAAAAGAGAAAATATCAATATTGGAGAAAAAATATTTAGAAAAGAACTATAAAGAAATCTACCATGGCGATAATGATTTATGTGTTTATTTCTTATATAGGGGGGTTAAGTGGTTAAATAATAATGGTAAGTTTGGTTATATTATCTCTAGTAAGTTTACAAAGACGAGATATGGTAAGTATATTAGAGCATTTACCTCTGAAAATACACATATAGCAGAATTTATTGATTTAAGGGGTTCTAAAGTTTTTGCCAATGTCACAGTGGATCCAGCTATCTTAATATTAGATAAAAAGAAATCAAATAACATTAGAGTAGTTAATGTTAAAGGTGATTTTAAAGAACTAGTATGGGATGCTAATCTAAAAAAATTGATTTATCATATCTACCTACATAAAAGAAATGATTATCAGGATGAATATATTAATTCTTTTACAGCTGACCAAGATATAATATTAAAGCAAGTTAAGTCTGAGAATGGAAAAAGAATAAGTGAAGAATGGAAATTAATAAGTGATGATGAATTAAAAATTTTTGAGAAGATAAAAAAAGTAAAAGATTATGAATTAAGTAAAATTGGAGAATGTAATGCGGGTATTAAAACGGGGAAAGATGATGTATTTATTGTTAATGATGAAGTAATAAATAAATACAAATTAGAAAGGAAATTACTAAAACCAATTTTAGATGGAAAAGATATTAAAAAATATAAAATTATGTATAAGGGTTTATATTTAATTTTCCCCGAAGGAGTAAATATATCAGATTATCCAAATACAAAAGATTATTTGGAGAAGTACAAACAGGAATTAGAAAAAAGAACTGATATAATAAAAACGAATAAAAAATGGTACGAATTAAGACCTTGTGCTTATTATAATTTATTAAATAAAGAAAAAATAGTAACTCCCGATATTTCTATGCAAAATAATTTCTCTTATGATGATGGAACTTATCTCATTAAAAATACTGCTTATTTTATATCAACTAAAAATAAGGAAATAAATTTAAAGTTTATATTGGGTCTTTTAAATTCAAAATGTTTAGAATTTTATTTTAAGAGAATAAGTGTTGGTTTAGGTAGAAGCGGATATAGATATACAAAACAACATTTAGATAAATTAGCAATTAAATTACCAAAAACCAGTGAAGAAAAAAGATTAGCAGAAAAGATAGTTAAAAAAGTTGATGAAATTTTAACAATAAACAGGACCTTACAAGAATTAAAGTCTTTAGATGTTAATAATTTAATAAAAAATAAGAAGACAAAGAAAATTTCAGATTTTGTTTCTTTTTCGATAAGAGATAATGCTAAGTTTTCAGGCTTAAGAGTGCAAGATAATAAAATTTACCTTAATTTAGTAGATTATATTAAAGTCAAAGATAAAACTATTTTGAAATATATCAAAACTTATCTAAATTTAATAAAAGAACAATTAAAAAAGTCGAAAGATATTAAGGAAATTATTTACAATATAGAGGTTCCAATTAATAAACAAGATATTAAGATTGTTCTTAGTAAATTAAGCTCAAGTAGTAAAGAAGAGGAATTTTTAAATAAAGTTAAAAGATTAGAGAAGGAGATAGATGAATTAGTTTATGACTTATATGATGTTAAAAAATATAAAGAAATAATAGAAGGAAAGGGCCAGAAAGAGTTCAAAACAAGATTTAAAGAATTGTTCAAAAAACAAAATATTGACAAAAAAAACTGAATAAAAATGAAGCTTAAGACCCAGAAAAGGCTTGCTGCTAATTTGTTGAAATGCAGTAAGAAAAGAATTGTTTTTGATAGCGAGAGGCTTGATGAGATAAAGGAGTCAATAACAAAAAAGGATATTGATATTCTGATTAAAGATAAGTGTATTAAAAAGAAGCAGGCCAAAGGAGTTTCAAGGGTAAGGGCAAACAAAATCAAGAGGCAGAAGTCAAAGGGAAGAAGAAAAGGCCCTGGCTCAAAAAAGGGAAAACATGGTGCAAGGCTTCCAAAAAAACAGGCATGGATAAAAAAAGTCAGAGTTCAGAGGAAATTTATCAAAGAACTAAAAAATAAGAAAATAATAGCATCCAGATCACATCAAATGCTCTATTCAAAAATAGGCGGCGGTTTTTTCAGAAGCAGGAAACACATAAAATTATACATAAAAGAAAATGATTTGATAAAGGAAAATGGTAAAAGCTAAGATTCATATAGTGCAGTTCAGGAGAAAGAGAAAAAGAAAAACTGATTACAAGAAGAGGATTGCCCTTCTTGCCTCAGGAAAACCCAGGCTTGTTATAAGAAAATCATTATGCAATATTAACATCCAGATTATTGAATACAAACCCGAGGGGGATAATGTAGTTTTATCAGCAAACTCAAAAGAGCTTGTAAAATTAGGGTACAATCTTAACAGGAGCAATATTCCTGCTGCTTACTTAACAGGGCTTTTGCTTGGGCAGAAAGCAAAGAAAAAAGCAGTAAAAGAAGCAGTAGTTGATGCTGGCTTAAGTACTCATGTCAAGGGCTCAAGAATCTATGCTGCTCTAAAAGGAGTTGTTGACTCTGGTTTGAAAGTGCCATGCTCAGAAGATATTTTCCCTCCAGAGGAAAGGATTAATGGAACCCATATTTCAAACTATGCAGAAAAACTAAAAAAAGAAAACAAGGAAAAATATGAAAAACAGTTTTCAGCTTATATTAAAAACAAGGCTGAAGATGTAAAAAAGCAGTTTAATGATGCAAAAGACAAGATTATGAAGGTATAAAAATGTATAATAAAGAAAAAACAAGCAGGACTAAGGGAGGGGAACCAGGAAGATCTCCTAGGGAACCTGCTTTTGATAAGGAAGCCTGGAATCCAAAAACAACTATTGGAAAGAAAGTAAAGTCAGGTGAGATAACAAAAATTGATGAAATCCTTGATAATGGGTTAAAAATACTTGAGCCAGAGATAGTTGATGCATTATTGCCCAACCTGAAAACAGACTTATTGCTTATAGGCCAGTCAAAAGGAAAGTTTGGAGGAGGCCAGAGAAGAGTTTTCAGGCAGACCCAAAAGAAAACAAGAGAAGGAAATAAGCCAAATTTTGCAGCATATGCTGTTGTTGGCAATGGCAATGGTTATGTTGGAATAGGCTATGGAAAGAGCAGGGAAACTGTTCCTGCAAGAGAAAAAGCCATGAGGAATGCAAAACTCAATATTATAAAAATCAAAAGAGGATGCGGCTCATGGCAGTGCAGTTGCGGAAACCCTCATTCAATTCCATTTAACATACAGGCTAAGTGCGGCTCATCTATAATGAAAATAATGCCTGCTCCTAAAGGAAAGGGCCTTTGCATTGAAAAAGAGTGCCAGAAAATTCTGGACATGGCTGGCATAAAGGATGTATGGTCAAAAACAAAGGGCCAGACAAAGGTCAAGACAAATCTTATAGGTGCATGCTTTGATGCCCTGAAGCAGCTCAGCTCAACAAGAGTTCAGCAAAGGTATTACAAAAGCCTTGGCATTGCTGAAGGAGCAATCGAGAAGGAAGAGGTTGAACCAGAAGAAGTGACAAAAATAACAGTTAAGAAAGATGAAGCCAAGGAAACAGCAAAGCCAAAGAAAGAAACAAAGACTGATGCTCCTAAAAAAGAAGTTGAAGAAGAAACCATGATTGAAATTATAAAGAAAAAAGTTGAGAAACAGGAAGCAAAGGAAACAGCAAAGCCAAAGAAAGAAGCAAAAACTGATGCTCCTAAAAAAGAAGTTAATGTGAAGAAAAAGGAAGGAAAAAATGAGTGAAGAAAAAACTGAATTAAACAAGAAAAGACTTGCAGTCATAAGAATAAGAGGCCAAACCGGAATAAAGAAAGATATAAAGGATACCCTTAAGATGCTCTGCCTTTATCGCAGTAATTATTGTGTTGTGGTTAATGATAGTTTGCTTGGAATGATAAAAAAAGCAAAAGATTATGTAACATGGGGCGAAATAGATGATGAAACATACAATCTTCTGGTTGAAAAGAGGGGAGAAGAATTCAAAGGCAGGGAAACTGACAGCAAGAAAAAGATTAACTACAAAAAATTCATAATTGTTAACAATAAAAAATACAAAAAATATTTCAGGCTCAGCCCTCCAAGGGGAGGCTTTGAAAGAAAGGGCATAAAAACTCCATTCACTAAAAGCGGGGCCCTGGGCTATAGAAAAGAAAAAATCAATGATTTAATCAAAAAGATGATCTAAATGGAATGGAAAGATTTTGATAGAGGAGTATTTTTAGTAAATTGCCTGGGAATAATCTATAACCCTAAAACCAAAAAAGTTTTGATTGGAAGAAGAGAAAATGATCCTTATATAAAAGAACTAACATGGTGTTTTCCAGGAGGAAGACCTAGCTATAAAGATGATTTGGAATACTATCTAAAAGAAGAAATCAAAAAGAAAACTAACCTTGATGTTAAAGTTAAAAAGATTGTATTTGCAAAAACCTATCCAGAGAAAAGGGAATTTTTATCTATTTATTATTTTTGTGAATTTATTAAAGGCAAAGAAGAAGCAAAAGAAAGATTTAAAGAGGTCAAATGGGTCAAACCAACTGAGGTCGAGGATTATTTTACAACTTCCTTGCATTCTCAAGTCCTAGAATTCCTTAAATCATTAGAAAAAGGTGAATTATAAATGGCTGAAGTCAAAGTTTTAATTCAGGGTTATGCAAGAGGAGAAGAAGATAGTGAATTTGCATCATCAACAACTACTCTAATTAAGGAAAGTGAATTAAATATAATTGTTGATCCTGGAATGAATAGGAAATTATTATTAGAATCTTTGAAAAAAGAAAATTTATCTCAAAAGGATATAAACTATGTAATTTTAACTCACTATCATTTAGACCATTCACTTTTAGCTGGGATTTTTGAGAATGCCAGAGTTATGGATAATGAAGATATTTATTCATTTGATGGAAAAATAAAAAGGCATGATAGAAAGGTTCCAGGAACTGATATAAAAATAATTAAAACACCGGGACATGATTTGTTTCATTGCTCTGTTTTGGTTAAAACCAAAGAATTTGGGCAAGTGGCAATAGTCTCTGATGTTTTTTGGTGGTCAGATGAAGAAGAGCAAAAAACTGATAATGAGAGCCTAATGAATCATGAAGATCCATATGTGAAAAACAAAGAGGAATTAATGAAAAGCAGAAAGAAAGTTTTGGAAATTGCTGATTATATAATCCCGGGCCATGGGAAAATGTTTAAAGTAAAAAGGTGAACATAAATGATTGATATTAAACAAATTAAGGAATTTGTAAAAGAAAATTTAGATGAATTGAATTATATGCATACTAAGAAAGTTGTTAAAATAGCTTTGGCTTTAGCAGAAAAAGAAGGAGCAAATAAAGAGATTGTAGAGATTGCAGCCTGGCTTCATGACATAGGAAAATCAGATAAAGATAATACACTTATAGGCCATCATAGTTTAGGTGTTAAAATTGCAGAAGATTTACTAAAGAAAAAGGGAACTAATCCAGAACTAATTAAAGAAATATGCCATATTATTGAAACCCATATGGGACCGCCTACAGGTAAATTTTTGTTATCAGAATTAAAAAAAGCTGGAAGAAGATTTGATTTTCCTCGTCCAGATACAAAAGAATCAAAAATTGTTTATGATGCAGACATGATTGATTTATGCTCTCCCCTTGGTATTGCAAAAATCATTCATCTAAGAACAAAGTATGGGAAAGATTTTCTGGATTCTATTGAAAGTGCTAAAGATACAGCTTTTGCTGCTTACAATGATTTACAAACCAAAAGTGGAAAAGAATTAGGAGAAAGATATTTTAAAGTAAGTAAAGAATTTTTTGAAATAATTGAAGGAAAATAAAAAATGAGAATAGTAAGTGCTTGTTTACTGGGAATAAAATGCAGATATGATGCCAAGAGTAATCCAGATAAGAAGGTTATTAAACTTCTTAATAAAGAGGTTTTAATTCCCGTTTGTCCAGAACAGTTAGGTGGATTAAAAACCCCAAGAAAAGGGAATGGTATTTTAGATGGGGATGGAAGGAGTGTAGTTTCAGGAAATGCACAAGTAATTGACCGTGGCAGGAAGGATGTGACAAAAAATTTCATTCGTGGCGCCAAAGAAACTCTTAAAATAGCTAAGTTATATAACATAAAAGAAGCTATACTTAAACAGGGAAGTCCATCTTGCGGTTGTGGGTTAGCTTTTCAATGGAAAAAAATTAATGGTAAGTGGAGTAACCGTAGACACAAAGGTAATGGTGTAACAACCACTTTATTGAAAAGAGAGGGAATTAAAATTTTGACAGAAGAGGAAATAAAATGACAACCTACAAAACAAGAAAAAACAGAAAGATGAGGGGCTCTAAGACACATGGCTGGGGAGCTATGAAAAAACACAGGGGTGCAGGCTCCCGCGGCGGAAGAGGAATGGCTGGAACTGGAAAAAGAGGTGATGCAAAAAAGCCAAGCATCTGGAAGGATAAAAAATACTTTGGAAAGCATGGTTTCAAAAGGCCAAAGAAGATAACCATTGAAATAAAGGCAATAAACCTCAAAACAATTGAGCAAAAACTTGAATCACTGTTATCAAAGAAACTGATTGAAAAGAAAAATGATTTTTATGCTATTGATTTAAAGAAACTTGGCTTTAACAAGCTTTTAAGCACTGGAAAAATTACAAAAAAGTTTAGTATAAAATGCGAGTATGCGTCCAAGAAAGCTATTGACAAAATTAAAAAAGCTGGCGGCAGTATTATTTTGGAAGAGAAAAAACCTAAAAAAATTAAGGAGAAGCCAAAAGAAGAAAAACCAGTTGCTGAAACAGCAGAGAAAGTTGAGGAAAAACCTATTGCTCAAAAAGCAGAAAAAATTGAAACAAAAGAAAAAGAAGTTAAAAAATAAAAACCTTTAAAATGTCAGTTATTGATAGCATTATAGAAAATCTGCCAGAGGTGTCTGGCCCAACACAAAAAAAGCTTTCTTTTAAAGAAAAGCTAAAGTGGACAGGCATTGTTCTTGTTTTATTCTTTATTCTTGGAATGATACCTTTGTTTGGGCTTGGAATTAATGCACTGACACATTTTGAACATTTCTCAATAATTCTTGCTGCAAAATTTGGCTCTTTAATATCACTTGGTATTGGGCCAATAGTTACTGCATCTATTATCCTGCAATTATTAAATGGTTCAGGAATACTAAAGATGGATTTAACAACCCATGAGGGCAAGAAAAGATTTCAGGGATTACAGAAATTGTTGTCTATTGTAATTATTTTTGTTGAAGCAGCTATTTTTGTTTTTATGGGGGGCTTGGCTCCTGCAGTAGAACATGCTGGAACAGCTGTTTACCTGCAATTAGAATTAATTTTGGTATTCCAGCTGTTCCTTGGGGGAATGCTGATTTTGTTTATGGATGAGGTTGTAAGCAAGTGGGGCTTTGGCTCTGGAATATCCTTGTTTATAGCAGCTGGTGTCAGCCAGACCATATTTGTAAGGGCATTATCACCTTTGCCATCACCACTCCAGCCAGAACTTGTAACAGGCGCAATTCCTGCTTTGTTCCAATCATTAGCAGCAGGTAATCCAATAGATGCTGGCTTAAAGATTGCAGCACTCCTTGCAACAGTAATTGTTTTTGCCATTGCAGTGTATGCCCAGGCAATGAAAATAGAAATACCACTAAGCTTTGGCAGAATTAGGGGCTATGGCATAAGATGGCCTCTTTCATTTATTTATACAGGTGTTATCCCTGTTATTCTTGTTTCTGCATTAATGGCTAATATACAATTGTGGGCGCGTTTATTACAAAACTGGGGCCACCCAATTCTTGGAACCTTTGTTGACAATGTCCCTTACTCAGGCCTTATTACATGGCTTTACTCTCCGGATATAGTAAGCAAGATAATAAAAGGTAGTGTTGTTTCTGCTGATTTTGCACATGCCCTTGTTTATATGCTTTTCATGATACTAGGTTGTGTTATATTTTCAATATTTTGGGCTCAGACAGCTGGCATGGATGCAAGAAGCCAGGCAAGGCAGATAATGTCCTCTGGACTTCAGATTCCGGGATTCAGGAAAGACCAAAGAATATTAGAACATTTATTAAATAGGTATATCCATCCCCTAACCATAATGGGAGCAATTGCAATTGGATTTTTAGCTTCATTAGCTGACTTGACAGGCGCTCTAAGCAGTGGAACAGGAATATTGTTAGCAGTTATGATAATCTACAGACTTTACGAGGAAATATCAAAGCAGCACATGATGGACATGAATCCACTGATGAGAAAATTCATGGGAGGCTCATAAATGTTTGAAGCAGTATTAAACCCGGTATTTGCACCATTGCTTAATCTTCCCCCTTTATTTGCTATTATTATTATTTCCTTTATTTTAACATTATTAATAACACTTATCCATAAGTTTGTAACCAACCAGGAGGTTATGAAAGGGCTTAAGAAGGATATGAAAGATCATCAGGATGAAATGAAGAAGCATAAGGATAACCCCAAGAAGGTCATGGAAATCCAGAAACAAGTGATGCAGAAAAACATGGAGTTCATGAAACATTCTTTTAAGCCAATGATATTCACCTTTATCCCAATAATAATTATATTTGGCTGGCTTAATGCTAATATGGCATACTATCCAATAATGCCTGATCAGGAGTTTGATGTTACACTTACATTTGACTTGGAAGGCCTGGAAAAGAATATTGGCCTTGTTTCTGTGATTCCTGAAGATCAGCTGGAAATTATTAATAGTGCAAAACAAACTATTGAAAAAAATAAAACAAAAACATTTCTTGGTGAAAAATGGGTTGGTGTGGCAAAATGGAAATTAAAAGGACCAGAAGGAATTTACACTTTGGTTTATTCATTTGATGATGATATGAGGGCATATGAAAAAGATTTAATTATAACTGAAGAGAGAAAATATGCCCCTCCTGAAAAAAGGATAAATGATGAGAGCCCATTAGAATCAATAAAAATAGGGAATGAGCCAATAAGGCCATTGTTTGGCCTTGGGTGGATATGGACATATATAATATTCTCAATAATATTCAGCATGGCAATAAGAAAGGTTCTGAAAGTTGCCTGATTCTTTGCAAAAGCTTTTTAATAAGTTCTATAATATTTTATAAAAGAAGTCATGAAAGTTGATATCCTAAGTTATATTTAGATAAATA
>Ga0180009_10002185_pt1 | contig 23177 bp, 31 predicted proteins | sample OS_PC_MetaG_FD_123537 | JGI IMG/M metagenome (GOLD analysis project Ga0180009, IMG submission 123537) | Groundwater microbial communities from the Aspo Hard Rock Laboratory (HRL) deep subsurface site, Sweden - OS_PC_MetaG | ecosystem: Environmental > Aquatic > Deep subsurface > Groundwater...
AAACTTTCAACACCTGGAGGCTTAAGAACTGATGCTGATTTAGATGTTGCTACTGGTGCTTCCATTGGTGCAACATATTACAACGTAGCCCCTCCGACAAGTGGAATGATAATAGAAGGCAACGTCGGCATCGGGATTACTAACCCAACAACTAAACTTTATGTTTCTGGTGATATTTATACTACTGGTAATATGTCCGCTCTTTCTATTACAGACAGAACTCCAATTTATGAAGGCGACGCTTTAACTGAAATAAAAAAGATTAAAGGAAAAGACGGCAAAATAGACCATTCTACACTTCCAGATTTTGTAAAAGTATATAAGCCAGTTTATGAAACAAAAATAATAGATAACGCCACGACCACAATCCAAACAGCCACCACAACCGAAAGAAATATTGGCAATATGATTTCAATGAATACGAGGGCTATCCAGCAATTATCAGAAATGATTGAACCAAAACTTGGTTGTGTAGATGACGGAAGAATTGCCGAACTTGAAGCGAGAATAACAGAGTTAGAAAAACGACAAGGAATTATTGAAAGATTTATAAATTGGATTAAAAGTTATTAACATTGACAATTGAATAAATTTTTGTTAAGGTGTGGTTAATAAAATAACCTACTAAAGATACAGTGCCCGATTTGTCTTGTGGTAAACTTTAGTAGGTATAATCACATAGGCAAGTCGGGCTTTGTATTTAACAAAATAATGTACAAAACATTTAGTAAGTTCAGAAAATACTTACTTGTGATGAAAGGTGTATCAGATGTAACAATTCAAGGTTACGTGGGGAGTTTGAAGCCAATGTTCAAAAGAGTTAAGTCAAGTAAACCGACACACGAGGAAATAGTTGATTATATTGCTTGGATGTACGATGAGAAATACAGTTATACATACATTATGAATGTCAGCTTAGCAATAGAATGGTGGACAAAGTTTCATCAATATCCGATTAAATTAGGAAGACCAAGAAAACCACGAACAATAATCAAAGACGTTTTAACAGAAGCCGAAACAACCAGAATGATAGCATCGGCTAAGAATATAAGAGAGAAAGCGATTATCACCTTATTAGCTTATTCGGGAGTCAGAAACAAAGAGTTATGCGGATTACGAGTATGCGATATTAACTTAGGAGATAATATGGTTAGAGTATTAGAGGGAAAGAACCGAAAAGACCGCTTAATACATATATCAGGAGATTGCTCAAGAGTAATGCTGGAATATCTAAACGAATACCAGAGAACACCAGAGGATTACTTATTTACAACATTAGCAAGAGATGAAAAATATACTGGCTGGGCATTGAGAAAATTGACGCACCTATTAGCTGAAAGAGCAGACATTAGAAAAAGAGTATATCCACATCTTTTAAGACATAGTTTAGCAGTTAATTTATTAAGAAGAGGGGCAAATTTGGTGCTTATACAAAGACAGCTCGGACACGCTTATATTAGTTCAACAGAAATATATATCGCATCATTTCCTCAACGTGTTCAGTCAAACTATCAATTATATATACCATCATTTTTATGAAACGAGAAACCATACAAAAAATATATATGTTCTCAATAATGATAGCAGTAACACTTGGAATTGCTCTACTTATTCACTTTACTTGCAAATGAAAGACGATAACATAAACGCTTTTACAATAGTATTTATTTGGATAATAATAAAATTAATGAAAGGTATATAATATGGCTATCAGAAAAATAATCAAAAACAACACAGAATTAGTCAGCGACCCACAACTAACATATTTAACGGCAGCAGCAGTTGGTGGAACTACATCAACTTTAACTGTTGTTTCAAATTCAGAAATAGCAGAAAACCAAATACTTTTAATTGGAGAATTTGGTGAGGAAAGGTCAGAGGTAGTCAAAACTCACGCAACTGACGCAGCAACAGGAACTACTGATATTATCCTTACAGCAGCAGTTGCTAACAGCCACCCAGTAGATACCCCTATTTACATAATAGATTATAACCAAATCAAGTTTGCTCACGCTACTACGGCAACAGGGACTAAAACAGTTCTCGGAACAGAAGGCGTAGAAGCAGATAACACCCAGACAATTTATAAAGACAAGACCAAGAATAGTGGGTTCTATTTTAAGAAATATTACAATAATATCACTGGGACTTTTACAGCCGCAACTACTGGCATAATTACTTCAGCAGGACACGGACTTTCAAACGGAGAAACTATTTCTAAAACAACAACAGACACCTTGCCAGCAGGACTAACAGTTGGAGTTGTTTATTATGTTATAAATAGCACTACCGATACTTACAAAGTGGCTTTAACTAACGGAGGAACAGCAGTTGTTATTACCGACACAGGGACAGGAACTCATACTTGGGGAAGATGCGGACTTTGGTCAGACGCTGAACCTTATGGAAACTTTGACGAAGACACAGTTTATTCAATTAAACAGAGGGCATTAGACGGATTGGGTGAGAAATTAGGTGGTTGGCTTACAAGTGATTGGCTCAATGAAAGATTATGGGAAGCTCGCAGATTAGTTCACGCCAAACGAAAACGCTGGTCTTGGAGGCAATCATTTGACACTGATTTGGGGAATGTAGTGGCGGGAGATTACAGGGTAGCTATGCCAACAGATATGGGCAAAGACGACACTCCAGAAAATATAGTTGGATTAAGAATAGGAACATCTCAAAACCTTACATATATCACTAAGAAAGAAATGGACGAGGAATGGGAAAGTGTGGCAAGGACAACTCTTGCTTCTGATTACGCCATAGTAGACGCTTCTGTTACCCTAACAGATAGCAGGGATATAGATGAAAGTGGCTCAATTCAATTCAACGACGAGGAAACCCTAAAGTATTCAGCCAACGCTGAAAGTACGGGGATTTTAACGGTATCAACAGCAGCCACTTCTGCTCATTCAGCCGCCGTCAATGTCTATCAGAACGCTAACTTTAGTTTACCAGACAAATTCACAATCTATCAGGGATACATATATTTTAACCACCCAATAGACGCTGATTATGTTGACCAGAATTATTGGATAGATTACTACAAGGCACTTACCGAATACGACAGTGAGGGAGATGAGTTAGACGAACCAGAGTTTGACTTTTATGTTCATTACTTAAAGTTTCAAATTAAACACCGACAGAGTCAGGGTAAGTTGAAAATGACCAACGACTCTGACGGACAATTATTCCTTAGTGGCGTAGGAGATTTAATTCGTAAAGAAATGTTAGGACAGTCAATTCAATTTATTCCACAAGAATAATATGGCAAAAAAAGATTTACAATCAATGAGGCAGTTTCTAAATGGTCGCATAGGGCGAGTAAGTAATTTTCTATTACCAGAAGGAGCAGTCACCACAGCTAAGAATGTTCACTTTGATGAACTCGGACAAGTTAAATTACGACCTGGAACTACCCTTATAAACGCACAGGTTTCAGATAACTATGCTTGTTTGGGACTTCACTATTTAAAAGGAACTAACTCTCAACTATTGGCAGTATTTTCAGACGGAACGAATAGTGATGTCTATTATAATGCTGCAGGAACTTGGACAAAAATAACGGGACTAACAGACCAGACCAAAGACCTCAAGACACGATTTACTACATTTTTAGACCAAGCGATTGTAGTCAATGGAACAGACATCGCAGAGGCGTGGTTTGGAACAGGCACAGCCGACCAGAGCATAGGAACATTAGCTAATGACCTTAACCTTGATGATATGGACTCTTATAAGTGTTCGTTAGTAGAAGCATTTAAGGCAAGGGTTTATATGGCAGGAAACACAACTACTCCAGACCGACTATTCTTTTCAAAGGTAGCCAGTTCAACCCCTCACATTACTTGGACTCCAACGACAGATTGGGTAGATATAGGTTCAAGAGACGGCTCAAATATCACAGCTCTTAAAAGATATGCTTATGATTTATTAGTCTTTAAGAAAGAATTTTTATACAGATATAGAGGTTCAGCAGGAGTTGACCCAGAACCTTTAATAAACATTGGAACTCCTTCACAGGAAGCAGTAGTAGAAGGAAAGAAAGGGATTTACTATTTTAGTTCAGACCCAGTGGGGATTTATGTTTATACGGGCGGTCAGCCAGTTGAGATTTCAAGGGCAGTATCAGATTTCTTAGAAGCAATCCCCTCAACCTATTTCGCAACAGTTAATGGATTTACAGAAGCAGACGGCGACCATATATGTTTTAATATAGGAGATGTAACCGTAGGTGGAGTTAGTTGGACTAATGTAGTTCTACGATACACTATCAGCTCACAGGTTTGGACAGTTTATTCTTACCCCAACGAATTAAGACGAGGAGTTATCTGGGACAACGCCACCAACAATGTAGCCGTAGTAGGCGACAGCGACGGCAATATAATGACCTACAACAGTGGACTAACAGACAACGGAACAGCTATAAGTTATGAGTTAATAACCAGATATTACGAATTGGGTGCTTTGTCAGAAACTAATGTAATCAACAAAATGTCAGCTATTAGCAGTAAGGCACAAGGCGGTTTCTTAAAGTTTCAGATTGACGATAGCGAGGATTGGAAGAATGTCGGACAACTCAAAAAGTTCGTAACTATTTTCAAGAATACAAACATTAAAGGACACCGATGTAGATTTAAGCTCTTAGGAGATTCAACTGCAACACCATTTTTATTTGAAGGACTTGAGTTTTTGGAGGCAACTAATTTAGGATTTATAGAATAATATGGATATATTTGACGCAGGATTTGACAATTTACTTACCAGAGAATTAGTATCTGATATACCAGATAGTAGTTCTGTTTTTGACAAAATAAACCCATCTGATATTGATTTTTCAGATAGTAGTTTTGTTAAGTCCTTAAAGTATTATGACGCAATAATTGATTTAACTGGAGATGCTGATTATAAAGATATTCAATCAGCCATAGATGATAGTAAGACAAGAATTTTTTTAAGAAATGGAACATACAAAATAACAGACAATATAAACCTACCAGATGGTTGTGCTTTAGTTGGAGAGGATAAAAATGGAACAATACTTGATTTCGGGGCAACAGATGGAAAATATATTAGGGTAGTTGGAGATAGTGATGCATATACCACAGGCACAGTTTCAATAAGTAATAATTCAACAGCATTGGCAGGTTCATCAACAGTATGGTCAACAAATGTAGCAGCAGATGAATGGGTATATTTAGGTGGAAGTTTATATCAGATAAGTAGTGTAACTAACAATACAACTATAGTTCTTAAAAAAGCATATCAAGGTAAGGCATTATCTGGAGCTACTTATTTAATAGCAGCATATAAAAGTAATATTTTATTAGAAAATTTTTCAGTAATAAATACAGCAGGGAGCACTAGCGGTCAGATACTTTTAGATTATGTTAGAGATTCAATAGTTCGTAATGTTAAAAGTAAGGTTGACCAATTGCCTTGTATTCAAGGAGATGGAGCAATTAACAATATAATTAGAGATAATAATTTTGATGGTTCATTTTATGGAGTAAGATTAGACAATAGTTCTCATCACAACACTATTTCTGGTAATAAAATAAACAATTGTGTTAATGACGCTATTTCTTTAGTTGGTGGTAATTATAACATAGTGGTTAATAATGATTTAAATAATGCAGCAGGAGACGGTATAAATATAGATAGTGATTATAATAAAATATCTCAAAACTCAGTAACATTTTGTAATACTACGGGAATAGATTTAAATGGAGATGAGAATATAATAGTAAATAATCAATTAAATAATAATACAGACAATATTGATGATGCTGGAACAAACAACATTATTGATATGAATTTAGAATAATGGCAAAAGATATAAATGTCACAGGAGTAAAGATTTTTACTTCACACCCCAAAATAAGTAGCTATGCAGCACCAACTGCAGATGCTGAATATGCTCCTAAAAAATATGTAGATGATAGTATTCCATTAGGACATTTACTTGGAGATGCTTCAGAAACAGAAGGACCAGGGACAGCTCCAGATGTAACGATAGCTGGTGGAGATTTTGCTTATGGTTTAGGAACAATGTCTGGTCAAACTCTTACTATGGCAAGAGATTTATATTGTCGTAATTTAACAATAAATAGTGGATATACATTAAAACCAAATGGATTTAAAATATTTTGCACAGGAACACTTTTAAATAATGGAACAATAGAGAGATGGGGCAACGCTGGTTCAGCTGGAGCTGTTGGAGAAGCAGAGGGAGGTGGAGGATTAGGAGGAGCAGGTGGAACAGCTTTAGCTGCTGGAACACTTCCAGGAGCATTAGCTGGAGTGGTTGGACAAGAAGGTGGACAAACTTACGGTGCTGATAATGGTGGAGCAGCAGTAGCTGGAATTAATGGAGTGGCAGTAACCCATTCAATTTTATCAGGAACCGCTAAAGTTGGTGGAACAGCTGGCGGAGGTGGTGGAAACGCAGCAGCTGGTGTCCCTGGAGCAAGTGCTAACCCAGGAACAGCAGGTTCAATAACTTCAGTAGATGAAAATGCTAACTTTCACGATTTACACGGACTACTTTATAAGGGATTAGAACAAGACGCAGCTACTTTATATTTTGTAACTTTAGCTTCATCAAATGGAGGAGCAGCAGGTGGAGGTGGTGGAGCAAATACAGACCCAGGAACACTCGGACCAAACGGAGGTGGAGGTGGAGGTGGAGGAGGAAACGCAGGATTGATAATGATTTTATGTAAAACTTTTACTAATAATGCAACTATTACTACTAACGGTGGAGCAGGTGGAATAGGTGGAGCAGGAGGTGCTGGTGGTGCTTCTGGTGGAGGCGGAGGAGGTGGCGGAGGTGCTGGAGGAAACGGTGGTTATGTATTAATAGTTTATGATAGTAAAACAGCCAGTGGAACAATCGTAGCTAATGGAGGAGCAGCGGGTGCTGGTGGAGCAGGTGGAACGGGAAATGACGCAGGAGTTAATGGTGGGGCAGGACAAGCTGGTTTAGCTGGAACAGTTTTAGAAATAGAAATTAACTAAATAAGGAACAAATAATATGGCAATACAACAAGGAATTACTGGTTTTGTTAGAATACCAGATTCTAAAGACCCAAATAAAGTCTATGCAATAGGCACTGGTGGCAGACCTATTATAGATGGAGCCGATTTAATGAAAGCCACTGGAACAAGCACCATTGCTGATGCTTGGAAGGTTGCTAATGTGCAATTAATATCTCCTCAACAAGCAGCTAATTATGCCATTACTACTCCTGATGCAAAAAGTGCCATATCAACCCCAACCCCAACCCCAACACCAACTGCCACACCGACACCAACAACACCGACCCCCACACCGACTAAAACAGAACCCAAACAACTAAACACTTCTTTAGTAGATATTTGGAGTTCACGACCAGACCTACAACAAGCATTTCCACAAGGAACACAAGCAGGAACTTCTGACAATTCTAAACTTAATAATTGGTGGAACGAACACGGAGTAAAAGAATATCCCAATACAACATTAGTTGCCCCAGGGAGTCCATTAGTAACAGCACCTAAAACTATTGAAGAACAGCAAGGAATACCACGACCAACTATTACAACAGGCGACCAAGCATTAATTGACTTTAATCAACAAATGGTATCTGGAGATACGAGTGTTTCTCCACCATCAGAAACTACAGGAGATACAACAGGAGATACAACAGGAGGCGACCCTAATGTAGATATGACTGGCTGGTCGCAAGATATGATAGATGTATTTACAAACCTAACTGACCTATTAGAAGCTCAAATAGCCGCAGGCAATACAGTTAGCCCAGATATAGAGATAGATGAAACAATTCTCGCAGGGTTTTTAACACAAGCCCAAAAAGAACTTGACCCTTATTATGGAAGTGTAATACAAATGGCTACACAAGACCTATCTGATACTTTACGATACAGGCAAGAGTCATTTGATTTATCTGCCCAACAAGCTGAAAGACAATATGGTTTAGGATTAGAACAAATAGGAGAGGCAAGGGCAGAAACTGGCGAGGCTTTTAGTGGTAGAAGATTAGTAGAAGAACAAAGATTAGCACAAGGAACTCAAGAAGCAAGAGAACAAGCTCGTAGAGATTTACTTTATCAAACAAGTGGATTGGGAACTGCTGCTGAAAGAATGCTTGGTTCAACCGCTTTAGGTGGAATGAACTTTGGAACTATCAGTGGAGCACCAACAATTACCGCAGGACAAGCAGGATTTCAAAGAACAGGCACGACTCCATTATATCAACTTAGTGGAGGAATTATGGGTGAACTTGAAAGAGAAAGAACAGTAGCAGAAAGTTTAAGGTCGTCAGAACTTGAAGAATCATACAGAGCCCAAAGGGCAGCGGATTACGCTAATTATTAAAAGAAAGGAAAAATTATGGCAACATATCAAGATTTAGAAAATAGAGGTGGAACAATTTACAATCAAGCAACTGGTCAAGGTTATCCTACACCAGAAGCATTGGCGGCTGATTTAGGTATTGCTCCACATCAAATTGACTGGTCGCAAATTACTGCTGCTGGAGGACAGGGAAATACGGGCAGCACGACTGCCAACCCTATTACAAGTTTTAATACAGCTTTAATGGGTAAACTTAAAAGCTATCAAGGGCTTACTTCGGCTGACCTTATTAAACGCCAGAGTGCTATTCTTAAAAAGATGTATGCCAAACAATCCCAGATAACCCCAGAAGAACAACGAGTCCTATCCCCAAGTCAACAATCAGCTATTAGAGGTGGACAGGTATCAGCTTTAGCACCAGAACTTGAAGCAACCAAAGGACAGATTTTAGACCGTAAAGAAGCCCAAAAGAGATTTTTAGAAACAATAGGTATCGCTCAAGATATGAGCAAACAACTTGAAGATGTAAGAACTCAACAAAGAGATACCGCCCTACAAGCATTAGAAATAAGAGCTCAAGCAGGAGACGCTATGACCCCACAAGAAGTAAACGATTTAGTAAACTTAACAGGTTGGGATTCTCAAACAGTTCAAAGTTATTTTGATGTAGCAAGTCAAAAAGCACAATCAGATAGGACTCTTCAAGATTTGAAGATAGCTGGGGCAAGAAAGGATTTGGCTAAACCTTATTATAAACCAGAAAAGATAAGTTCACTTGATGAAAGTTTAACGGCGGGACAAGTAAGAGATATTAAATATTTACCAAATCCACCACAATGGTATTTAGATAAAATAAGTTGGAGACCACCAATGAATTATTCAATAGCACAAAAAAGCTGGGATGTATTTAGAGCAGAAACTGTAAGTGGAACAACAGATGAATTAGATGAATTAATTAGCCAATACTTAAAATGATAAGTTTATTTTCAAAATTAATTGGAGTAGCAAAAAGATTGTTTCCATCAGAACCGATGACTTTTGAAGTTGGAGAGGGATTAACATCAGAACAGAAAATTAAAGCAGAAGAAGTAGTTAGGAAACCAGCAACTCCATTAAAGCCAGTTGAATATACTCCAGAATCAAAGTATAGAGCGTTAGGCGTGGCTACTCTTTTAAGAAGTAAGGGTAAAGAAGTCCCAGAAGTAGTTGCCGAAGCAGAAAAAATAATGATGAGAGAATCAGCAATGATGGCAATGGGAGGAGCAACTCCATTAAAAGTTGCTGGAAAAGTTGCTACAAAATTAATTCCTAAAATAAGTCCAGTTCAGAAAATAATTGATGCTTTAACAAAAGCAAAGCCATTAAGAGCAGAACAAGAAGTTCTCTATACAAAAGCAAGGAGTGTAAAACTTGCCAAAATGTTAGGTGTAGCCGAAAAGACATCGGGAGAGAAGGGATTTTTTGCTGAAAAAGGAGCATTAAGGGGCAAATTACCAAAAGTTCAATTTGAATCAATAAGAAATCAAATAGGACAGAAAGATATTGATACCTTATTTAATCAAGTTAAGGAAAGTCCAGTATTAAGTGAGTGGGAAAAACTACCAGCCAGAGAAGGTCTTTCAAAACTATTTGGAGAAACTGGAGGACAAGTTCCTACCAAAAACGAAATATCTTTATTGAAAACTGTATTTGGTGAAGATTTTACAAAAGCAGTTTTAGACAAGAGGACTCTATTACAAAAGATGACAGAAGCGGGTATTCAACTTGCTAATATACCCCGTTCCATAATGGCTTCATTTGATTTATCAGCTCCCCTAAGACAGGGTATATTTTTAGCAGCAAGACATCCAAAAATGTTCTTTTCTTCTTTCGCAAAACAATTCAAAACTTTCGCAAGTGAAAAAGCATATAAGGGGTTAATGGACGACATTGTAAATCGTCCGACATATAAAGTGATGAGAGAGAATAAATTAGCTATTACTGAACTTGGACAAGCAATGACAACAAGAGAAGAAGCGTTTATGTCTAACTGGGCTGAAAAGATACCAGTGGTGGGTAGAGTTGTAAGAGCTTCTGGAAGAGCATATACTGGATTTTTAAATAAATTAAGGGCTGATGTTTTTGACGATTTTATAAAACAAGGAACTAAATTAGGAATAGACGACCCAAAGTTTCTTAAAAGTGCTGCTGATTTTGTTAATCACGCTACTGGAAGAGGAACACTTGGAGGTCTGGAAAAAGCAGCAGTCCCATTAAATACTTTTTTCTTTTCACCACGCTTAATAATGTCAAGATTAAACTTAATTAATCCTATTTATTATGCTAAATTACACCCACAAGTTAGAAAAGAAGCAATTAAATCATTGTTTGGTTTCGCTGGTATGTCATTAACTGTTGGTGGATTATTAAAAATGGGAGGAGCAAGCGTTGAATTAGACCCAAGAAATGCTGATTTTATGAAACCAAAGTTTGGCAATACAAGATATGATATTTTGGGTGGATTTCAACAACCAATTAGATTAGCAGCTCAATTAATTAGCGGAAAAATAATTAGTTCAACTACTGGAAAAACAGTTACATTGGGAGAAGGATATAAGCCACTAACAAGAGTTGGTATTATTGGAAGATATTTTTCATATAAAGAAGCACCATTGATTTCTTTTGCTCACGCACTATTAAAAGGACAAACTGCTATTGGAGAAAAGGTTGACATCCCAACAGAAATAGTTAATCGCTTTATTCCTATGGTTGCTCAAGATATGATTGACATTTATAGAGAAGAAGGAGTTGAAGGAATACCAATGGCAATCCCTGCTATATTCGGAGTTGGAGTTCAAAGTTATGGTGGAGTTGAAAGTTATAATTTACAAGGAAAGAAATATCCAGAACTAAATGAAGAATTAGATAGATTAAAAACAACAATAGGATTTCCAAGCACACAAGCATTTGGAACAGAATTAAGTAATAAAGAATATAAAAAGTTAAGAGAGATTTCTGGAACAATGATTTCAGATATTCTTACTGGAGTTATAAAAGACCCAAGTTATACTGAATTAACTGACTATCAAAAAAAACAACTTATAAATAAAGTTGTTGATAAGGTTAAAACCAAAGCAAAAGGTAAATTATTTCCAGAAAAGGATATTAAAAATGAGATAAAGAAACGATTAATAAAAAGAGGAATTGACGAAGAAGAAGCAAAAAGAATGGCTGACGAGATTTACTCAAAAGAATATTAATAAATCTTACCAGCTACCCGTATAATAAAGATAACAGCAAGAGTAGCTAAAATCATTCCCCATATTCCAGTTTCACATATCATGGCAATAAGGACAACGACCCCACTAATAACTATTATTTCGGTAAACGACGGCGTTTTTCTAAAAAGTTGTTTTATAAATTGTTTCATATATGTTTAAAGAGTTAATTAAAAATTTATTATATTTATTTTATAGATTGTAAAATGGTTTCAATTTTGGACAATTTTCTATTTATTTTATTCTTCTTTTCCTCAGATTTTCCAAGTCGTTTCAGTAAATCTCTTTGATGTTTCTCAAGTTGTCTAAGTTGTTGTTGATAATTCTTCCTTATGTTTATTAGTCCCTTATATTTAATCATAATTTAGATAGTATTTACCCCTATATTTATATACCTCAAGAGTGAGCAGAGTAAAAGTATTCCCGCTAAAAAGCGTTTTTAGAATTTTGAAATAGTTTATCCGTTTTCTCTCGGTATTTCTCAGCTTCCCTATCAGCTCATCTTTAAAAAAAGACAAGGGGAGACGATTTGGTAGCGTGAGTGGCTGTCTCCATTTAATACTTCATATACCTCTGTCGTTTCGTCTAAGATGCTGCTTAGTCATCAGAATGAAGCTCAAGGACTTTTCTGTGAACCGACGATTCCCTTGATTTAAATTCCCAGTCGGATTGTTAAAAGCAAAAATCCAGCTCATTCTGGAAACTGGATTTCTGCTGAGATATATCTTATTAAAATAATCCAGAATGATACAATAAGAATATCAGATAAAAATAATCTTGTCAATAGGCAAATAATGTTAATAAAATAGAAAGGAAAATTTATGACAGAACCATCAATAGAAGTAGTAATAAATGAAGTTAAGAACCTAGCCAGAGAAGTTAGAGAGGGATTTAGGGGTGTCCACGCAAGACAGGATATTTCAAATGGTAAAATATCTAAACACGCTGGTCTTATAGCAAATTTAGAAAAAGAAGATATACAAATGAAAAATAGTATTAAAAGTGGAAAAGGAATGTGGCTAACAATAACAACACTTCTCGGTATAGTTTTAACTTTACTGGGGGTGTATGTTTGGTAGCTCTTGACAAGCTCTAAAAAATTTGCTATGTTTAATTTAGACGGCTTAGACATTTTAATACGACCATCTTTCAATATGCCCTACATTCATTAAGCCGTCTGTGGGGTTTTCTATTATGTTAGGACTTTACATCACATCACTAATAGTATCCACAACTTCAATTTCATTCTTTTAACTTATGTTTATCTTTATGAATTTTTTTAGATAGGGTTATTCCATTATCGGTATCCCATAGAAAATTATATTTCATAGCTCTTTCAAAAGTTATTTTTCCATCAGAATAAGCATATTTGATTTCATTTAGAATAGATTTGAATGAAACGACATGATGACAATGTAATCTTCTACCTATTTCTTTTGTTATTTGACAAGTATAACTATCTTTTTTAAAAACACTTTTTCTCCAATTATTCATTTTACCAGATTTTCTTATTAGATTATTTAATGGTGATTTTCCTCCCTTCCAACTTGGACTATCTTTTCCCCTAAGACCGATTTTACCAGTATTACTTTCACTTATTTTTTGTATAGTTTCCTCTGAATGTCTATATCCCATTCTACCAACCACTCTTTTCTTTATATATTCATCTGTTTGTTTAATACCTTTACGAGCTAAACGATTACATTTCCGAGAACAATATTTTCTTTTACCTAATAGATATTTATATTCATAAAATTCTTCACCACATATTTTACACTTAATCCATTTACCATCCTTAGGTTTACCATTTGGTTTTCCCCTTCTATATCTTCCCATACATTTCATTGAACAATACTTAGAAGTTTTTTCTCTTCCACTAAATGGACTAAATAATTTACTACAATTGTAGCATTTTATTTTAATAACCTTATTTCTTTTATCCATTTTCATAATAATTAAAACACCCGCTTTCAGTGGGATAAGCACCTACTAACGGGCAATTAAATAATATAATAACTGCTTATCCCAGTCAAGATAAGTATAGCATAATTATAAGATAAACACAATGATATTCGGAACACTTTATATAACACAACTTCTTATTACTTCAACAACTATCAGCTTTCTTTCAAGCCAAATGGTTTTTTCTGAAGTATTCTGTGGAGAGTTCTATCAATATTCACATCAATACACATATCAAAGGACGTATCTGGAACATCCAATCCCAGCTGGAATGGACAAATGTTTAATAAGAATTTTTGATGGAATTAACACATTAATTAAATATATAGAGTTTTGATTCCCCAATTCTGGGGTATCAAAGATTGTTCTTTTACAAGGAGGTAGAGATATGTCTAAGAAAAGCAAGAGAAGGAAATTAACTAGACATCATAATATCAATCGTCATAACGGAGGTACAGATGCAGTTGAGAATATCATAATGCTCAAGAATAGGAAACACGAATATTGGCATATCCTTTTTGGAGATAAAACCTTTGCACAAGCTGGAAGATTGCTCTTAAGAGCTGATAAAATGAAAAGAAAGGAGGGTAAGAACTGGAAGAAAACCTTTGAAACAAACTACGGATAGGAGGTGAGCTATGGAAATAGTAACGATTGACCAGATTAATAAGGAGGAGGACTTGTGGAAAACAATCCACGATATGCTTCTGTTGTCTGAAAAGATAGTTATTAGCAAAATGGGTGAGTTCAATGACATAAACTTCAAATCACTTTCAGAAATCAGAGAGCTGATAATATTGCCAGATACAAAGCATACGAAAGATGGCACTCGGTAAATATTGCGGTTAAACACATTGAAACAGGCACTTCTAAAAATCAGGGATAAGGAGGTGATAAATATGGAATACAGAAGGAGATGTGAAACTTGTAATATTCAAATAGAACTGGTTAGGGTATTGGGCAATTATTATCACTTTCAATGTCCTAATTGTAGAAAGGTAATAATCTTTAGCGTCTATCCTGGGAGAAAGGAAGAAAAAAAATGAAAAGCTTATTTACAATTCTATTGGCTATTGCGTTTTTAGTAGGTTGTGCTGGAGTAAATACCAACACTCCGAAAGAAACAATAGTTCTTCATGACGGAGAACTTAATCCTAACGATTTTAATAGCTGGACTGTTGTGAAAGGTTATAGATGCACCGCTGGACACATACACGCCATTGTCAAAAACCCAGACGCAACTCATCCAATTCAACAAGTGGAACTCATCCTTGGCCCTTCATCAAAGAACGAACTTGACCTATTAGGATATACCTACGAAAAAGATGATGTGATTTATCTCTATGTCTTTGACAGGAAACAAAACAAGTATGTCCAAAAACTCCCAAAAATAACAGGAGTATAATATGAATCCTTTAACAGAGCCGAATAGCAAAATTATTCGGCTTCTACCCCTGATTGTAATATGATATAATTAGAGGTAGGAAGCACTTTAATACGTGGAGTTAAGTCCGAGTCAAAGTCAAAGTTATGTCAAAATTACATTTATCAGTCCAGTTAAAAAATCGCCTTTTAGATTATTGGCGAGATGATAGAAAATATTTTATAGGTAGAATATTAACAATTATAGATGCGTCAATTTCTGACCAAGAACAGAGGAAGGGAATTAAAGATTTAATTCATAGTGTATATTGTGAAAAAAATTATAGAGAAAATGGATTTAAGGAAGTGTTATTAGATTGGATTAAGAATTTTGCCCCAACCCAACTTCCAAAAACAGACGATGAAAGAGATAGATTTGTAGGTATATATAAATCAACAGACAGACCAACACCAGAAGAGTATTGGTCTAAATAATTCAAGACGAAGTTCTTGACTCCACATATTTGAGTGCTTCAATAATAAAGGAGAAATAAATATATGATTAAAAAACAATTTGGGTTCATACCACCCGTAATTACACTTGATAATTTCATCTTTGGTTCATTAGATAAGACCAAAACCCTTAAGGGTGAAGTTATCCGACCAGACGGACAATGGGATAACGACCTACCAGAAGACGAGATACAAAGAAGATACAATTTTGAGTCGATGAATTGTACAAATTATGGCACTCTTAATTGTAAGGATACACTTGAAAATGCCCAGTATAAGTCGTTTAGAAATGACTCTGAAAGGTTTTTAGGTGTAGTATCATTAACAAGTCCAAGCGGAAATAACCCACACTATGTTGCTGAAGCTATCCGCAATAAAGGTTTAATTCCAGAAGAAGCATTGCCTTGGAGTCCAGACATTAACACTTGGAACGAGTACTACTCACCTAACCCAATGACACGAAACTATCTTGATATGGGGGAACAATGGTTATTGAAGTATGACTTTGGACACGAATATGCTTTTCACGGATATGACTCGCTAAAAACAAAACAAACCAAGCTAATGGAAGCCCTTAAATACTCGCCAATCGGTATCTCGGTTTGTGCTTGGCATTATAGAAATGGAATGTATTACAAGCCAACTAATGGAAATGATAACCACTGGGTTGAAATGTATGGATATGTCAAAGACAAGTATTGGAAGATATTTGATTCTTATGACAACACTCGTAAAAAAGTGGAGTGGAATACTAATTTTAGTTTCGCTAAAAAATATCAATTAAAAAAAAAGACAACAAATATGTTAAAAAACAAGCTCGAACAAGTTTACCAAGAATTATTAATGAGAGGTTGGAAAGAATTAGAAGATGGTTCAGCATATCTTAATATGGACGAAGATTTCGTTCGTGAGGAAGTTGGAAAAAGTGCCGAGAGAAAACAGATAATTAGTTTAGTAGAGTTTGCGAGAAAATGGAAAATGATAAATATGTTTAGTGGAAAATAAAATAAAAGAAAGGAAAAATTATGACAGCAAAAAATATACTTAGCAGTAAGACATTTTGGTTTAATGTTATCACAATCGGAATTGGTATTGTTGGAGTGATTAACAAATCATTCCCAATAGACCCACAGATTTTGGTTTACATTAACGGAGCAGGAAACATCTTGCTACGACTTCTTACGGGTAAGCCAATAACATTTGGTGGCAGAACAATACTCGGTAAAAGGATTGACAATTAAATATATCTTGTGTTAAACTGATAGTAAATAAATAACCTTTGGACACAAGACCCATTTATTGTAGTGGATTTCTCCAAAGGTTAGCCACTTGATAGATGGGTTTTGTGTTAGTAAATATATGAGAGATAAATTAGGAAGATTTGTTAAGGGAGAATCATCTTGGAATAAGGGATTGAAAGGTTGGATTAATTCTGGTAGTTTTAAAAAGGGACACAAAAGAGGAATGACTGGTAAAATACATTCGCAAGAAGCTAAAGAAAAGATTAAAAAGGCAAATACTGGATATGAACATACAGAAAAAGCAATAGAGAAAATGAGCGTAGCTAAAAAGGGGAATAAATATTCTTTAGGATACAAACACACAAAGGAAATGATAGAAAAGGTAAGTGAGGAAAAAGCTCATAATTGGAAAGGTGATGATGTGGGATGTGCGGGAGTTCATACTTGGATTAGAAAACATAAGGGAAATCCTAAAATCTGTAAACATTGTGGAATTACATCTAAAAATAAAAGATTACATTGGGCAAACATAGACCATAAATATTTAAGGAAATTAGATGATTATATCTCTTTATGTGTTCCTTGTCATATAAAATATGATGTCAAATATAATAATCGTAATGTTGGTTGTAAAAAGAGATTAGGTAGAGTAAAATAACACCTGCATTTATGCTTCGGCAATTTGTAGTAACGGACTCGTCTTATGGCGGGTCTGTTTTTATTGGCTTAAACACTAATCAAGTGCCTGTGGATAAAGTTTCTTGACAAGATATTAAAAGTATGATAGGTTTAACTTAATGAAAACAAAACTATCCCAATTAGAGTGGGTAAAAATACAAATAGAACTTTATGGTAAGGTCTCACGCAACGAAGCACTTTCCAGATACATCACGAGATTGGGTGCTTTGATAAATGTGTTAAAGAATCCACCATACAATTATATTTTAAGTGGTCGATACGAACAAACAGATTATGGAAAGGACTATATATATTATGCCAAAACTATTTTTAACAAGAAAAGAGAAATTAAAATACTACCAAAATTGGAGGGACAACCACAGAGAACACGTGAAAAATTACAACCGACACTATATGAGGGAATATAGAATTGATAATAGAGAAAAATTAAACAAACAAAGGAGGGAGAATTATGCTAAAAAAAATTTACGTGTTAGACCACAAAATTAGATGGTCGGTATTCAAAAAGCTACACGATAAAATGGTTAAAGATTCAGGTCCAACTCCAGTCCACGGGGATAAAATGATTTGGGAACTATTAAGAGATAAGAAAATATATTGCTGGTATGACCCAAAACTTAAAAACGATATGAGAATTGGAACGTCATTACCCAAAAACAAGGAATATCAATTAATAACTAATCCAAAAAAATGAAAAAACAAGAAGAATTAAATAATAAAGAGTTTCAAGACGATATGACAGAATTAAAAGAACTTTTAGAACAAGAAGGTATTGAGCATACTTTTGGACGACACGAAGGAGCAGACCCACAAGTGAAAACCTTAATTGGCTATTATCCGACGGGCGAATGGCATATAAGAGTTGGCAGTATTTCAATTATTAGAGGTATGGCTTCTTTTGGATATTATGAGCTTATGGATATAAAAGATAGCGACCCAGAAAGGTTTGAAACTGCCCAAGAAGTATTAAAAGAAATTAAAAATAGAACAAAAAAATGAAACAACATATTTCACCCTGTAATTGTAAAACCTGTCTGAAAGCAAAACAAGACGCTTTAGACGAACAAGCTGAACGAGCTGAAGACCACCATGCCTCCTGTTTAGCTAACATAGTAGAGGAGATAAAGAAGTTAAAAATAAAACAATATAGTCGTCAATTAGCAGTAGATGGTTATAACCAAGCGTTAAAAGATGTAATTAAAATAATAAAATGAACAAAAAAGACATACAATCAATAATAAAAAATCAGAAGCTACAAACTAATACAGTTCTTAGAGGTTTAGGATATAAAGAATTATACAAAACAGAAGAAGAAGAAATGGCTTATGATAATATGATTGAAAATCAGATAGATGACGCTATCCAAGCCAAGCACGAGAAATTACAAAACAAGATGATAGAAGATACAAACTTATGAACACAAAACAACTAATAACACAAGCCCTAAAAGAAAGTAGAGAAGGAGAAGGAACTCTATCTCTACGAGACATAGCAGAGATATTAGAAGAGGTTTTAAGTGAAGATGAAATAATTATATTAGTAATTCATCTTAAAAAAATAGAATCTTGGAAAGTAAGTAATTCATTCCATAAGTGGTTAAAAAATAAAACAAAAATATGAGAAAAATATTATGGTCAGTAGAAGATATTTGGAACGAACAACTTGGATTATCTAAAAGATACCCGCCAAAAGTTAGAGATTATATTGGTCCCTCAGATTTAGGAAAAGATTATTGGGGAAGATACCAAAAAATGATGGGGGTAGAAGAAACTAATCCATTTGAGTATAGAGTATTGAGAATTTTTGCCGCTGGAAATGAGTTTCATCACTTATTAAATAATGTTTTTAGAGCTGCTGGGATACTATTAAATACTCAAGATGAGCCAGATGAAATGGGTAGAAATCAATGGTCGGTTATCCAAGAAACAGATAAGACATTAAAAGTTTTAGGAAAATATGATTGCTTGGCTGGTGGTATTCCTAATCTTGAAAAAACAAAGGATTATTGTGAAAAAATGGAGTTATCAGAGTTTGTAGCACATAGAACTATAAAAATGGTTGAAAAACTTTTAGAAGTATATCCCAATGGACTTCCTAAAATACTTTACGAGTTTAAATCAATCAATTCAATGGCTTTCTGGGGAAAGAAAAATTATCTTCAAGACGCATATCCTTGGCATACTTTACAAAATTACGCTTATCTAAAAGCCAACAATATACCAGAAGGACGAGTTCTTTATATTTCAAAAGACGATTTGACAATAGCTGAATTTCAAGTTAATTATCCAGATGAGAAATTAGAAGCAAAACTTCAAAAAGATTTAGAAGAAATGACGCATTATATTAAAACCAAAACTGAACCACCAAAACCAGATTATGTAGTTCTAAACCCATTGAAAAAATTGAGGTTTCAAAGAGATAATAAGAAAATAATTTTAGAAGGTTGTTATGAACCGAATTGGGAAGTATCCAGAAGTAATTTTTTTACTCTAATGACTGGATTTAAGACAGAAAAAGAATGGCAAAATTCTCTTAAAAAAGAAATAAGCGAAAAAAATAATCAATTAAAAATAAAATATCTGGCTGAAGATAGTAATTCGGTCAGCAAAAAAAATGACAAGATATAAAAAGAGAGTGGCAGTAGGTAATTTTCTCAAAAAAGGAGAAGATATTAAAGATGGCGATATAGTTGAAATCGCTAATGAGGGGAAACAAATAGAAGGAAAGTTTGGGACTCAAGATGTTTTTCTTCTTAAATTAAAAAATGGAGAAGAGGGGAATATACCATTTAATACAACTTCAATTAATAATTTAATAGAAGGATTTGGAGAAGAATCATCTGGTTGGGTTGGAAAAGAAGTAAAGGTTATGATGATTAAACAAAATGTTCAGGGTAAAATAGCTTCAGTTTATTACTTTCTTCACCCAGAAACAGTTTTAGATGATAATAGCGGAGAATTTATAATCCCGAGTAGCTCATTAAAAGATAGAGAAGAAATACCAGTAATAGAAAGTGATGAAGTTGAAGATGCTAATAAAGAAGCTCAAATAATATCAGATGAAGAAAATGATAAAGCATAAATGTAAAATCATTGAAGGTAAAATAATCCCTTATGATATATTCCGTTTCAAGTCAGACCTAACTTTCTTAAACGACAAAGATGTATCCATAGAAATAAGCAAATGGATAAAAACAAGGTCAAACAAACAGAACAATTCTCTCCACTTATATTTTCAACTCTTATCTACTGAACTTAATCTCGCAGGATACGATATGCGAAAAGTAATCCGACCAGAAGTTGATATAAGTTGGACTCCATATTCAGTAAAAGAATATCTCTGGCGTCCTTTACAGAAAGTTATGTTTGGTAAAAAATCAACAACCCAATTAAGCACAGAAGATATCAACTCAATATACGACCAAGTAAATCGGATAGTAGGAGAGAGGACAAAAATCCACGTTCCTTGGCCCTGTTTAGAAGAATTATTCAAAGAATAGGTACCAATATAATTTGCTATTGACAAGCATATAAGTTCTTTGGTAAAATTAGAGGTAATATGAAAAACCACAATAGAGTATTCAATTTAACAGGTATGAATGCCCCAACGAAAATAGATTCGCTCTATTGTGGTCGTTGGGGTTTTTATGTCTATTAGGTGGAAATAAAAATATGGCACAAAGACGAATGATATCATTAAAAGTAATTGACACAGATGAGTTTATGGATATGCCACAAACTACTCAACTACTTTATTATAACTTCGCTATGAGAGCTGATGATGATGGATTTGTAGCAAACCCTAAAAGAATAGTAAAAATGACTGGAAGTAATGACGACGACTTAAAGGTTTTAGTAGCTAAAAAATACATAATTCCATTTGATAGTGGGGTATGTGTTATAAGACACTGGAGAATACATAACTATATCCAAAAAGATAGATATACAGAAACAGAATACATTAAAGAAAGAGATAATTTGGCTCTAATAAAGGGTAAATATGAACATAAAGATAAATGTATACAAAATGTATCCAAAAAGGATACACAGGTTAGGTTAGGTAAGGTAAGGATAGGTAAGGATAATATAAATACACTCTTTGAAAAGTTTTATTCTATCTATCCAAAGAAGATAGCAAAACCAGTATCTCTTAAAAGCTTTACAAAATTAGAACCAGATGAAGCTCTTTTAAAAGTAATCTTATCTGACATTGATAGGCGGAAAAAAAGTGAGGCGTGGAAAAAAGATGGCGGTCGGTATATTCCATATCCAGCGACCTATTTAAACCAACAACGCTGGGAAGACGAAGAAGATAATAAAACAGATTTTTTATACGATAAATAATAGGAGGAAATAAAATGGAGGAATTACTTAAAAAAATAGAAAAAGAATTAGCTCTCATAAAAGACGAGAAAGAACGAATAGCTCAAGCTAAACGAGTTAAAGCTCTTTGGGATAAATACGAAGGAGATGATAAAATTATATCTTCTAAAGAATTACAAGAAGCGTTGGAAGAAGAACTAAAAAAAAATAGATTAAGGATAATGACCAGAATACCTAATCTTGATAGAATAATTGACGGATTTAGAGAAGGAAACTTAATTGTAGTATCAGCTCCAACAAAAATGGGAAAGACAACACTCTGCCAGACATTCACGATTGAGTTCTCTTTACAAGATATAAATTGTTTATGGTTTTCATACGAAGTTCCAATGTTTGAGTTCATAGAGAAGTTTGGAGATAATGTGCCACTATTCTATCTGCCAAAACAACTCAAAGGAAATACAATGACTTGGTTAGAAGAAAGAATTGTAGAGGGTATAGCTAAATACAATACCAAAGTAGTTTTCATAGACCATTTACATTACATAGTTGATATGAACGCCAGAAATCAGAATATGTCTTTACAAATCGGAGCAGTAATGAGAACACTTAAACGGATAGCACTAAAATATGGAATTGTGATATTTATAGTAGCCCATATGAAACATATTAAACTTACAAGTGAACCAGATTTAGAAGATTTAAGAGATAGCTCGTTTATAGGACAAGAAGCAGATATAGTTCTTATGATGTGGCGTTTAAAACTTACTGAAAGTGAAATGTCAAACAAGACTAATTTAGTTGTAAGGGCTCATAGAAGAACTGGTAAAACTGGTTTAATAAATCTAATACATATAAATGGAAGGTTTAACGAATTACAAAAAAATGATAATTACACCAAATAAAATAAAAATAGATGTAGAAGAAGTAACGGACGAAGATATAGCTCTTGATATAAAAGAGACAAAACTCAATCTTCAAAAGACCCTATTAAAAATGGGATTAGAAAAAGAAGCCCAAGAATTAGAAATCCCCAATATACCCAGCGTATTCTTTGATAGAAACCCTATACAAGAACCTATATCAGAAAGAGTTAAACCTGGAGAAGAAGACACAGATTATGAAACAATATCAGAAGAACGAAAAGAACTTTTGCGTTCCATACTTTTTGTTTGGTTATTATTATTTATAAGTAATATTTTATTTATATGAAAAAAAATGGAAAACAAGTCCCAGTGGTCAATGATGTTTTTGACCCAATGCTTGTGAGAACCCTATGAACAATAAAGACATATTAAAACAACAATTAAAAAAGTATTTAAAAGCATTAGATGAATTAAAGATTACTGCTAATAATAAATCAAAAAAAGAGCATATTAGACAAGCAAGTATAATCCAAGATGTTTATGATTTCTGTATAAAAGATATTATCAAACAATTCCTAACCAACTTCTAT
>Ga0180009_10002186_pt1 | contig 23176 bp, 17 predicted proteins | sample OS_PC_MetaG_FD_123537 | JGI IMG/M metagenome (GOLD analysis project Ga0180009, IMG submission 123537) | Groundwater microbial communities from the Aspo Hard Rock Laboratory (HRL) deep subsurface site, Sweden - OS_PC_MetaG | ecosystem: Environmental > Aquatic > Deep subsurface > Groundwater...
GATCGGTCTGGCCAAGGCCAAGGAGCTGATCATGACCGGCGATCCGATCACGCCGGAAGAGGCCCTGCGCATCGGTCTGATTTACCGGGTCGTGGAACGGGAGGAATTGGAAGGCGCGGTCGCGGAGCTGGCGGGCAAGCTGGCTTCAAGGGCGCCGCTGGCCCTGGCCGCGGCCAAGGCCCTGCTCGACGGCGAAGCCGGGCTGGATGAGGTGGCCGAGGCCCAGATTCGACTCATCGGAAGCAACGACGCCCGGGAGGGCATTACGGCCTTTTTCGAAAAGCGCCGGCCGCGTTTCACCGGGACCTGAGCCGCCGGCCCGGTTTTCAGGACGACTCGTCCGGCGATTCCTCGCTCTTGAGGCGCCTCCAGAGGGTGATCGTACTCAAGCCCAGGATGCGGGCCGCCTCGGAGCGGTTGCCCCGGGTATGTTCCAGGACCAGCCGGATGTACCGTCTTTCCAATTCGTCCCGGGTCGGGAAGTCCGAGGCCAGTTCGTAGATCGGGTCCCTGGCCGCCTGAGGCAGGTGGTCGGGGATGATGAGTTCCGGACCGGCCATGATCACGGCATATTCGACCCAGTTCTCCAACTCGCGCACGTTGCCGGGCCAGGGATACGCTTCGAGGGTGCGGACCGTATCCGGGGCGAAGCCCAACGGGTCCGATCGGAACCGCCCCAAAAAGTGCCGGGCCAGTGGCAGGATGTCCTCCCGACGCTCCCGAAGCGGCCCGACGTGGATGGGGAAAACGGACAGGCGGTAGTAGAGGTCATCCCGAAACCGGCCGCTCGAAGCCAGGGACTTGAGGTCCTGGTTGCTGGCGGCCAAAATGCGGGCCTCCACCGGAAAGTCCCTGACCCCGCCCACGGGCCGGACCTCCTTTTCCTGGATGGCCCGCAGCAGCTTGGCCTGAAGCTCCAGGGGCAACTCCCCGACCTCGTCCAGGAACAGAGTGCCTCGGCCCGCCTCGACGAACAGGCCCTTCTTGTCCCGATCCGCTCCGGTAAAGGCCCCCTTGACGTGGCCGAACAGTTCGGATTCGAGCAGGTTCGGGGGCAGGGCCGCGCAGTTGATGGCCAGAAAAGGCTCTTCGGACCTCCCGGAGCGGCGGTGGAGGAACCGGGCCAGCAACTCCTTGCCCGTCCCGCTTTCCCCCTGGATCAGCACCGTGGACCCGGTGGGGGCCACCTTCCCGGCCAGCATCAGGACGCGGGCCATGGTCTCGCTCCGGTAGATGATCCCCTCGTCTTCGTCCGGACGGTACGCGCTCCGCCGGAGCCGTTCCAGTTCGGCTTTCTGGCGGGCGATGTCCTCCCCGGCCCGTTTGACGTCGGCCCGCAGCCCCGCAATCATCTCGGCCAGGGACTCGACCTCGCCGAACAAAGGCGCCTCCTCCTTGGTCAAACCCCACTCGCCAAGCGTCCGGCCCTCGAAAAGGCAGGCCGGGTCCCCGCACCCCTGACAGGCGGTCTCCTTGACCAGGACCTCGGAACCGATTGCGGCGCTGGCATATCCGCTCAACATGCCGGCCAGATGCGCGCAGACCGGCTCGAGGCTGGGGCCGTGTTCAGCCAGCCAGGCCCGGGCGATCATGGAATCCCGCCACCGGCCCGAAAACCGGAGACGCTTGTTCTCCAGGTCCAGCCGCTCGAAGGACATGTCCGCCAGGCCGTGCATCCGGATCACCACTTCGGAGGCCTTGAGGCATTCTTCGGGACTGTCAAAGTCGTACAGTTCGGCCATGGCCGCGGCCTGTCCCAGCCCGGCCTCGAATCCGCCCCGGGCCTGAAGGATCGAGGCCTGTGCCTCGCCCATGCAGTGAATCATGTCCTGGCGGACCCGGAGCAGGTCCCGGGCCTGGGACAGCGCGATGCGGTGGGCCCCCCACATGGGGTAGCCCGTACTCGGGTCTATATGCAGGGTGTCGAGGGGCTGGATGTCTTCCGCGCGCATGAGGCCTCCTGTTGCCAGCTCGGCCGGGGGTCCTGGATCGGACGGACTTCGCGTCAATTCATTATACTAAACCACCGGTCCTGCCGCTGATCCTTGAATTATGCACCTTGAAATCCATTTTTTCAAATTGAAATGCCGGGGGGCAAGGGGTTCAGGGCTGCCTATTTGTTATTTATATGAATTCATTGATAAATGTATTTTATTCATTGTTGGCACGCGGGTTGCTCTCTTATACCTGCAAATGGTTCCTGAGCCCGGAGACAAAAAGAGGGCTCATCAGGAAGGAAAAAGGGAGGACGAGCAATGGCGAAAATGGCAGCGATTCTAAGTCTGGTTCTGGTCATGGCCCTCGGTGCGGGCAGCGCCATGGCAGGGAGTGTGCCGATCACCAACGGTCCGCTTTTCGATCATGAGTGGACCGCCGAATATGAGCGGGGCGTTGCCCTGGCTCCGGTTATCGAATTCGACAACAAGGGTCTGGACAAGGGTCCCCTGTTTGACCACGAATGGGAAACGGCTTACCGCGAGGCCACCGAAGGGAACGCCCGGGCGACCTTCACGAGCAAGGCCCTGGACGACGGTCCCCTGACCGACGCGGAGTGGAGAGCGGCTTACGAAGGCCGTATGGTCAACGTCGGCTAAGCAACCCGAAACATCACCTTGAAGCCCGGGCCAGCGGTTCCAGACCGGCGGCCCGGTTCTTTTTTCGGGCCCGGCCCGGGTCGTTCGGATTCCATGTATTGTGATGTCGTGACTGACCTGTCTCATTTTCCAGCACCGCCGGATCGTGCCCCTGGAGCGGGTGGGTATGCCTCAATCGCGGACCGGATGCCGCATTTGTCTTTATCTATTTGAAATCAATTAAATATATTACTAAAAAGCAAGTCCTTTCCTCCGAATTCGTCTCATTCGACCGCAGTGTCCTTCAAAGGGAGTGGTGAGGAGATAGATAATATATTTAAATAAAACAGATACTTAAATAATAACTATATCCAGGTCTGAAACTGGTCCGGATTGTGCTCCTGTATAGGGGCAACCATTCAGCAAGGGCGGACGAACCGCCCGGGGAGGTGCAACATGACGGGCACCGAACATAAAGGCAAGGGAACCCACAGGCCGGTGGTCTTCAACATGACCGCCAACCAGTGTGTCTGGGCCAGAGCCGGGGTGATCAAGCCGACGGTCTGCATCAACGCGTTCGACTGCGGGACCTGCCCTTTTGACCGCAAAATGAACCGGCTGGTCGAGCGCGGCGGGTTCAAGGACGGCCGGGCCTCGGATCCGCTCTGGAGCCCGGAGCGCTGGCTGTCCCTGCCATCAGGGGAACGGAAATGCCGGCACATGCTTTCCGGTCGGGTCCCGCTGAAGTACTGCGCCAACAATTTCGACTGCGCCCACTGCCAGTACGACCAGATGATCGAGGAAGAGGACCTGGCCTACCCGGTCAGCGGGCTTGAAACGGTCCAGGCCGGCGGGTTTGAAGTGGCCATGAACTACTATTATCATCCGGGACATGCCTGGGCCCGGATCGAATACGGCGGGCGAATCCGCGTGGGGCTGGACGATTTCGCTCAGCGTCTGGTCGGTTCGGTGGACGAGTTCGATCTGCCCAAGCTGGGGACCGTGGTCCGCAAGGGCCGGCCGAGCGTGGCTCTGCGCCGGGATCGTCTCCGGGCGGAGACGCTCAGTCCGGTGGAAGGCGTGGTGGTGGCCCGAAATCCCAAGGTGCTCAAGCGGGCCCAAACCGCCCATGAGGCGCCGTATGGCGAGGGATGGCTGATGGTCATCGAGCCCGTGGGTCTGCGAACGGGGCTCAAGCACCTGATGTTCGAGGAGCAGAGTCTGGCCTGGATGGAAGCGGAAGCCAGCCGGCTGGGTTCGATTCTGGCCGACAACTGCGGCTACCGCATGGCGGCGACGGGCGGCCGGGCAGTGGACGACATCTACGGGCAGGTGCCCGAGATCGGCTGGGACCGGCTGGTTCACGAGTTTCTGCTGACCTGAACATTCGGGGCGGGCATACCTCGCGGCTTGCCGCGAGGTATGCCCGCCAACCAGACCAATCAACTTCTTCTTTCCCTGTCGAAGTTTCCCCGCGGCATGGCCGCGCGGAGCTTCAATCCGAGGAGGCCGGCCCGCCGGTCTTACGGTTCGGAAGCAAGATAGTTCCTGAACAGCCGGGTTCGCCTCCGGACCAGTTCCATGGAGCAGTCCGGGCAGAAGATCATGTCCATGCGATCGATGTGGCCGGGGTTGGGCGAAAAGCGCATCAGACAGCCCGGGGCCCGGCAGTGGATCAGGCCGAGGACGTGAGCCATTTCATGGAGGGTGATTTTGGCCAGGCGATCGTAAAGTTGGTCGGGGGAGACCGGGCGGCCGTCCTCGGTCGTGCCGAGGCGGTACAGGGAGACCACGGCCCCTTGTCCTTCGATCTGGGCTTCCCCGTAAACAAAGCTCATGATCGGCAGGCACAGGTCCTGGCGGAGGAGTCCCAGCCGGAGGACGGACGGGGGGGCGTCCCGGGTCAGGGCGTCGATAATTGACAGGGCGTTGTACTGGTGACGGCCGGGGACCAGGGCGTAGTCAGGAACGGGCCGGGCGGACAGAATCTGGGTGTTCAGGTCCAGGACCGCCTGCAGATGGGCCGCCGTCACGTTGACCGCCGTTTCGTCCACGCGCCCCAGCGGTACGACCTGGACCAGGGGGCGGTCTTCCATAGTCGGGGCCATGCCCGGTTCTAGTCAGGCCTTTTCAGGTCGAATTTCTTGATGCGCCGGTTGAGGGTCCCTCGATCCAGTTCCAGAATCTGGGAGGCCCTGGACACGTTCCAGCCGCAGTATTCCAGGGTGCGCCGGATATGCTCGGCTTCCACCTGGCTGAGGGATCGTTCCTGAGGCGGCGTTTCAGACTCCGGATGAATAAAGGTCAGTTCCCGGGGCCCGATCAGGCGTCCTCGGCCGACCACCACGGCCCGTTCCATGACGTTTCTCAACTCCCGGACGTTCCCCGGCCAGGCGTAGGCCTCGAGCAGACGCAGGGCTTCGACGTTCAGGCCTTCGACGGGCTTGCCCATCTCCCGGGCGAACCGGAGCAGGAAGTGCCGGGCCAGGAGCGGAATGTCCTGGCGTCGCTCTCTCAAAGGCGGGACGTGCAGGGAGATGATGTTGATCCGATAGAAAAAATCCTGACGGAATGCTCCGGTCCGGACCATGACCGGCAGGTTCCGGTGCGTGGCGCAGATCAGCCGGAAATCGCTTTCCACCGGTTCGGTGCCGCCCACGCGCAGAAAGGTCTTTTCCTCGAGAACCCGCAACAGACTGACCTGCATCTGAGGCGATATCTCGCCGATTTCATCCAAAAACAGGGTGCCGGCGTCGGCCAGGTCGACCCGGCCTCGTTTGGAACGGACCGCGCCGGTGAAGGCCCCCCGTTCGTGGCCGAACAATTCGCTTTCCAGGAGGTTGGGGGCCACGGCCCCGCAGTTGATGGCCGCGAAGGGGCCCAGGGCCCGTCCGCTTCTCGAATGGATGGCCCGGGCCACGAGTTCCTTGCCCACGCCGGTCTCGCCGGTGATGAGGACCGAGGCCTCGCTGACGGCCACCTCCTCGATGAGATCGAAGACGCGAAGCATGGGTTCGGACTGGGCGATCAGGTCTCCGAAAGTGGCGCCGTCCTGTTCGGCCAGTCGGGCGCGCAGGGCCTCGTTCTCCTGGATCATGGCCGACTGACGGACCATTTTGCCCATGAGCAGCATCAAATGTTCGGGGTCCAAGGGCTTGAGCAGGTAGTCGTTGGCCCCCAGTTTCATGGCCTCGACGGCGGACTTGATGGAACCATAGGCCGTGATGATCACGGCCGGCATCTCGGGCTGGTTTTCCTTGATCCGGCCCAGCAGTTCCAGGCCGTTCATACCCGGCATCTTGATGTCGATGAGGACCAGGTCCGGTCTCCGGGCCGCCAGGACGTCCAGGGCCTCGAACCCGCTGGCCGCGGTTTCCACCACATAGCCGTCCTTGAGCAGCCAGGCCTTCATCGACTCCCTCATGGCCTCTTCATCGTCGACGATCAATATCTTGAAGGGACGGTTCACGAGTCCTCCTAAATACTTGAAACCTCCGGGAAGGTCCGGCGGCTTTTCAAAGCCCGGGGACGTGGCTGCCCTCCGGAAGCGTCAGCCGAAAGGTCGTGCCCCGCCCCGGCTCGCTGGTCACGCCGATTTCTCCGCCGTGGTCCCGGACGATGCCATAGACCATGGACAGGCCGAGCCCGACGCCGTGCACTTCCGTTTTGGTCGAAAAGAACGGTTCGTATATCCTGCCCAGATGTTCGGGGCGGATGCCGACCCCGGTGTCCTCGACCTCGATCCAGATTCGGCCGCGACCGGTTTCCCGGCCGGCCCGCAAGGTCAGGCGCCCGCCTTCGGGCATGGCTTCCATGGCGTTGAAAATCAGGTTGGTCAGGCATTGCTGAATCTGGGTGTAATCGCAGAAAAACTCCAGTGGCTCCTTGTCCAGGTCCACGGACAGACTGATGTCCGAAAGCTGGATCTGGTGCTGGAAAAGGGTGATGACCCGGTTGAGCATCTCCTGCAAGTTGGCCCGTTTGGGTTCCAGGGCCTGCTGCCGGGCAAAGGAGAGCAGGTTGTTGACCGTCCTGCCGCACCGTTCGGCTTCCCGAACGGTCATTTCGAGATAGCGAATGAAATCTTCCACGTTCCGATTTGTGGGCCGTCCCTGTTTCAACGTCTCGAGAATCAGCTTGGTGAAATTGATGATCGCCGAGATGGGGTTGTTGATTTCGTGGGCCACCGAGGCCACGAGCTTGCCCAGGGATATGAGTTTGTCTTCTTGCACCAGCCGGGCCAGGTCGCTTTTCAAGGCCTGGGTCCGGCGTTCGAATTTGTCGTTCATTTCCTCGGTCACGTCCCGAATGACTTCCAGGACCTGAACCACTTCGCCTTTTCTGTTGAACAGGGGAAAGGTCGAAACGTCGCAGTATTGGAGGCCCTCCCCGGCCAGGGCGTGTTCGTGGAGGGCGTGGGCCGATTTGCCGGTGGCCAGGGTTTCCTTCATCGGGCAAGGGGTTTCCTCGCTGTCGCAGGGCGACATGGCCCGATGGGAGACCTGGAAGCAATACAGGCCCAGCGCATCGTTCAGGGACCGGTCGGCCATCTTCAGGGCCGCCTGGTTTATCCAGACGATACGATAGTTCGTGTCCAGGACCATGACCCCGATAATGGTCGCCTCTTCCATGGCCCGAAGGAAGGAGCGGGTCCGGACGATCTCGTCCTCCTGCATGTCCAGGCGCAGACCGGACTCGATGACCCGTTGGACGATCTCCTGCAGCAGCCTTGAACTCTTGTAATCGAGCACGGTGACATGGGCCGGCTTGTCAAGGAGAAGCTCCTCGTCAACCGACAACTTCCCCGTCAGGTTGATCAGCAGGCCCAGGTCCGGTATCTGGAAAAAGTCTCGACAGTCGCAGGCAGTCTTGATGCCGCTGGATTGGGCATAACGGAAACCGACCGCCTCGGGATCGATGTCGGCCACGCCCAGGATTTCGGCGTTCAGTCCGGTCAGGGATTTCGATTCAAGGGTCTTGAGCAGGGAGAAACAACGCTGGCCGCCACCGACGATGGCGATTTTCATGCTCGGCATCGGATGGGGTTCGGTCGGTTCCATGGTCTGATTCCGAGCCCTTTCAGGTCGTTTTGTGGAATCACCAGATATTTGGGTTCAAACACTTTCTTGAATGATATAACAAAAAGCTAAATATGTAAATATACGCCGCCTGGTTCGGGTAACTCCGTGGTTGGCGGCATCGCAGGACCGCCCTGTCGCGGCCTTTGGCCTTAGGACTCCGGTTGCCGCCTTTTCCATATATACTGAGAGACCAGGGCGGCAGAGTCGTCCTTCGGCCAAAGGCCGCGCGGACGGCTGAAATATGATCTGCCCCGATTTACTGACGGGTTACCAGTTGGGGATGGAAGAAGCGGGAAGCACGAGATGGCCGGCCCTTTTAGGGCTTGTATTTCTGCCCGGTCGGCGCGGTCCGAAGACGGGCCTTGGCCAGGCCCAGGGTCCGGGTCACGCGGGCTTGATCCGGCTCGATCATGAACACCCGGGTCCCGGCGGGTTCGTCTTCGTCGGCGGTCAGGTTCCGAGGGTCGGAGGGCGCCGGTGGCCGGGCTCCGGCCTTGAGGGTTTCGAGGATGAGATCGGTCAGGGATTCACGGGCCGCGTTTCGGGCCAGCTCCATGTTGGGGGCGGTGATTTCCGCTCCGGGCCAGTTGGGGAAGAACACGTCCCGGCCCCCGAAGGCATTGGGCACGAACACGGCCGGGTAGGGGACCAGGGCGCGCAGAACGGTTTGGGGATCGGCTTTTTTTCTCATGGAGGACGTCCTTTTTTCAGGTCTTCGGTTTCATACTGTAATTCAAGGCCGGGAGGGGGAAAAGACTTTTTTCCCCCCCGGGTTTTTGGGTTTGGCCCCGGGATAATACCCGGACCCGGGGATTGGAAAAGCGAATCCGGTTGTGCATGTCCTTTGGCATTGGTTGCCGGTATCGAGTTGAAAACCGAATCGGATCATGAGATGATCAGTCCGGGTTACCGATGACAATCAGGATTTTATCGTATGAGTGAAGGATGCCCGGGGACGAAAAAGGGGGACAGGACCATGGACCCGAGAGGCCCGTTGTTTACCGTGGGATACGACCATGAAGGACCGAGTCCCTGGGTTCGGCCGGGCCGGCCCTGGGAGTTGTTGCGACCGGGTTACGTGCCCCGGACGATTTGTTATCCGGAGATTCCCCTGCACGCGATCGGCTGGGAGGCGGCGCGCGAGCGTCCCCACGGCCTGGCCGTCTACTTCGTCCAGGAAAACAGGAAGTACACCTACCTTGAATTAATGCACCACGCCGCCCGGATCGCCGCGGCCCTTTCCGACCTGGGAGTCGGGCCAGGGGACGGGGTGGCGCTTTACATGACGAACTCGCCGGAGTTCCTTTTCACGGTCTACGGCGTCAGTATGACCGGTGCATTCATCGTTCCGATCAACCCCATGTCCAAGGCCGCGGACATCGAACACATCATCAGGGACTGCGGCCGGGTCAAGGTGGTGGTCTGCACCTCGTTTCTGTATTTGAACATCGAGAAGGTCCAGGCAACTACCACCATCGAAAGGGTCATCGTCGAAGGGGCCGAGGTGGCGGGGACCCTGAACCTCGATGACCTGATGGCGCGATACCCGGCCCGGCCGCCCAGGGTGCAGATCGACCCCCGGCAGGACCTGTGTGTGCTGCTGTATACGGGCGGGACCACCGGTGCGCCCAAAGGGGTCATGCTGACCCACTACAACATCACGACGAATGTCTTTCAAATGGCCGGCACCGACCCGTACCCGCCGGGTCGGGAGATCAACGATTCCTGCGTCACGGTCCTGCCCATGTGTCACGCCTTCGGTTTTTCCCAGGTCCAGCTCTATATCGCCCAGAAGGCCCTGATGATATTGTACAACGGTTTCGATCCGCCGGAGGTCATGCGTCTGATCGAGGCCTACCACACCGAAAACTTCGTGGGCATTCCCCTGATGTTTCAGCTTCTGGTCAATGATCCCGGCTTTGAAGACTACGATTTGACCTCGCTGATCCGGGTCATCTCCGGCGCGGCATCGCTGCCCCGGGACCTGGCCCGGAAATGGAAGGAGACGGTCGGTTCCAATGTCGGCCAAGGCTACGGCATGAGCGAGGCCGGTCCGACTAGCCACATGACCCCGATCTGGCTGGATGATTTCAAGGACAGCATCGGGGTGCCGGTGGTGGACACGGACGTGCGGATCGTGGACCCCGAGGAACGGAACCGGGAGATGAGCCCGGGAGAAATAGGGGAATTCGCCGTTCGGGGGCCCCAAATCATGCAGGGCTACTGGAATCGGCCCGATCTGACCGCAAAGACCGTTGTTGACGGCTGGCTGATGACCGGGGATCTGGGACGGATGGACGAGCGGGGTCTGTTTTACATTGCCGGCCGAAGCACGGACATGATCAAGTACAAAGGCTACAAGGTTCTGCCCGACGATGTGGAGGACGCCCTGCACCGGCATCCGGCGGTGCTCGAGTGCGGCGTCGTAGGCGTACCCGACCCGGAGATCGGCGAAACGATCAAGGCCTTTGTGGTTTTGAAGGCGGAGTACCATGGCGGGGTGACCGAGGCGGACCTCCAGGCCTGGGCACGGGAGGAAATGGCCGGTTACAAGTGGCCGCGAATCATCGAGTTTATCGACCGTTTGCCCAGGACGGCGGTGGGAAAGGTTTTCAGACGGGAGCTTAGGGATCGGAAATGACCCGCCGGCCGCCCGTCCGGTTCCGGCGGAAGCCCGGGCGGACCGGGGTCTGATCGATCCGGCAAGGAAAAAGGAGAGTGCAATGCCTGACTATGACGTGGTGGTGGTCGGGGCGGGGAACGGGGGATTGACTTCGGCCCTGTCTCTGGCCGCCAAGGGCCTCGATGTGTTGCTTCTCGAACGGCATAACGTTCCCGGCGGCTGCGCCACCAGTTTCGTGCGGGGGCGGTTCGAGTTCGAGGTGGCCTTGCATCAGCTCAGCGGCATGGGCGGCCCGGAACGGCCGGGTCCCTTGCGGGACCTGTTGAACCGGCTGGGAGTCATGGACAAGGTCGAGTTCGTCGAGGAGGACACGCTTTACCGGGCCGTGCTGCCCGGCCTGCTGGACGTGACCATCCCGGCCGACCGGAACGGGGCCGCGGCCGCTCTCAAGGACCGTTTCCCCGGGGAGGCCGGGGCTGTGGACCGGTTTCTGGAGCTGGTCTGGGAGTTTTGCAATCAGTGGGTGGCCACGTTCGTGCTCCGGGACCCGGAGGCGTCCAAAGCGAGGTATCCCGTCTATTTCACTTATGCCCTGAAAACCGCGGCCGAGGTCCTGGACGCGCATTTCAAGGACCCGCTGCTCAAGCTGGCCCTGGCGGAGTACTGGGGCTACATGGGCCTTCCGCCCTCCCGGCTGCCCTTTGCCGACCTGGCCATCCTGATCTGGGTCTACATCGAGTTCAAACCCTATCACATGAAAGGGGGCTCCCAGGCCCTGTCCAACGCCCTGCTGGATTCCTTTCTGGAAAAGGGAGGCCGGGTCCGTTTCAACTGCGCGGCCCGAAAAATCCGGGTGGCGGGCAACCGGGTCCAGGGGGTCGTCACCGAGGACGGGGACGAGATTTCCGCCGATTACGTCATGTCCAACGCCAGTTCCCTGCTGACCTATGTCGAACTGGTCGGGCCCGAAAACGCCCCGCCTCAGGAGTTGGCCAACCTGGGCACGGGTACGGTCGGTCCTTCGGCCTTCACGGTCTACCTCGGTCTCGACCGCGAGCCGAAGGACCTGGGCCTCGAAGTGAGCACCACCTTTATCACCGACGACGCGGACATGGACCGCCATTACGCCCTCTGGCGCACGCTCGATCCGCCCGGCACGACGGGGGTGACCTGCTATGACGTGGCCGATCCGGAGTTTTCTCCGCCCGGCGCCTGCCAGGTCGTGGTCATTTCTCTCCAGTACGCCGAGCCCTGGCTCACGGTTCCTCCGGCCCGGTACGCGGAGACCAAGTATCGCTATGCCGAGTATCTCCTGGACCGCGCCGAGCGGGTCTATCCCGGTCTGCGGAACCACATCGAGGAATGCGAAGTGGCCACGCCTCTGACCCACCTGCGCTACCTGGGGCATCCCGGCGGGGCCATTTACGGATTCGACCAGTACGCCAAGGACTCGAACCTGTTCTGGGAACGGACCTCGGCCATCAAGGGGCTGTATTTCGCCGGAGCCTGGGTCGGATCGGGCGGCTTCCAGCCGACTTTGGAATCCGGCGTTCTGGCGGCCCGAGCCATTCTTCGGGACATGGGCCGGTGAGGTGAGAGATGAGTGAAAGAGACATCAGGCTGGAAATCGACGGATACATCGAAACCCGACGGGAACTCGATGTCTTGAAAAAATACGGTTTCGACTACACCGCCCAGCGGGGCCGGGCCGAAACGCTCATTTCCGGGATTCACCCCAAACGGCTTCGGTTGCGGGTTTCGGAAATCCGCCAGGAGACCGCGAGCACAAAAAGCTTTCGCCTGGTCTCCGCCGACGGCCGCCTGCCCCCGTTCCAGGCCGGCCAGTACGTCAATCTCTTCGTCGAGATCGACGGCGTTCGGACAAGCCGGCCTTACAGCATCGCCTCGCCGCCGAACCAGACCGGGTATTACGAACTGGCCGTGCGCCGGGTCCCCGACGGGTTCGTGTCCAGCTACCTGCTGGACGAAGTCCGGGTCGGGGCTGAACTGGCCGGTTCCGGTCCGGCCGGGAACTTTTACCACCATCCGGTCTTTCACGGCCGGGACCTGGTCTTCCTGGCCGGCGGCAGCGGGATCACGCCGTTCATGAGCATGATCCGCGAGACGACCGATCGGGGGCTGGACCGCCGAATCCACCTGTTTTACGGTTCCCGGATTCCCGAAGACGTCATCTACAAGGACGAACTGGAGGAACGGGCCGCCCGGCACGACCACTTCCGCCTGCATACGGTCATTTCAGAACCGCCGCCCGGGTATACCGGCCGGACCGGATTTCTGACCGCTGACCTGCTTTCAGACCTCGCGGCTCCGGCCGGGGACAAGACCTTTTATCTGTGCGGGCCCGAGGTGATGTACCGCTTCTGCCGGGCCGAACTGGACAAGATGGGCGTTGCGCCTCGCCGGGTCCGGAGCGAGGGGTACGGGCCGCCGGCCGACGTGACCCGCGAACCGGGCTGGCCGGAGGATGTGGCCGCCGAGGCCCGGTTCACGGTCCGGGTCCGGAACGGTCGGGAGTTCGAGGCCCGGGCGGGTGAGACCCTGCTGTCATCGCTGGAACGGGCCGGAATAACCGTGCCGTCCTCCTGCCGGTCGGGAGAGTGCAGCCTCTGCCGGATCAAGATGATCTCGGGCCGGGTCTTTCAGCCCCGAGGCGCGCGGGTCAGGAAGTCGGACCGGCGGTTCGGCTGGATTCATTCCTGTCTGGCCTATCCGCTCGAAGACCTGGAGATTCTGATTTAACCCGAATTTTGCGGTCGCTCGAGCCGCCGCGCTACGAACCAGGCTGTAATGCCCGGATAAACAAACCGGATACGCGAAACCGAATCATGAACCTTAATATCCGGGCCCTGTGCGCCCAAGACGTGGAATGCTGCGGGAAGATCGTGTACGAGGCGTTTCGGTCCATCGCCGAAACCCATCGATTCCCGCCCTCGTTCACCAACGAAGCGCGGGGCCGAAACCTGGTGGCGTTTTTCCTCGAACACGACGAATGGACCGGGCTGGTCGCCGAGATGGACGGCCGTCCCGTAGGCTCCTTGTTCGTGGACGAACGAGATGCCATCCATGGCATCGGCCCGGTCAGCGTGTCCCCGGAATGTCAGGGGCGCGGGGTCGGGCGGGCCTTGATGCAGGCGGCCCTGTCACACTGCCGGGAGGCCCCGGGCGTGCGGCTGACCCAGGACGCTTTCAACACCGCCTCCATGGCCCTTTACGCCTCGCTGGGTTTCGAGATTCGGGAACCGGTCGCCCTGCTGAAGGGCACGATCGATCCATCGGCCCTCCCCGAGCGTATTGAAGTCAGGCCCCTGGAAATGAACGACCTCGAAGCCTGCGGGCGGCTGTGCCTGCGGGTCCACGGCATCGAGCGGGGCAATGAACTGCGCGATGCGATCCAGGGCGGGGGCGCTCTGGGGGCCTGGCGGGAGGGGAGGCTGACGGGCTATTCCTCGGCGGTGGTACGCTGGGGGCACGGCCTGGCCGAGACCGACCGGGACATGCGGGCCATCGTTTCCGAGGCCCAGCGTCGATGGCCCGGGGCTTTGACCCTGCTGGTGCCGACCCGGCAGACGGCCTTTTTCCAATGGTGCCTGGCCCGGGGCCTGCGCGTGATCAAGCCCGTGACTCTGATGACACGGGGCTTCTACCAGGAGCCCCGGGGCTGCTGCCACATCTCCGAAACCTATTGATTCCCCGCCTCAGCCCTTTGATCCGGACAGACCGTACTTCTCCCGCATGATCTCGGAAATCTCACGGGTCATGCCGAAGACCCGGTCCGAATCGTCTTCGGTCAACAGCACGGTCTCGCAGGACGGGATGATCCATGACGAAGCGGCCAGGGTCTCCTCGTCAATGCCCTGGCGAACGAACATCTCGATGCCCCGTTCGAGCCGTTCGACCAGGCTGGACACGCTTTCCCGGCGCAGAAGTTCCTCCTGGACCGGAACGATTCCCCAGGCGATCATGCCGCCTCGATCAAGGAAGGCCTTGAACTGCCGGGCGTAAAGGGATGCGTTTTCAGAGTGGGCGTAGGCGTCGAAATTGATGACGTCGACCGTGGTCTCCGTGAGCAGCGACCAGTCGATGTTGGCGCAGCAATGGATCATGGTCGTGCAGTTCAGACCGGAAAAACCCTGGTCGATGGCTTCGACGATGGATTCCCGGCTGCCGGTCCCGCCGGACGAGGTGAAATTGATCAGGGTCGTTTCCGGCAGATCGGCCACGACCTCCACGCCGGGCACCTCGGTCTTGATCTTCCGCTCCAGCCAGCGGGCCTTCATGCTGCAGGCCTTGATGAGCATGTCCCGAAGCGTTTCGTGGTGCATGGCCGGCCGGCCGTCGGGCTGCTTGATAATGTCCCCCAGGAGGACCGGACCGGCGGAGTGAAAGACCAGCCATTTGATTTCCGGGGGCCGGGCGGTCCGGATCGCTTCAATCATGTCGTGGAAAAAAGGGGCCGTCTGCCGGGTGGTGGCGAAATAGTCGAGGTCATCCTGTTCGTACCGGTCGTAGAACTCGAGCAGTTCCTCTTCGCGCTCCGGAGACGCGTCGAGATAGATGGATTTTTTCTGGCGGTCGATGACCACGCAGGGGATGCCTTCGAGGCTCCAGCGGATACCCCGGGTCATGACCGGCAGACAGGGGGCTTCGGGAAAGTGGGAAAGGATGATCCGGGCGGTGCGGTCCATATCGCGGTAGGGCACCGCCGCCATGATCGTGGCCGCGAAGTTGGGCCGCATAGCAGGAGTGGGCATTTTGCGCTCCTTTCTCCGTGCCGGGAGTTTTCGCCTATTTATCCTTCATTTTATCAAAGGCCCGCTTTTGGAGTTGGTCCGAATACTGATGCCAGGGGTTGCGGTCGTCGCGATCCCCGACCGGTTCGCAGATGAAATGGCAGTGCTCCGCTCCCCGGGGAATCAATTCCCGGAACCGGGCCGTCCAGCCGCCCAGACCGTTGTCTTCGGTGGCCTGGATCATGCCTTCCACAAAGTAGCGCTGGACCCGGCAGTCGAAGGCCGAATAGCGGTCCTGGTGGGGGCACCAGAGGATATGGAAATCGCAACGGTCCTGGGAAACGAACCAGGCCTTTTCCAGGGAGGCATAGAGGATCGTGTTCAGACCCGTGCCCAGGTAGGAGGTCCGTTCGGCCCAGGTCAAATCCGGCGGAAACTCGGTGTTTTTGATCAGACCGTCCATGGCCTCGTAACCGGTCCGGTTCAGGGCCTCGCGGACCAGGGTCTGGCCGGCCTCGCCGAATCGTTCCTCGGCCGATTTGAGAACGTTCAGGATGGCGGTAGCCTGCATGGTCCCCCAGACGAACAGGGTGGCCGGATCGAAGTCCTCCCGGCCCTCGATGGCCCGCCGGAAGTTATCCACCGCCTCGGGGAAGGGGAATCCCCAGCGAATGTTCCGGTATTTCTCCTCGTCCTCTCTGCCGTTCGACCACCAGCCTTCGGTGGTCGGATACTCCGGTCTGCTCATGCATCTCGCTCCTTTTAATAGGCCAGCCCTTTCTTGGCCAGCAGCATTTCCATGAAGGCGTCGGCCCGGGTCTGAAACTGGGCCGAGGAAAAGTTCTGGTCGTCCATGTGGTCGGCGTCGATGACGACCGACGGGATGTCCAGCTCCGTTTCCAGGGCCCGTTTGATGTCCATCTGGCCCAGAGTGATGGGCACGCAGGACTTGTTGGCGTGGAGCAGGGCCCCGTCGATGCGGTAGTCGCGGCAGGCCTGGAGCACCATGTCCTTGCGCTTGCGGATCGAGGTGCAGGAGACCAGGGGATAGGAAACCAGGCTCTTGCGGGCCAGGGACTCCAGGGGCCGGTCCGGGTCCAGGCGCAGGGACCAGGCCGCGGAGTAGGTCTCGGCCACCACGACCCCGCCGTATTTTTCGAAATAATTGAACAGGCCCATGTTGTACCAAAGGGGGATGTTGTCCCAGAAGAGGCGAATCTTTTCCTCTTCGATCATGCCGATCCCCTCTTCGGCCCGTTGCCGGACCTCGTCGCGCAGGCCGGTCAGGAAGTCAACGGCCACCTGGGTCCCCTGGCGAGTGACCATGACGAACATGACCCCCAGTTCGGCCGCCGAGATGGGGGTGGGCACGAAGCGGCGGTAGGTCATGATCTCGTCCCACAGCTCGCAGGCCCGGTCCGAGAGGCGGACCACGTCCTTGAGGCGGTCGTAGTCCATTTTTCGGCCCGTGGTTTCGGTCAGCCAGTCGATGAGGCGCTGCATCTCGCTGACCGCGTACTCGATGTGATGGTCCTGGATGTCTTCGAAGCCGACCTGGGGGAGCTCCGCGGTGAAGACCTTGGCCCGGGTGAATCGTCGTTCCAGGCCGTGCAGGATTTTCATGGCCGGGATGCAGCCGCCGAAAGCGGAAATGATCAGGTCCGGTTCGGGCAGGCCGCCCAGCGGCATGTCGGGCTCGTTCATCGGGCCATGGATGTAGCCGAAGATGTTGCGCAAGTACCCGCACAGGTCCCTGGAGTAGCCCAGGCCGGCGGAGACCTCGAAGTGCCGGGGGGCCAGGCCGAAGGCTGCGCAGACCGGCGACCAGTTTTCGGGGAAGACCGGCTGGAGGTCCATGGCGTAAAACACCTCGATGACGCCGTTCATGGGCGGCATCCAGCCCACGGGTCTGCCCTCGGCCTTGGCCGCGTGTCCTTCGAGGTAGAACTCGGCCACCACCCGGTTGAGTTCCTGGGCCGAGCGGAGTCGTTTCCGGGATTTGCGGGTCTTTTCCACGTCAGTCCCCTATCATGTCCATGAAGGTCTCCAGGCGCGTCCGGACCTGGCCCTCGTTGAACCCGGTCTCCTCCATCTCCACCAGCAGCCCGGGCAGTCCCTCGGCCTTGAGGGCCTCGATCATCGTAGGCAGGTCGGCCAGGTGAGGAGTGCAGAACTTCTGGATGAAAAAAACGGCCCCCCTGGCCCCGGAGGTTCGGGCCAGTTCGGCCAGGATCGGCGCCCGGTCCTGGGACTTTATCCGGGAGGGACAGGGAAAGCGCTTGAAATGGCGGTCCATGAGGCGGTCGATCGGGTCGGCGCCCTGGCCGTCCGGCGGGGAAAAGGCGCGCAGGCCGGTGCAGAGGTCGTCGGCCACGATGCGTCCGCCGGCGGCTTCGAGCAGGTCCAGAATTCGAGGCTCGTCGATCAGGCTGCCCGAAATCAGGACGGGCGTCCCGGTCGTCCCGGCCGGCGGGGCCTGTTCGACCTGGTCCGTCAAGGCTTCGATCATGGGCAGGTAGTCTTCGGGAGGCGTGACCGTTCCGGCTCGGACCACGTTCAGAAAATCCCGGGCCGACAACGGCAGGCGTCCTTGTCGGCGCAGTTCATACAGCTCCAGGGCCCGGGTTCGAATCCGGGCATACAGGTCCTGGGAGGCGGCCAGGCGATCGTCGGTCGGCCGTCCGCCGATTTCTTCGAGTTTTTGCCTCAACTCCTCCAGGGCCTCCCGCAGGAAGCGCCGGGCCGAGGGGCGGTCCTGGTAGGGCAGGGGAAGGGTATGGTAGAGCGGCTTGGGTATATTGAGGTCCCAGATGTTGATGAGGCCGCAGGCCACGTCACAGGTATAGCCCTGGATGACCCCGGACAGAAAGGCATATTCCCCACGGAGGGCCTTTTCCAGGGCCTGGCGCATGTAGGGGCAGATGAAGCCGGGCGTCAGGGAGTCGGCCCGCTGAATGGCCGTCTGGCCGCCCAGGATGCGCATCGGGACGAAGCCGGCGGCATGGATCATCTCGATCGGGGCGTAGGTACAGAAATAGCCCAGGACCTTATGCCCGTTCGCGGCCAGGGCCGCCAGCCGGTCCGGATGGCGGTCCAGGGCCTCGGCAAATGGCTGGATCGAAACACCGGTCATTGTATTTCCCGCCTCGCTGGCCGTTTTGGGTTGTGACGAGAAGTCACGATACGACAAGCGGGTCAAAACCTCAAGGCAAAACCCCGGTCCGGAGGAAGCGGCGGTTGGCGGCAGCCGGAGCCCCGAGGCCGAAGACCGCGACCGGGCGGTCCTTCAATGCCGCCAACCACTGGTAAGGTTACCAGATGGGCCGATTCTTCCTTGACTTTACGGCGTCTCTGGCCTTAAATGCCAGAACACTAAAAGGATAAAGCTTTCAGAGACTGCACGGAGAAGGTATATGCGCTCGGTTCGCGAAGTGATGGATTCGAAAAACATGGTCGTTTTCGGGGCCTCCCAGGACCCCTTCAAGCCCGGAGCCATGCTCCTGGACACCCTGCGCCAGACCGGCTTCAAGGGGCAGGTGGCCGGCATCAACCCCCGGGGCGGGGAGATGCACGGTTATCCGCTGTACAAAAGTCTGGACGATGTGCCCTTCGACGTCGGCGTGGCCTCCATGCTTATCCCGCCCAAGGCCGTTCCCGCCGCACTCCTGGACTGCGCCCGCAAAGGGGTGCGAGGCGTGGTCATCTCCTCGGAGGGATTTGCCGAATCCGGGGAGGAAGGCCGGGCCATTCAGGACGAGGTCCGACGCATCCTCCGGGAAAACGACATCCGCGGCTTCGGGCCCAACACCCTCGGACTGGTCAACACCGAAACCGGGTTGCTGACCTCCTATTTCGCCAACCAGAACATGGTCAGTCCGGGCGCCTTCGGGTTCGCCTCCCAGTCCGGGATATTCGTGGGGGCCCTGCTCCAGTACATGAGCTCCTTTCCGGTCTACCGCCTCTCCAAGGGGCTGGGCCTGGGGAACAAGGTCGACGTGGACGAGAGCGATGCCCTGGAATACTTCCTCCAGGACGAACAGACCCGGGTCATCGGCTTGTACCTGGAGGACGTGCGGGACGGACGCCGCTTCCTGGAGCAGGCCCGGCGGGCGGCCCGAAAGAAACCCGTCCTGTTGCTCAAAGGCGGGCGGACCGAGGCCGGTAGTCTGGCCACGGCCTCCCATACGGCCAGCCTGGCCGTCAACGACGCCGTTTTCGACGGCGCCTTGCGTCAGGCCGGCGTGCTGCGGGTTAAAAACGTCGATCAACTCCTGGGCGACGTCATGGCCTTCCAGTGGGCGCCCCTGCCCAAAGGCGACCGGATCGCCCTGGTCACCTTCAGCGGAGCCCAGGCCATCATGAGCATCGACCAGGCCATGGAAGAGGGCCTGAGCGTGGCCAGTTTCCAGCCCGAGACCCTCGACCGTCTCTCCGAGGTCATTTCCACTTTCCCCAAACGGAAAAACCCGGTGGACATCTACCCGGACATGAACGTCCACGGTTTTGAAAAGACGTACACCGAGATCATCAACGCCCTGCTCGACGACGACGGCGTCCATGGCATCTTCCTGATCTCCTTTGCCATGTTCGATCCGAACATGCTCCGGCCCCTGGTCGAGATCATCAAGGCCCGGGCCAACAAGCCGGTCTTCTTTTCCCTGCTGGGCACGGCCGAGGGCATGGCCGCGGCCTGGGACTTTCTCATGTCCGAACAGATACCCATCTACCGGTTTCCCGAGTTCGCCGTCCAGGCCTTTGCCCATATGTGGCGCTTCGCCAGGTCCATCAACCAGGCAGGCTAGCCGAGCAGCACCCGGGCCGCGCTTGCCCCGGGTGTGCCAGGGCCATGTCTTGGTGTGTCCCACTCGCTTCGGTACAGGCAGGCCGCTTGTAGATGTGCCGGCCTGATCCGGATGGATACGGCCGGCTGACCCCGGGGAGATCACTGGGCAATCATATAAACATTCGATATAATGTATTAAATGCTTCGCGCCTGAATGCGGGGCCTCCGGTGGCGCAAAACCGGATAACGGGATGCATTCGGGCAGGTCCGGATCGCTCCAAGCGCGCGAAAACTTCTTCGACCAAGGCGCTCGGGAGCCCTCAGGGGGGCGGCCCGGGAACGGAGTTTGGAACAAGGTTGTGAGCAGTATCCACACGGGAAAAACAAAACCATCCGGAAACAGGTTCTGGGGCCGGGTCGTCCTGATTGCCGTGGCCGCGATCTTGATGGACCTGTCGTTGGAGCAGATACTGGCCCAGCGCTACCGTTACGGTGTTGAACTGGCCCTGGTCCACCAAATGGGTTCCATCCGGGCCAGGCTGGAGAAGGATATCAACGGCAGTCTTCTGTTGATACACGGGGTTGAAGTCAACATTTCGACAAACCCGGAAATCACCCGGGAAGAGTTCGTCGGGCTGGCCCGGACCATGATGCATCACCCCAATCTGTTAAAAAACATCGCCATGGCCCCGGATTTTGTCGTCCGATATGTGTATCCGGAAAAAGGTAACGAGGCGGTTCTCGGAATCGATTACCGGGACCTGCCAAAACAATGGGCCCAGGCCCTGAAGGCCAGGGAGACCGGTGCGCTGATCCTGGCCGGGCCGTTGAACCTGGTCCAGGGGGGAACCGGACTGATCGGGCGGGCCCCAGTCTACGTGGACACCCGGGACGGCCCGCGATTCTGGGGACTGGTATCCGCGGTTATCGACGCCGATCGGCTTTTTGAGCGGGCCGGTTTGGGCGAAGCGGCTTCCGGCCTGAGTATCGCCCTCCGGGGCCGTGACGGCCTGGGATCGGATGGCGAGGCGTTCTATGGACCGGCCGACCTTTTCGATCCCCGATCCGGGGCGGCCCTGATGACCGTGACCCTGCCCAATGGCTCCTGGCAGATGGCCGCGGTCCCTGAGGGCGGTTGGCCCGCCGGATATCCATATGCCTGGCCAATCAGATTGACCGTCCTGGTCTTGGCCGGTCTGATGCTTTATTTCATCCGGGTTCGCCTCGGGGATGCCGCCCGGCGCAGGGAGGCGGCGATCGCCCTGCGGGAAAGCGAACAGCGTTTTCGCGATCTGACCCTGGCTTCGGCCGACTGGGTCTGGGAGATCGACATTCAACTGCGATATACATACGCTTCAGGCCGGGTCGAAGGGATCATGGGATATACGGCCGAGGAGATGATCGGCAAGTCGCCTTTCGAGACCATGACCGAAGAGGACGCCCGGACGATCCGTCCCGTTTTCAAGGAAGCCATGGCCGCCAGGGCTCCGATCCGGGAACTGGAGAACTGGAACCGGGCCAAGGACGGTCGCCTGGTCTTTCTGTTGACCAATGGACTGCCGATTCTGGACGAGGAAGGCAACATGCTGGGCTACCGGGGTGTGGGCAAGGACATCACCCGGCGCAAGCGGTCCGAAATGGAGTTGCAAGAGGCCCGGCAACACGTCTATAAAATCCTGGAAAGCACTACCGATGCCTTTTTCGAGGTGGACGCGGACTTCAATCTGACCTATATCAACCGGCGGGCGGAGGAAAGTATCGGTCTGCGCCGCGACGAACATCTGGGCATGAACCTGTGGGAGGTTTTTCCCAAGGCGGAGGGCACCCATTTTTACGCCGAATACCACCGGGCCTTAAAGGAACAGGTGGTGGTCTCCCTGGAAGCCTATTACCCGCCGTTCGACGCGTGGCATCAAATCCACGCCTACCCGACCCCGAACAGCCTGTCCGTGTACTTTCACGACATCACCGAGCGCAAGCGGCTGGAGTTGGAGCGGGAAAGCATTTTTCAACTCTCCCTGGACATGATCGCCATTGCCGGGTTCGACGGCTACTTCAAGGAAATCAACCCGTCCTGGGAGCGGATTCTGGGCTGGAGCCGTGAGGAGTTTCTGGGCCGGCCCTGGCTGGATTTCGTCCACCCGGACGACGTTCAGGCGACTATCGAAGCCGGCCGGGGCCTCGCCGAGGGCAAAACCATCATATCATTTGAAAACCGTTACCGACGCCGGGACGGTTCCTACCGCTGGATTTCCTGGAACTCCCGTCCGGTCCCGGACCAGCAGTTGATCTTCGCCGTGGCCCGCGACGTCACGGAATTGATCCAGGCCCGGGAAATTCTTCAGCGCGATCGCGACGAACTCGAAGCCCGCGTGGAAGAAAGGACCGCGGCCCTGGCCGAGGCCAACCGCGACCTGCTCCGGGCCAAGGAAGAGGCCGAAGCCGCCAGCCGGGCCAAGAGCCAATTTCTGGCCAACATCAGCCATGAACTCCGCACTCCGCTCAATCCAGTCATCGGCCTGGCCGAATATTTACAGGAGACGGAACTGAACGATGAACAACACCGATTCATCGCCGACATTCGGCAAGCATCCGGACGCTTGTTGAGAATCATCAACAACCTGATCGAGTTGACCCGGATAGATTCCCAGGGGCTGGAGCTGGACGTCCAGCCGTTCAGTTTGGAGGAGTTGATCGAAGGGCTGGCCCTGGAGATGCGGCCCGAGGCCGAGGCCCGAGGGCTGGCCATTGAAACCCGTCTTGGCCCGGAAGCACCCCGGCAGGTGGAGAGCGACCCGCGATACCTGCGCAAGGCTCTGGCCTTGCTCATGGAAAACGCGATCAAGTTCACGGAGCAAGGCCGCGTTACGCTGGCCGCCAATCTGGACCGGGACGAAACCGGCCGAGACGTCCTGCATTTCACCGTCATCGATACCGGCGTGGGCATACCTGCCGAAAATCTGGAGTCGCTCTTCAAGGACCTCACCCAGATCGACGGCTCGATGACCAGGAAATTCGGCGGGCTGGGTCTGGGCCTGACCCTGGCCCGCAGGATTGCCAATCAAATGGACGGGCGGATCTGGGTGGAGAGTCGGGAAAGCGGCGGCAGCCGATTCCATCTGGCTCTACCTTTTGGCGAGTGCTGCCACTGGGACGGTTTGCGGAGCGCTTAGCATTCCTTTTCATCCCCCGGAGTCCGGTCGCGGGGCTGAACCGGATGAATCGGGAAACAATGCTTCGGCGCCGGAGACCGTCCGGACTTGACATCCGCGGGCCGTTTCTTGTAGGACCGGTCGATGAACGTGAAATTTTAAAACCTTGAAAGACCGGAGGATGCCGATGTCCAGCCTTGAAACGATCGTCCA
>Ga0180009_10002187_pt1 | contig 23174 bp, 19 predicted proteins | sample OS_PC_MetaG_FD_123537 | JGI IMG/M metagenome (GOLD analysis project Ga0180009, IMG submission 123537) | Groundwater microbial communities from the Aspo Hard Rock Laboratory (HRL) deep subsurface site, Sweden - OS_PC_MetaG | ecosystem: Environmental > Aquatic > Deep subsurface > Groundwater...
ACGATTATGCCAATTTTTTCATCAAACTTGCCAAAAGAACCCTTGAAAAACATGGGAAACTCGATAAAGAATCCATCCACGAGGTCGTTATCAGTGAACTCAATACGGGCAAACTGACATACGGCAAGGCGGACGGTGCCCTTATCATGAATGAGTACAAGTATACCGCAGAAACGACACCAGATCCTGTCATTGCTTCCAACGCTTACTTTTTCCCCGTTCTTCAATACATGGACGGAAAAAGCAACATCATCTATCCTGATGACTGGAAAGAAGCGGATTTCAAACAAAAATAGCCTGACATAAATACAAACAGGGGATACGCAATGCATATCCCCTGTTTGTTTAATCTATAAAATTAATAGAATTAGAGGCGAAGATGATTGTATTGGAAACCAATAATTTAACCAAAAGATTTGGTGGTTTGACAGCAGTAAACGATGTTTCCATGACATTATATGAAGGGGATGTCTATGGTTTGATCGGTCCCAACGGGGCTGGGAAAACAACATTTATAAATGCTATTTCAGGTTTAAATCCAGCGACTTCCGGAAGAGTAAAATTTTTTGGGGAGGATACCACGGGTTTAACTCCTGAAAACATGTGTCGTAAGGGCCTTTCACGCACATTCCAGATTCCCAGTCCTTTCCCTAAAATGACAGCCATTGAAAGTGTCATGACGGCCACCATATTTGGTAATAAGCCTGGAAAAGTTAAGGACCCGGTTGAGCACTCCAGAAAAATGCTTGCTTTTGTAGAGTTCCCCATGGAGGAAACGGTTGTGGCGGAACAGCTCAACACGGTTCAGCTCAAACGCCTGGATTTGGCCCGTGCCCTTGCCAGCAATCCTAAATTGCTGTTTATGGATGAAATGGCGTCAGGTTTAAGTGAAGGTGAGCTTAACGATATCATGAGAATAATCAGCAAGATCAGCAAAAAAGGAATTTCCATTCTCATGATCGAGCATATCATGCAGCTGATCATGGCCGTATGCAACCGGCTTTTATGTATCCAGTTCGGAACAAAAATCGCAGAAGGCACAACCCAGGAAGTGGCAAATGATCCAAAGGTTACCAAAGCCTATCTTGGATAGCAAAAGCGATTATTAACTTTAAAAATTTATGGAGATCTTATGCTGTTAGAAGTGAAAAATCTTGATGCAGGATATGGATATCTGCAGATATTGCGCTCTGTCTCATTGAATATCAATAAGGGTGAGTATGTCGGTATTGTAGGGCCCAATGGCGCCGGTAAAAGCACAACCATGAAAACCATTGCAGGCCTGATTTCTCCCATGGGAGGCACTATTGTTTTTAATGGGGAGGAGATTACAGGACTTTCTGCTTCGCAGATCACAAAAAAAGGGATTTCCTTTGTTTCCGAAGAATTGAATCTGTTTATCAATATGTCGGTCCGGGAAAATCTTTACATGGGTGCCTATATTATCAAGGATAAAAAAGTCCAGAAGGAACGCCTTGACTTTGTATTCAGTCTATTTCCCCGCCTGGCTGAAAGAAAGGATCAACTGGCCGGTACCATGAGTGGAGGGGAGAGAAAAATGCTGGCCATTGGCCGGGGTATGATGTCTGATCCCAAGCTGCTTCTGGTGGATGAGCCGTCTTTTGGGCTTGCACCACAATTGGTGGCAAATGTGTTTGAATCCCTTGACGTTCTTATTAAAACAGGTGTGACCATATTGCTGGTGGAACAGAATGTCACCAAGACCCTGGCTGTCACTGATCGAGGGTATATCCTTGAAAATGGTAAAGTAGGCCTGGAAGGTAAAAGTCATGACCTGGCGAATGATCCCTATGTCAGAAAAGTATTTCTAGGCGTTTAATCTTCTTTTTGGAGAAATAAATTCATGTCAAATAACTATGTTTCCAACTTTTTAACCTGGACAAAATCCGCAGCAGGAATATCCATCGTGGCAACGATTCTGGTTGCAGTGGTTGCAGCGATAAATTCCGGTCCCTACCTGCTGGTCAATACAATTGTCACCGGCGGTATGCTGGCATTGGTTGCCACAGGTCTTACCTTGATGCTGGGTGTACTAAATATTCCCATGTTTGCCCATGGTGAATTTTTTATGATCGGTTCTTTGACGGCTTATTATGTATTTACTCCCATCAGCAATTATATCAGTGAAAATCCAGAATCTTTGTTGGCAGTGATCGGCCCTTTAGTTGCCATAGCCTGTGCTATGGTCGTAGGGGCAATAAGTGGCATAGTCGCTGAAAAACTGGTGTTTGGGCCCTTGAGAAGGCGGTCCACAGACAACTGGGTGATGAACTCCTTTTTGCTCTGTGTTGGGTTAAGTGTCCTGCTGGTCAACCTGCATCAGCTAATATTCGGAGCTGACTTCAAAGGCATTGTCGGGTATTGGAGCGGCATGCCCATTTCCATTGCAGATGTGTTCATATCCAGGGACAGAGCAATGGCCTTAGTGATTTCAGCTGTAATCGTGGTACTTTTCTGGTTTTTCATGACCTATACCCGTACGGGAATGGCCATCCGTGCAGTATCTCAGGATATTACAGGGGCCCAGATTGTGGGTATTGATATTGAAAAAATCGTTCTTCTAACTATTTCCCTTGCCTGTGCCCTGTCAGCCGTGGCCGGTGGCAGCCTTTTATTCATGTATCCTTCATACCCCACTGTGGGACTTGAGCCTTTATATCTGGCCTGGTTTGTTGTTATCCTCTCAGGTCTTGGAAATATTCTGGGGGCAGTGGCCGGTGCATTCATGGTGGCTTTGCTCAAGGCAATCACGGTTGAATATGTCGGTTCAGGATGGGACTTTGTTATTCCTTCCGCCCTGATCATGTTGATTTTGATTTTTAAACCCAGTGGGATATTTGGTTCAGATGTCCGTGGTGCCCTGGATAAATAATCGGATAAAGAATAGGACAAATAAAGGAAAAATAGGAGATTCTATGGATATTACAATAACAAGTCAGCAAACGAATCCATTTGATAAATTGCTTGATAAATTATGCCTGACGCCTGCTGGATTATTGGGACTGGTCTTATTATTTGCCCTTCCTTATATCCCTCCCTTCAACCAGGAGTATATGCTCAGGTGGCTGATTTATTGCGGGTTCATTGCAGCCATGAGTGTGGGATTTGACTTAACTGCCGGATATATCAGTATTGTCAATTTCGGGTATGCCGCAGTAGCCGGGTTTGGCGGTTATACATCAGCACTTCTGGCCATCAACCTGGGGTTATCTCCCTGGTTCGCCATGGTGGCGGGTGGAGTTGCCGCTGGAGCCATGGGACTGATTATTGGAATGATTTCCCTACGTCTCAGGGGAATTTTTGCAGCATGTCTTTCCTGGTTCTTCGGCCTGGCAGTTATGGGACTTGCAACCAAGATGGTCTGGCTGACAAGGGGGCCCTTAGGGCTTCGTACACCCCGTCTTTTTGCAACGGATTCAAATGTACCATATTATTTTTTGATTATCATATTGTTGTTTTTAATTTACCTGGTCTGTAAATTGATTGTGCGCTCCAAAATAGGACTGGCTTTCCAGGCCATTGGCCAGAACATGGATGCTGCAAGGACTTCGGGGATCAATCCTTTTAATTACAGGGTTTTTAATTTTACTCTGTCCTGTGCTATAGCAGGGATTCTTGGCGGATATTATGCCCATTTTTATGGCATTTTGACCCCGGATATCATGCATACTTCAAAAACAGTTGAGATTCTTGCAGTCGCATATATTGGCGGAAGAGGAAGCTTATGGGGAGGGGCAGTCATTGCATTCCCCTTTATATTTATCATGGAGATTGTCCGGTCCACCCTGTCAAATCTGCCAGGATTGAACCTGGTTATTTACGCCCTTGTATTGATTCTGGTAATGATATATTACCCTGGGGGATTTTCTTATTTTTATGATACAAATATCAGAAAGACTAAAAACAAAATTTTACACTATTTTTTTAATGGTAGAAAATAAAGAAAAATTGATTTAAAGGAGATTTGCAAATAATGAAAACCAATGCAAGAGCTGTTGTTATCGGTGGCGGCGCAATAGGTGTGAGCGTTGCCTATCATCTGGCAAAATATGGATGGAAGGATGAAGTTGTCCTTTTGGAAAAACATGAGTTAACCTCGGGGTCCACCTGGATGGCTGCTGGAAATGTCTCCTTTTTTCATTCAAATTTTTATGGCACCCAGGTGAACATGAAAAGTATTGAAATATTCAAGGAACTGGAAAAAGAAACGGGGCAGTCCACAGGATGGCATACCACAGGTTCCATTCGTACTGCTGATAACCCGGGCCGTATGGACGAACTTGGATATGCTTATTCAATGAACCGCTGCCTTGGTCTGGATGTCAGTTATGTGACCCCGGAAGAAATCGGAAAAATGCATCCTTTCATGAATACCAAAGGTCTCCTGGGAGGTCTTTACTGGCCCGACGACGGGGATGTGGATCCCAACTCAGTGACCCAGGCCATGGCCAAGGGCGCAAGACACCACGGCGTTGAGATCAACCTTCATACCCTTGTAAAAAGTATTGAACAAACACCTTCCGGAGAATGGCTTATAAAGACTGACAAAGGAGATATTACCTGCGAAGTCGTTGTTAATGCTGCAGGCCTTTGGGCCCCGGAAGTATCCAAGATGGTTGGAATCGAAATCCCCTCTATAGCCATTGCCCATACCCATATTCTTTATGAAAAAATCAATGCCATTGCCGAAGCAGATACCTATTTGCCCCTGATTCGTGATCCTGATAAATCAATATATCTTCGTCAGGAAATGGATTCTTTGATCCTGGGTATGTACGAGGCCAATGGCCAGCAGTGGAAAAAGCATGGGGTACCCTGGGACTATGCCCAGGAAGAAATAAAGCCGGATATCGACAATATTTCCGACTGCATTGAAGCAGGTATGGAAAGATTCCCCATCCTGGGAGAAACAGGTTTCAAACATGTGACAGCAGGACCCATAACCTATACCCCTAACGGAGATCCATTGGTGGGACCTGCCGCACCTTTGAAAAACTTTTTCCAGGCTTGCGGATACAGTTTCGGTATTACCCAGGCCGGCGGTATCGGTCACTATCTTGCCGGCTGGATCATGAACGGCGAACCGGAAATTGATCTCTGGGCTGTGGATTCCAGACGTTATGGTTCCTTTGCAAACTGGGCATATAATACGGAAAAGATTGCAGATACCTATCCAAGACTTTATTCCACCATTTATCCCAATGAATTCAGGGATGCGGCAAGGCCCAACAGAACCAGCCCCATCTACGAATATCAGAAACAGGCCAATGCCGTATTTGGAGATTACTATGGCTGGGAATGCCCCAATTATTTTCCACCCAAGGGGGAAGACTCCTATGAAGAACCTTCCTGGAGACGTTCCAATGCATTCAAGCATGTGGCCAATGAATGTAAACATATGACGAACCATGTGGGCATCATCGATCTTACACGTTTTGCCAAGACAAAAATTTCAGGATCAGGTGCCAAAGCCTGGCTTAACAACATGACCTGCCAGAAAGTTCCTGAAAAAGATGGCACCATTGCTTTAAGTCCTATGCTGGATCACAATGGTAATTTTAAATCTGATATGACCATCACCCGGGTGAGCGAAGAAGAATTTTTCTGCGTCACGGCATCTGTGGGTAAAAAGCATGACCAGCATTGGATGCTTGAAAATCTTCCCCAGGATGGGAGCGTTGCCATGGAAGATATAACCTACCAGATGGGATGCCTGGTTCTTGCCGGCCCCAAATCCCGGGAGGTTCTTGCCAAGGCAGCATATAATGATGTTTCCAACGAGGTCTTTAAATTTTCCACTTCCCAGGAAATTTATGTGGGTCGGACAAAATGTCGAATCAACCGCATGAATTATGTGGGAGAACTGGGGTTTGAAATTTTTCATCCCATTGAGCAGCAGATTGCCGTTTACTACGCATTGATGGAGGCAGGCAAGGAGTTCAATATTAAATTAATAGGTATGCATGCCATGGATTCCATGCGTCTTGAAAAAGGATACCTGGCCTGGAAGAGCGAAATGAATGTTCACCATACCCCCCTTGAAACCAATGTGGCCTGGACCGTGAAAATGGACAAGGAATTTATCGGTAAAAAAGGGATTCTTAAGCAGAAGGAAAAAGGTGTGCCGTTGAAACTGGTTTGCCTGGTCGTAGATGCTAAAGATTCTGATCCATGGGGATATAATCCGATTCTCAAAGATGGAGAACGTATTGGCATGACTTCCTCGGGCGGATACGGCCACAGGGTTGAAAAAAGTATTGCTTTGGGGTATATAAAACCTGAATTTGCAATCGCCGGAACAAAAATGGAAGTGGAAATTTTAGGACGATCACGCAGTGCACAGGTTGTAACCATGCCGTTGTATGATCCTAAAAATGAGAAAATGAAGAGTTAGAAGCCAATAAAGAGGAAGTAAATAATGAAAATCTGTGTATGTGTAAAACATGTACCTGACACTGCAGCAAGTATAAAACTTGCTGGAGACAAAGGGTTTGAAGATTCAGAAATTAAATTTGTATCCAATCCCTATGATGAATACGGGATTGAAGAAGCGGTCAGCCTGGTGGAAAAACAAGGCGGTGAGGTTGTAGTTGTGACGGTGGGTAAAGCTTCTGCAGTTACAACCATAAGGAGTGCCATGGCCATGGGTGCCCACAGGGCTATCCTTGTGAAAACAGACAGCCAGTTTTTGGACAGTGACCTGACAGCAAAGGCCTTAAAAGCGGTCATGGATCAGGATGGGAAGCCGGATATGATTTTTACGGGAAAAGGATCTGTTGACACAGAAAGTTTTCAGACCCAGTACCGCCTGGCTAAATTTTTTGGTATGCCCGTTGTAAATGAAGTCTCTTCCCTGACCATTGATGAAGGCAAAGCAATTGCCCAAAGAGAAGTTGAAGGTGGAAAAATACAGGTCATTGAAATGAGTCTCCCCTGTGTGATCGGGGCAACAAAGGGCCTGAATGAACCCAGATACCCCAAGTTTCCTGACATCATGAAAGCCAAGAAAAAAGAGATTAAGGAGATTGATCTTTCTGAACTGGGTATTGACGTATCTCAAGGCAAAGTTACGATTGAGAATTTGGAATCTGTACCTGAACGATCCGGTGCAAAAATGCTTACGGGATCTGTGGATGATCAGGTAACTGAACTTGTCAGAATCCTTAAAGAGGATGAAAAGGTTTTATAAGATAAGGAGAAAAGGATATGGCCAGGACAGGAATTTTAATTGAAATCGAAAACAATGCAGTAAAAGAGACCAGCTTTGGTGTAATGACGGCTGCCGCTGGTCAAGAGATCTATGCACTGGTGCTGGGTGATGATGTCTCTGCAGTTAAAGATAAATTAGCAGAATATGGAGCAGCTATAATCGTCAGCATTACAGCTACAGGCGATGTTTCATCAAGTCCAGACCTGCAGGCACAAATGATTGCAGCTGCGGTAAAGGAATATAATCTTGAAACCCTTTTAGGAACAGCCAGTGCAACAGGCAAAGATTTGTTTGCAAGAATTGCCGCTTTCCTGGATGAACCACTGGTATCAGATTGTGTGCAAGTCAATATTGCAGACAAAACCGTGAAAAAGTCACATTTTTCCGGTAAAACCTTTGCCACGCTTAAGGTAAACGGATCACACCTTTTGTGTACCATCCGTCCTAATTCCATCGAACCTCTGGCAGCACCTGCGGCTGGTGAAATAGTGGAATTCAAGGCTGATGTAGCAGATCCAGGATTGATCAAGATCGTGGAAGTCAAAAAAGATGCCGGGAAAAAACTGGATCTGACTGAAGCTCCCGTAATCATCACGGGTGGCCGTGCCATTAAGGCGGCTGAAAACTATCAAATGCTTGAAGCCTGTGCCCAAAAAATGGGAGCTGCCGTGGGTGCCTCCAGGGCAGCCGTGGATGCGGGCTATGCACCCCATTCCATGCAGGTGGGCCAGACCGGTAAAACAGTAAGCCCAAGGCTCTACATTGCCTGCGGCGTTTCCGGTGCAGTTCAGCATTTTGCAGGCATGAAGACATCAAAGGTCATTGTGGCCATTAATGAAGACAAGGATGCGCCTATTTTTTCCAAGTGTGATTATGGCATTGTGGGAGATATTTTTGATGTGGTCCCTGTTTTAACTGAAAAACTTTAACCTATAATTTTGAGATATGAAAAATACTTAATCAAGGATATTGCAGAAATCCTTGATTAAGTTACCAATTGACAGGGTGAGAAAAAACCTCCAATATGTAGAAGGCCCTATTTTGAGAAATGCAGGGTCGTTTATGAAATGGGAAAAGGTAAAACAAAGGAGGATCATGAAAATATTAATTGCATATGACAAAAATATGTCCATTTCAAGGGTTTTGGATGAGGCACTTTTAAGGGCAAAAAAACTGGGGGCATATATCTACCTGGCCACAACCTGCGAGCCTGATACAAAACTGCTGACAATAAGGAAGCTGGAAACCGAGCTCGAAGAGCTTAGACAGGAAGTCTTTGAAAACAATGGGGTTGAATGCGAAACCCATGTTCTTATCAGGGGCATGGACCCTGGAGAAGATATTGTATGGTATGCCAGGGAAAAACAGGTTGATGAAATCATCATCGGCATCAAAAAGAAATCAAAAGTAGGAAAGCTTGTTTTTGGCTCAACAGCGCAATACATTATCTTAGAGGCACATTGTCCTGTTCTTTCTGTTAAGTAGAAAAACCCGATGCCGCCGCCATTGAATGACGAAGCAGCATCGGGTCAAGAATAACATAAGGCCTTGTTCAAACAAGGCGCTGTTTCTATTTGCCTTTAGGGCTCACTCAAAAATAACTTTACATTTTGGAAGCTGATTCATCCTGCCCAACTACGTTGTAAAAACACTGCATATATACAATATGCCTTAGTTTTTACGCCTTGTCGGACAGGCGACTCAACTTCCAAAATTGGTAATTTATTTTTGAGTGAACCCTTAACTTTCAATGGCTCCGGAACGAACCCCTTTAAGATAGTTCATGCAGAAATCATCCTTGCCTAAAAGCATGTCCGCCGTTCTGATGGTGGCCATGATTTTTTTATCCAGAGGATCAATAATGGCTGAATCCATGCCGGCATCCATCATCAAAGAGACAAAGGTCCGATTGATGATTTTTCTCTGGGGCAGGCCATAGGAAATGTTGGACAGGCCGCCCGTGATATGAACCTCGGGGAATTCAGCTTTTATGGCTCTGACAGCATCCAGAACCATAGTGCCTTTGTTGGATTCGACGCTGATGGGCTGGACCAGAGGATCCACATAAATGGATGCAGTGGGGATGCCGATCTTGTTGAGTTTTTCCACCAGGTCTCTGGCGCGGTCCAGGATGTCATTAAAAGAGGTCGGCATGCCTGAATCGTCCATGCACAGGGCGATTACCTTGCAGTCTTTTCCTTCAAGAAAGGGCATCATGGCATTAAACCGTTCTTTTTCCAGGCTGATGGAGTTGATCATGGGTGTCTTTTCCACCATCTTAAAGGCCATTTCCAGGACAGCCGGGTCTGGGCTGTCCAGGGTGAGAGGTATAGTTGCAATGGGCTGGATAGTGTCCAGGAGCCATTTCATGTCCTCTGTTTCATGTCCGATGCGAGCCCCGGCATTGACATCAATAAAGTTGGCGCCTGCTTCCTGCTGTTTTTTTACATCATCAATGATATAGTCGGCATCCCGTTCTGTCACGGCAGCCTGGACCAATTTTCTAGAGGTGTTTATTCTTTCGCCTATTACTTCAAACATGGTCTGTTTTTCTCCTGTGTTTATACTTCCAACTTATTTGACAAGGGACTTGGCAAGTTTTGAGGCAGCACCGGCATCGGCTGCAAATCCGTCAGCACCGATTTCATCGGCAAAGGACTGGGTAACAGGGGCACCACCCACAAGGATTTTAACCTGGTCCCGAAGACCGCTTTCAACAATGGCATCAATGGTTTGTTTCATCATGGGCATGGTGGTGGTCAAAAGAGCAGACAGACATACGATCTGGGCGTTTTTTTCTTTGATTTGGGCCACAAAACCCTCAGGGCTGATGTCCACCCCAATATTATGAACTTCCATGCCTGCGCTTTCCATCATCATACTCACCAGGTTTTTACCGATGTCATGCAGGTCGCCTTTGACAGTGCCAATGACCACTATGGCACCGGCTACAGACTCACCATCTTTCAACAGAGGCTTGAGTATGGCTACGCTGGTAGCCATGGCCTTGGCAGCCATGAGGACTTCAGGGATGAACATGTCACCGTTTTCCATTTTTTCGCCCACAATGTCCATGCCAGCTATCAGACCTTTGTTGAGAATATCAAAGGCCGGTGTATTCTGGGCCAGAGCCTCGTTTACAAGGGTGCTTACTTTGGCAATATCACAGGAAACCAGGGCATCAATCATTGCATTAAAATCAGTCATTTTTTTCTCCTTTAATTGTTTTTACGTTTTTCAACATATTCGGTTAATTGTTTTTCAATTTTTGGATCAATATCTGGTTTTTCATAGGAAGCCAGCCGCTGGGCTACCTTGTCTTCAGCAATCTGGTCAATCCTTTTTTTTCCTTCTTTGGTCCAGGCATCCGGGTTTTTACGGCTCATTAGGGCAGGCATGAAAAATTCGGTCCGGCAAAGCTGGAAGGTTTTGGGGTGTGTCAGGTACTGACCGCCGATACCCACCTCCTTGATCACATCAATGTCAATGGATTCGTCGGTAAGGGCAAGGGGTCTGATCATGTTTCGCACCATGCCGCAGACTTCCTCATCAATGAGGAATTTTTCAAAGCTCATGGCAATATAGGAACCAAGGATACCGCAGGAGTGAAGGATAAAATTGATTCCGCTTCTTACTGCGGTGGAAAGTGCCAGGGCAGATTCCGCACCTGCCTGGGCATCGGCACACATGGCATCCGTCAATCCGCCTCCGGACCTGGAAGGAAGGTTGTAGAACCGTGCCATCTGGGCCACCAGATTAATATTTTTGGACAGTTCAGGCGCACCAATGGACAAAGCCCCGGTTTGCATGTCCATGGCAGAGGAAGTGGACCCGTAAATCACTGGTACTCCCGGTCTTACCAGCTGGGCCAGGGTGATGCCGGCCAGAATTTCTGCATTCTGAAGGGCCAGAACCCCGTCCAGGGTCACGGGACCGGAGCCGCCGGCCATGATCAGGGAGGCTACTACACAGGCCTGGTTGTGACGGGCAAGCTCAATAAGGGCGCCAGCCATTTCATGGGAAAACTGCAGAGGGGAAAGGGAGTTGATCAGAGATACAGACACTGTCTTGTCCATGATATTTTCCTTGCCGCCCCAGAGAATGGCTGCCATTTCAATGCCTTCCAGTGCACCCTGCCGGGAGACAGGACTTCCCATGAAGGGTTTGTCACACAAGAGCATATTGGACAGGTTCAAATCCAGGTGTACTGTGTCATGGGGCATGTCAGCCGGTTCCACCATCATCCATCCATTCATGTTAATATATGGGGAGGTCTGGATCAATTTGCAGAAATTATCGTAATCTTCCATGGTGGCCTGACGCTGGTTTCCTGAAGAATCCATGATAAAAGGGGCTCCGTATCCGGGCAGGAAGACAAAATCATCTTCCCCGATTTCCACGTTTTTTTCAGGGTTCCTGGCATGGACGGTAAACCGTTTAGGTGCAGTTTTTAAAGCATTTTGAATATCAGATTCTTCAAAAAAAACTGTGGTGCCTTCCACCCTGTGTCCGTTAGCCTTGAAGATTTCAAGGGCTTCTTCTTCCATAAAGGAAACACCAGTGTCCTTTAGAAGATCCATGGCAGCAGTATGAATTTTTTTCATATTTTGGAGACTCAGTTCCTGTATTCGATCATACATTGTCTTTTCTCCTTTACAAGGGTTTGGTTGCCCTTGCCTTATTTTTTAAATCAAATATTATCCATTGTGACTGCTTTTAAAATAAAGGGTCGCTGAATTTTCATATTACACTGCAGATTGTATGCCAGGAGATAAAATTTGAATCTTTTTTGCAAATAAATAATATAAATAGTTAATATTATTTGAAAAATTTATATATATACTTTAGTTGCAGCTTCTTGTTTTAATCCAGATAGAAAAAATTTTTTCACTTTGTTTCCATGGTAAATAGAAAAAATTTTTTCAATTGAAAAAAAATTGACTAAATAGTGGGGCGCCGGATAAAATCCGTTCGACAGAATTTGTTTTTTTTGATCTTATAATGAAGCAATTGCCGTGAAATACCCAGGTTTTTTGCTGCCGTTGTCACATTCCCCCCTGTTGCGATAAGAGCGGATCGAATGGCTGATTTTTCCCAATCTGTCTGGGTCTGGGCAAAGCTAAAGCTATTGGGCCGATCAGAATCAAGGGACTGGACCGGTTCTTCAGGTATTGGGATGCCATGGGTTTTCATCATGGGAAAGGCCGTCGTAAGGCTGTTAAAATCAAGGGGTTCCAAACAATCCATGCCCGGGGTGAAATGTTCGGTTCCAATGGTTTCTTCCTTACCTGCCATGTTCATGGCCCCTTCTATCAGGTGCTCAAGTTCTCTTACGTTTCCAGGCCATTTATAGGTTGTGAATAATTCAAGGACTTCCTCTGAAATATAATTTACATTGGTGCCCAGGCTATTATTATATTTTTGAATAAAATGGCTGATCAATTCATTCATGTTGTCCTTGCGATCTCGAAGGGGGGGCAGCTTGACCATGACCACCCCCAGTCGGTAAAACAGATCGGTTCGCAGCCGGTTTTCCCGGATTGCGGTGCGGGGATCCTGACTCACTGAACTGATGATTTTGACATCCACGGGGATTTCCTTGTCAGAGCCCACCCTGCGCACGCGTTTTTCCTGAAGAACTCTTAACAGCTTTGTCTGGAGATCCACGGGCATGGCCAGGATTTCGTCAAGGAACAGGGTGCTGTCATGGGCGATTTCAAAAAGTCCAGGCTTGTCCAGAGCACCGGTAAAGGCTCCCCTTGTGGTGCCAAATAGAATGCCCTCCAAAAGGTCATGGGGTATGGCCCCGCAATTGATGCCTACATATTTTTGTTTCCTGCGCTGGCTGTGATTGTGGATGGATTGGGCAAATAGCTCTTTTCCTGTACCGGTTTCCCCCTGGATCATGATGGGCGACGAAGAAGAGGCTGCTTTTCTGGCAGTTCCGACGACCCTCTGGAAGGCAGGATCGCTGCCGATGAGGTCGGCAAAGGTGTATTGGGTACCATTGCCAAGATCAGGCCTGGATTCAGTGATGGATGTCATGGGAGTGGATTTATAGAGCAGTTCATAGTCCTTTACAAAACAGATTACCCCATTGACAATTTCTCCATTGAAAAGGGGGTAAACACTGGTAATGGTGTTGGCAACATTTCCCTTGCGGGTTCTGTAGAAAAAGGCCCGGTTCTTTATGGCGGCATGTCTGTAAATCACCTGCATGATCATGCTGGACCGATTGTTGAGGTCATAAACATCCGTGACCTTGAGTCCTATAACCTCTTCGGGATTTAAGCCGTCTATTATAGATTGAGCCATATTGTAAAAAAGAATGGTTCCTTTAATATCAGCAATAATAACCCCATCATCCAGCAGGTTCAGAACAGATAAAAAATCAATGTTTTTTATATCCAAAAGGACTGTAGAACTATTATTCTCAGGTAGAGGCATTAAAGACACCCTTTCAATTTATTGAACTCCCGTGATTCTGATCCGGAATACTATCATACCTGAAACGAAATATCAAAGGTCTTGATTTTACCCAAATCCTTCAGCAGATTTTTTTAAATGGTCAATTCAGGTTTTAAGATAAAAGGAGCAAAACAAAAGTAAAATAATTTAAATGCTTAAAAAAGAGTCATCTTATCTATTGGCACACTCCTTTGGTCAGTGTATAAGAGGATTTGGTAATTGTGTCAGAATCTGATCCATACAACAAACCTGACCCCGTCTGCAAGGACTTAAGGCCGAAAGTTGAGTTATGAAATAATAAAGAATGACAAGGGAGAGATTATGGCAAGACCTGTCACACCTGAAGCGTTAATGGGTTTTATTGAAAACTATGTAAGGGATTATCCAAAGATTACAGGTGAAAAAAATCTCTGGAGATCCCCTCTTTTAGTCACAGCAAAGGCAGACAGCCGATTTGATATTCTACCGCAAATTGCAGCCCATGACCATGTTCTTCCAAAAGATCTTCTAGCCACTGGCAGGTCTGTGATTGTTCTGTTTGTTCCGTTTATAAAAGAACTGGCCAGAGAAAATCATAAAGGGGATATTCCCTGCCGCAACTGGGGACTGGCATATGAATCCACCAATATACTGATTAATGAGCTATGTGGGCAGATAAAACTTTTTCTTGAAGATGCAGGATATAAGTCTGCTTTGGTCCCGGCAACCCATAATTTTGATCATAAGAAACTTATGGCCCGCTGGTCCCATAAGCATCTGGGATATATCGCAGGCCTTGGTCGATTTGGTGTCAATGCCCAGTTCATCACGCCATCAGGCTGTGCCGGCCGTCTGGGCAGCCTGGTCACCCAGGCAGATCTTGAAGACAGCTCTTTGGTTCTTGAAGAGGAACTTTGTCTTCATAAAAATGGTCATAAATGCCTGGTTTGCGTCAGGCGATGCCCGATTGGAGCCGTGTCTGAAAAGACAGGAATAGACCGGAAAAAATGCTGGGCCAGGCTAAAGTCCAACCTTAGTGAAACACAAGAATTAGCAGGTCTGAAAGAAACCACCCATGTCTGTGGAAAATGCCAGGTTCTGGTTCCCTGCAGTTTTAAAATTCCAGAGGCCTAACACCAGTTTTTTATCCTGTCAAACTTAATACCTGGATCAGCAGTTTTAATGGCTGTCAATACTTTGTTAAGGGAATGGTTTCCTATTTTTGCGAAAAGATATACCTTCTCTTTTTCCAGCCTCAACTTAATAAAGCCAATGGGCAGCTGAGGGCCTTGCACATAGGCCATATCTTCTACTTTTGTATCAATGGTTTTCCTTAAACTTGTGAGCTTTATTTTTCCATTTTCCCAGACTTCTATTTTATAGGAAATTGCAGTTGAAAAATAACACATAAATATCAGGATAAAGGTGAGCATAAAGATGGGAAACCGATAAGAGGCTTCAGCTTTATTCAAGATTATGACCAGATAGGTTAGATCCACAAGAATAAATGCGGCAAAGAGAAGATAGAATATCCATACAAAAAATGCAGGGGCTTGATATACATAACTTTCCAAAATAGTTTTGGGAGACATCAGGATTTTAATTACTCCATATCATACTGACAAAAATGATCTACCCTACAAAAACGTCAGGGTAGATCATTGAATTTATAAAATACTTTCTTTAATTATCAGAAATTTTAATCTGATGTTTATCCGATCTAACATTTACCCATATACCAGTCTTGGCAACCATAGAATAATTTCCGGAAAGATCACAACCAGGGCAAGCCCTATTGCCTGTATTATCAGGAAGGGTACAGCAGCCCTGAATATGAGGCCTATTGTAATTTCCGGAGGCGCAACACTCTTCAGGTAAAACAAAGCATATCCAAAGGGAGGACTCAAAAACGACATCTGCATGTTTACCATGTAAACAACGCCAAACCAAAGGTTAACATCGCCGGGAGCAACACCTGGAAGGCCTAAGAGGCCGTCCCATGGGAGGGATCTCATGATGGGAGCAAAAATAGGTACTGCCAGAAGCAAAATTCCAACCCAGTCCAGGAACATTCCAAGGACAATCAAAAGTAACATCATGATCAGCAATATGCCATAAGGCCCGAAACCTGTCCCCAAAAGTGAGGCTGTAACAAATTCCTGGCCTCCGTTTACTATGTAAAAGCCTACAAATATACTGGCTCCAAACATGATCCACAGGACCATGGTTGAGGCTTTAAGTGTTGTCATGGCTGCATTGTGTATTGTAGTCCATGAAAGACGACCTGAGAGCGCTGCAACGCAAAGGGCGCCAAAGGTGCCTATGCCTGCTGCTTCCACAGGTGTTGCAATACCTGTAAAGATGACTCCCAGCACCAGGATAACAAGAAGAATAGGTGCAATAATACCCTGGAGCAGAATAATTTTCTGCTTAATACTTATCCGGTCTTCCTTGGGCAGGGCCGGGCCAAAGGTTGGGTTTATATAACTTCTGGCCATACAATACACAGCAAACATAAATGAGAGCAAAAGTCCGGGTAAAAAAGCACCAATAAAGAGTTCACCCACGGACTGCTGGGCAACAACTGCAAAAATAATGGCCAGGATGGAAGGGGGAATCAAAATACCCAGGGTACCTCCGGCCAGGATTGAGCCACAGGCCATTTCCCGGTTATAACCCCTTTTAAGCATGGCAGGCAGAGCAATGATGCCCATGGTTACCTCGGCCGCCCCTATTACCCCTACCATGGCAGCTAAAATTGTTGATGCAATAATGGTTGCAACGGCAAGCCCGCCCTTTAAGCCACCAAGGATCTGATAGACCACATCAAAGAGCTTTTCAATCAACCCGGCCGATGCAAGCACGGAAGCCATGAAAATAAACAGTGGGATTGCCGATAACTGGTAGTCAGTCATAAATGGAAATATCCGCGATGGCAGCATGTTCACCATATGGATGTCACCAAAAACAAATAAAGCTACAACCCCGAGCCCACCTGTTACAAATGCCAGGGGCAATCCCATTAACAATAATATTACCAATGAACCAAACATAAAGAATGTTAGCCATCCAATACCGATTTCTAAACCCATGATTTAAACCCCTTCCCCTTTTGCAGCAATTATATAAATATCTTTGACAACCTTGGTTATTCCATCCAGTAAAAGAAGGAACGCACCTATGGACAAGGATAATTTAACCGGCCAGTACTGGATTGCCCATTCAGTAAAGGAGACTTCCATCACCCTGATGGAATCTGCGGCAAAAATCCAGCCCGTCCAGATCAGGGCAACAACAAAGATTAAAAAGAAAATAAAAGTAAAAATATCGATCCAGGCTTTCACCCGGGTGGGAAAGAGTCGATAAATTACATCCACATGGACATGGGCGCCTTCACGGTGGGTATACCCGGCTGCAAGCACATACTGCATGCCGAACATCAGAAACATGCCCTCATGGGCCCAGTTTGTGGGTGAATTAAACACATACCTGACAAGGACTTCATAGTAATATACAAACACGGCAATGATTGCCCAGTAACAGACAAATTCACCGACATAACCGTTGATTTTATCGATATAGTTAAAATATTTGTTCTGAATTTTTATTTTTCCGGTCAGGGTTTCATGGGCCTGGGATTCCTGGCCCGGGATAACATAATCATAGGTTTCAGTCGGTGTTGCATTAAGGGCCTCGATGGCCAGTTTTTCTTCACATTTTTTAAACAGTCTGGGTATTAAGAAAAAATCTATTACGAGAAACAGGGCAATCAAAAGAGCAAGTATTCGTACCTTTAAAGTCCAGTCAGCAATACTTTTGTTTTCTTTTTCCCAATTTTGTGTGGCGGTTTCAAAAGTCTGTTTAGCGGTTTCCAGTTTAGCCTTGGCAGATTCATCCCCTTTTTTTATTTTTTCCTCTAACAGTTCAACATCAAACCCCACAATACTTATCTCGTTTTTAGCCATGGAAGTAAGGTCAAGCGCCTGCCTGTACTGGACATTTGCCAGAAGCATCAGGGCGAACAAAGGAATATAGACAAGACCCCAGGCGTTCTTGAGGTAGAAACGATGCATTCCAATGAATCCGCAGCAAAACCATAATAGATAGGCTATTTTTTTTGACAATATATTGTCAACTTCCTTACCTCTTTGTTTGCGAACCGTGTACATGGCAAAGGCAGGAACCAGAACCAGTCCTAACCAGTACATCCAGTGGGGTAGTGTAAAATTTATATTTGGCATTGTGATATCCTAAATAAACAATTAAAAATTTTCTGACAAAAGATTCAAACCAAACAAATAGGGGTTGAAAAATATTTGCTGATAAAAAAAGAGGGGCCACCAAAAGGAGGTCCCTCATTAAATTATCTTAACTCCATTTAAGTTTTTGCCCTTTTATCATATCCGGGGTTACATAACCCAGGCTGCCTGACATCATGTAATCAAGCTGGATTTTGAACACCTCTGCTGCTGACTTGTCCTTGTTGGCCCAATTGTACCACAAAGGTACTGCAAGATCAGTAAACTTTTTAACATCATCTTCAGATAGTCTGGTTACAATCGTACCGGCTTCATCAAATTTTACCCATGCTTCCTGGTCAGCTTTTTGTATGCCTGCATGATGCATATCTGAATAGACATGGACTTCCATTTCAACAAACTGCTTCATCGCTGGTGAAAGCGCGTTCCAGGATCTCATTCCTACGGTCAAATCCATCAAGTCAACCGGCTGATAGATGGACATAAACCCGGCAGGCCCCATGGAAATATACTTTGTAACCTGGTGAAAGCCCAACGCATAGTTAACTGCAGGGCCTACATAATCTGCAACGTCAATGGTGCCTTTTTCCAGCGCAGGAAAAATTTCGCTGCCCGGAAGCAAGGTTGTTTTGGCACCTGCGGCAGAAAAAAGCTCAGATACCATACCACCGGGCACACGCATCTTCCGACCCTTGAAATCGTCAATGGAACGAATAGGCACTTTTGAATGAATAATATTGGGGCCATGATGAATTGGGCCTACATAATACAGTCCGTTCTCTGCGAACAATTTACGGGCAAGCTCAAGCCCACCCAGCGCATAATAAAAAACATCCCATTCATGGGGATTTCGAAGACTCATGGGATAGGAACTTAAAAACACAGATGCGGGCATACGGCCTGCCCAGTAAAGGGTAAACGGGTTCATGGCATCAAGAACCCCATTTTTTACAGCATCAAACATCTGGAAATCACCCACTACATCCTTTGCGCCAAACCCTTTAAAGGTCAATTCACCATTGGTTTTTTCAACGATGGTATTACACCAGTCCTTGAAAATTTTAAGTCCGATACCGCCTGGCCAGGATGTCTGGATTTTCCAAGTGGTTCCCTTTGCGGCAGCTGTCCGAATGTTAAAAAGTGCTGGAACTGCTGTAGCGGCGGCAACAGCAGCTACACCTTTTTTTAGAAAATTACGACGGCCAGACTTTACTTCGGTTTGAACCTTTTCTTTACCAACAACCTCATCTTTTTTCATGATGTTCCTCCATTTTTATTGAACAATTCAAAGATTTTTATTGAACAATTCAAAGATTTTTATTGAATGATTCAAAGATTTTTATTGAATGATTCAAAGATTTTTATTGAATGATTCAAAGATTTTTATTGAATGATTCAAAGATTAACTTCCGCCCCTTTTAAATTAGCAATAAATTTATTTTAAACTGAATTTAATCTGGTACGACCAGCCATAGCACCATCTCTTAATTGAACTACGTGAGGAAAGGCAGTTTGTCAAGGGTAAATATAGAATTTTTTTAAAAAAGAATGGCGTTTCTCCAAAAAATCATTTGACAATGAAGAATTAATATGGTTTTTTGCATAAGGTCGGACCAGATTGCAAATGCTATAGATTGCAAATTTTGGGGTGTTATACCAACTATAATGATCCAGAAGGTGAAGGCCTGGCTATCTTTGATGTGCTGGAACACAATGGCATAAAAATTATTATGCCGGAATTCAAATGCTGCGGCATTGCGAGAATCAGCGCAGGAGCCCAGGATCAGGTTCTGGATGATATACATCATAATATAGGCTTGCTTAAAGAATACACAAAACGCAATATTCCAATTCTGTTCAGCGAACCAAGTTGCGCTTTGGCAATAAAAACTGAATACCCGAGGATTGTAGAATCTGAGGACGCAACCTTGGTGGCAGCTAATAGTTTTGACATCCATCAATATCTTATGACCCTTCACCAGCAAGGAGAGTTAAAAACTGATTTTAAAAGGATGGATATGAAAGTCGGCTACCATGCGCCATGCCATTTGCGCAGCCTGGGAGTTAATAGTGAACCTATTGATCTCATGAAATTGATTCCTGGTATAAAAGTTGAAAAATATTCTGATAAATGCTGTGGAATGGGTGGTACTTTTGGATTGAAATCTAAGAATTATAAACTTTCCATGGAAATTGGCACAAGGCTTTTTGATGAAATTAATTCATCTGATGTTGATCAGGTGGTGACGGGGTGCGGGGCCTGCGGTATGCAGATATATCAGGGTACTGCCCACGGCTCAATGCATCCTCTCAAGTTATTGGCAATGGCATATAAGGGCGAGACTATTCCTGTGAAAAGCATTTAGTCACAATTTTGCCTTTTGTGCCTGGGACGGTTTGTTAAAAGTTTGATCAAACTTGCCAAAGGGAATGTTTTGTAGTTTAATATTTAATTAAAAATTTAAAGGAATTTTGTAAACATGGAAAACAATAATTACGAGTTTGAATATGGAGAGTTTGGCGATACCATTGGGGTATCCATTAATTTAAAAGGTTTTGATATCCTGCGTTATAACAACATCAGTAAGGGTACAGCCTTTACCATTGATGAAAGACTTAAATTCAACCTGAGCGGTTATCTGCCTCCACGGGTCAAGACCCTTGAAGAACAAGTGAAATCAAGCCTTGATATTATTGAAAAAAAAGAAAACGCTATTGAAAAATTCATTTATATCAGAAGCCTTTATGACAGGAATGTGGTGCTTGCCCATGCCGTGATTTCAAGCGATGTTACCAGATTTTTGCCCATTATCTATACACCCACGGTGGGCCTTGCCTGCCAGCAGTATTCCTCAATGTTCAGAAAAGCCAATGGGATTCATTTTTACCCTGATAATATTGACGATGCTGAAAATATCTTAAAAAATTATACAGACAAGGATATCCGGGTGGCTGTTGTGACGGATAACCAGGGAATACTGGGCATTGGCGACCAGGGTGCCGGCGGGATTCCCATCTGTCTTGGCAAGCTCATGCTCTACACCCAGGGTGCTGGTATTGCTCCCTGGCATTGCCTGCCCATATCTCTTGACGTGGGAACAGACAATAAAGACCTTATCAATGATCCCAATTATCTTGGCTGGAGACATAAACGGCTGACAGGTGATGCATATTATGAATTTGTTGAGAAATTTGTAAAAGCCTTTAAAAAGATATTTCCCAAAGCTCTTTGCCAATGGGAAGATTTTTCAAAACAGACAGCCTTTACAATTCGTGATAAATACCTTAATGAGGTGATTTCCTTTAATGATGATATCCAGGGGACGGGATCAGTTGCCCTGGCAGGTATCCTTGCGGCCATGAAGGTCAAAAAGGAAAAAATGACGGATCAGGTATATCTGATTCATGGAGCTGGAGCCGGCGGTATTGGCATTGCCGATCAGATCCAGACCGAACTTATGGATTTAGGAATGAGTAAAGCCAATGCCATTGAACGGATCTTTACACTGGATTCCAGGGGTGTGGTCACCTCAGACAGGGATCTGGAACCATACAAGGAAAAATATGCCAAAGATCCCAAGACCCTGTCATGGCTGAAAACAGCAGCAGACAATACCCTGTTGAATGTGGTAAAAAATGAAAAAATCACTGTTCTCATCGGCACATCTGGACAGCCTGGCTGTTTTACTAAGGAAATTGTGAAAGCTGCTGCCCAGAACACAGATCGGCCGGTTATCCTGCCCTTAAGCAACCCCACCACAAAAACCGAAGCCCTGCCCATTGACATCTATGAATGGACGGATGGTAAAGCTCTTGTGGCCACGGGTTCCCCCTTTGATCCCGTTGTCCATAATGGCAAAGCCTATAGAATTGGCCAGATGAATAATTCTTTTATTTTTCCAGGTGCGGGTATGGGTATTGTTGCCTCGGGTGCCACCGAGGTATTGCCCATATTCTTTTCAGCTGCTGCCCATGCCGTGGCTGAATTCATCAAAGAAGAAGATCTTGAGCAGGGCATCCTGTTTCCACCTTTGGATCAATTAAATAAAGTCTCCCTGGAAGTGGCCAAAAGGGTAGGAGCAGAAGCCATTAAGGCCAATGTAACCCAGAACGATTGTGCTTTTTCCAGATTCAAACACAATAATGATGTGGAAAGCCTTAATACTTTGATTGAAAAAATGCGCTGGAGCCCTGAGTATATTTAAGTAAAGCTTAAAGCCTTTCTTAAAACGAAACCGGCCATCTGGGGGACACCCAGATGGCCGGTTCTGCACAATCCCCACCTTAAAAAACAAATTCTTATTCCCTTAGAATCAGTGCTCTCACCAATTGCTGGAAACCAAAATGTTAGCGGCTTCTTTCTTCCATGATCTCCAGTATCTCATCTTTAAATGGCATCTATTATGTCATTGAAGGTTGTGCTGGGACGCATGGCCTGGGCTGCTTTTTCCTGATCTGGACAATAATAGCCATTGAGATCAACGGGTTTTCCCTGGGCTGCGTTCATCTCATCAATAATCTTTGTCTCTTTATCTTCAAGCTTTTGAGCCACTATGGCAAACCTTGCCTGAATATCTTTATCTATATTCTGGTCAGCCAAAGCCTGGGCCCAATATAAGGCCAGGTAAAAATGACTTCCCCTGGTATCAAGCTCATTGACTTTGCGGGAAGGGGACTTGTTGTTTTCCAGATGTTTTTCTATTGCCTGGTCAAGGGTCTTTGCAAGAAGTTCAGCTTTTTCATTTTTGAATGTATCTGCCAAATGGGTAAAAGATGGTACAAGGGCACAGAATTCTCCAAGGGAATCCCATCGCAGATGTCCTTCCCTGAAAAACTGCTGGACATGCTTGGGAGCAGAACCGCTTGCCCCTGTCTCAAACAGTCCGCCCCCGTTCATAAGTGGTACGATGGAAAGCATTTTTGCACTGGTACCAAGCTCAAGAATAGGGAAGAGATCCGTTAGATAATCACGCAATACATTACCCGTAGCTGATATGGTGTCTAAACCTTTTCGAATCCTTTCAAGTGAAAATCTCATTGCCTCAACAGGTTTCATGATGCATATATCTAAACCATCAGTGTTGTGGTTTGCCAGGTATTGATTCACTTTTACAATGATTTGGGCATCATGGCCCCTGTTTTTATCCAGCCAGAAAATTGCAGGCAGACCTGTTGCCTTTGCTCGATTGACAGCAAGTTTGACCCAGTCCTGGATCGGTGCATCTTTTGTCTGGCAG
>Ga0180009_10002188_pt1 | contig 23173 bp, 22 predicted proteins | sample OS_PC_MetaG_FD_123537 | JGI IMG/M metagenome (GOLD analysis project Ga0180009, IMG submission 123537) | Groundwater microbial communities from the Aspo Hard Rock Laboratory (HRL) deep subsurface site, Sweden - OS_PC_MetaG | ecosystem: Environmental > Aquatic > Deep subsurface > Groundwater...
CCAGAACAATGGAGACGATCCAAAATCTGACCACCACCTTTGGTTCCGTCCAGCCCTTCTTTTCAAAATGGTGATGAAACGGCGCCATGAGAAAGATCCTTTTCCCGCCGCTCACCTTGAAAAACCCTACCTGCAGGATGACGGAAAGCGCTTCCATCACAAATACTCCGCCGACAATTGCCAGCAGCATTTCCTGCTTGATGATGATAGCCACCTGCCCGAGTGCTGCTCCCATGGCCAGGGAACCCACATCTCCCATGAAAATCTGGGCCGGATAGGCATTGAACCAGAGAAACCCGAGACTGGCGCCCACTAACGCACCGCAGAAAACCGCCACCTCTCCGGCTCCCGGCACATACGGGATTTGCAGGTACGCTGCCAGCCCTGCATGTCCAGCCAGATACGAAAAGAGCAGATATACGCTGCTCGTCACCACCGTAGGACCGGTTGCCAACCCGTCAAGGCCATCGGTGAGGTTCACGGCGTTGGAGGCGCCGACCACCACCAGAATTGCAAATATCACATAATAGGTGCCCAGATCGGGCTGGATATTTTTCAAGAACGGAAAGCTCAAATGCCCGTCAAAATTCGGGTTGTTATAGATGAGCACCCCTGCAATCGAGGCGCCGAGTATCTGCCAGAAGATCTTGCCTCGCGCGCTCAACCCTTTGCTGTTCTGCTTTTTAATCTTTCGGTAATCGTCATATGCACCGATAGCCCCAAACCAGAGAGTTACTCCGAGAATGATCCAGACAAATGAATTTGACAGATCGACCCAGAGCAGGGTGGTTACTGTCACAGCAAAAAGAATGAGCAACCCTCCCATGGTGGGAACCCCACGCTTGCTGAAATGGCTGGCCGGACCATCGTCCCGAACCACCTGCCCGATCTGGTTTTCTTGCATCTTTTTGATAAACCAGCCACCAACAAACAGCAAAATCAAGAATGCAGTCAGCGTGGCTCCGATTGCGCGAAAGGTGATATAGCGAAAAACATTCAGCGCACTGAAGTAGGCATGGAGCGGATAGAGAAAATGATAGAGCATGCCGTCTTTCCTTAATCCTGCTTCTCAAGCATATTGAGTGTGATTGTTTCCATTCGCATCCCGCGTGAACCTTTGACCAGTACCCAGTCTCCGGGTTTCAGCTCTCCTGCTGCGATACTTTCTTTCAGCCAGAGGCTGACCCGCTCCTTTTCCGTGAAAAATACGGCCTTCTTCTTGCTCATCCCGGCTTTCCAGGCTGCAGCAACCGTGACCTCGGCAAATTCACCCACAACCAGCAGAGCGTCGAATCCAAGCTGCGCCACCTTGCTTCCGATTCCTTGATGCGCAGCAACACTCTGTGTCCCAAGCTCAAGCATGTCCCCGAGGATGACCACCTTTTTGTGGGTGCGGTCCATTTGCCGCAGGGTCTCCAATGCGGCCAGAACCGAAGAGGGGTTGGCGTTATACACGTCGTTTATAACCCTGATTCCGCCTGTGATTGTCTGCATCTGGAGTCGTTTTTCAAAAGGTACGACACTCTCGAGACCGGCAACAATATCCTTAAATTTCACTCCCGCCACATGCGCCATGCCCGCCGCAGCCAAAGCATTTTGCACATTATGCGCCCCAAGACTGCGGATTTTCACCCGCGCTTCATTACTGCCGATCTGCAGAGTGAAAGCCATCCCGCGCTCACCCAGGCTTCGCAGCCGAACACCGCGAATGTCCGCCTTAGGGCCACGCCCAAAGGTTGTTTTTTTCTGACTGCACCGCCGGGCTATGCCCCGTACTCGCTTATCGTCGATGTTGACCACCAGTCGGCCCCACGCCTTAACCCCGGCAAAAAGCTCGCCTTTGGCCCTGGCAACCCCGTTGATATCGCTAAGCCCGGCAAGATGGGCGTCCTGAATATTTGTGATGCAGGCGATGTCAGGATCGGCGATTTCCGTAAGACGGGCAATTTCACCAAGCTGATTCATACCCATTTCCATCACCGCGAAATCATGGTGATATTCAACAGGCAACAGGGAAAGCGGCAAACCGATCAGATTGTTTAAATTGCCTTTGGTCTTCAGCACGTTGTATTCCCTGTCCAGGATCGCTGCTATCATCTCCTTGACCGTGGTTTTCCCGCAGCTGCCGGTTATCGCCACCACCTGTAAATCCTGCATCAGCGACCGCCGGTAGGCAGCCAGATCCCCGAGTGCGCGAAGGGTGTCCGCCACCAATACCACCGGTACCGGCGGCATTTTTTCGGGAATCGTATCCACAACCAGACCGGCGGCGCCTTTTTCAACGGCTTGGGCGATATACGCATGGCCGTCAAAGTTGTCCCCGCGCAAGGCCACGAACAGGTCTCCGGGCTCTATGGCCCTGCTGTCCGTACTGACTCGCCGGAATCCTGCCTCGGTTTTCCCTGAAAGAAACCTGCCCCCCGTTGCCAGAAGAACCTGGGACAGAGTCCAGACTGGATTCTGCAGAGCACCGTAGCCTGAGCTAGAATTTTTTTCCGTTCTTGCATTTTTCATGCTGCAAGCACCTGTTTTACGCACCGTTGCCAATTCCATTCCTTCTCCCCCTTTCTGAGAGCCAGCCGAATTCTTCCGACCATTACCAGTTGATCACCGCAGCCTGTGCTGCAGCTTCAAGCCTGTCATCGAAAAAAAATCTCCCCTCCGGGGTTATCTGATAGGTCTCATGCCCTTTTCCGCACAGCAACACCACATCCCCGGGCCGGGCGTGACGGATCGTTTCTCTGATAGCTTCCCGGCGGGAAGGAACAATGTCATAGCCATGCATTGCTTCTTGCCTGAGCAGTGCCTCAAGACGCTGACGCGGCAATGCGGTTTCCTTAATCCCCGCCTCAATCCCCCGCAGGATATCCGCTGGTTTTTCGCTCCGCGGATTATCCGAGGTGAGGACAACCACATCAGCCATGGACCCGGCAACCTTTCCCATCACAGGGCGCTTTCCGCGGTCGCGATCCCCGCCGCAGCCGAAAATAACAATCAAGCGCCCTGTGGTAAGACGACGCATGGTCTGCAACACATTGGCCAAGGCATCAGGGGAGTGGGCAAAATCAACAAACACACTGACACCGGCCGGGGCCTGCACTTTTTCCAGTCTTCCGGGAGCGGCCTGGGCATGCGCCAGGCCCGCAGCAATCGTTTCCCCGGGAATCTGCAAGGCCACACCTACCCCTACGGCGCCGAGAATATTTTTCAGGTTAAAGTCGCCGACCAATCCGGAACTCACTTGAAGCTCCCCTGCCGGGGTTGTCAGGTTGGCGAATGTTCCACCCAGACTCTCCCGGGCCTCCCGCACGGCCACTGCTGTTCCGGAAAAACCGCAATCGAGCAGGGTTCGTCCATTTTTCCCGGTGTACCCCAGAGCTTTGTCCGCCCGCAGTTCGCTCAGCAAGCGTCTGCCCCAGTCGACGCCGGTCTCATCGTGGTCCTCACAGATGACAATCGCCTTGCCTTTCTGTTTGAGATACTCGGTAAAAAGCCTCTTTTTGCTTGCAAAGTAACTGCCCATGTCCCCATGAAAATCAAGGTGATCCCGGCTCAAATTGGTGAAAAGCGCCACATCGAATCGGATACCTGCCACTCTTTTTTGTTCAAGGGCATGGGACGAGGTCTCCATGATGACGTGCGTGACTCCGTTATTCGCCATTTCAGCCAGAATTCCGTGCAGTTTTTCCGGCTCAGGGGTGGTAAAGGGCGCAGGAATTTCCACCGTGTTGTAGCGATAATTCACGGTGCCGATCACCCCGGGGTTGCCTCCAGACCGGCGTATAATCGATTCCAGAAGATATGTTGTCGTTGTCTTGCCGTTTGTGCCGGTAATGCCGATCATCAACATCCGCCGGGCAGGGTGGCCATGGAAATTCGCTGCTGCCAGCCCCAGACCTTGCGCAGTATCTACCGTTTCCAGGCAGACTACCTTTTTATGCTTCCATCCCCGACAGCGCCCTTTGCCGACCAGCACTGCAGCGCAGCCTTTTTTTACGGCAGCATCCAGATAGTCATGGCCATCCACCGTGAGCCCCGGGATTGCGACAAACAACGAACCGGGCCCGGCCAGCCTGGAATCGGCTGTAATGCTGCGTATCGCTTTGTCCTGCAGCATCTCCGGGTTCACGATCTCCATCTCCTCGGTCAAAGTCTTTAGGGATACTGCCTCAAGGCTTTTGGTTTTTCCCATATCCCAGGTACCCGACTATCCTTATTGCATCGCTTTCAGATGCAACACACATTGCTCAACGCCGCGCAAGGCTGAGCCGGCAAGAGGATACTGACTTGCCACCTGCCCCGAGCCGACAATCTGCAATCTCACCCCATATTGCTGCAGAACCTGCATCGCCTTTCTCCCGCTCAACCCCTGCACATCCGGCATGAAAAGTCCCTGCGGACCTTGTGCAAGAGTGACGGGGAGGGTGGTTTTGGCTTGAATCATTTCCATTTTTTTGTAATAGCCGACTTCACGCACAGCCAGTTCCTTAGCAGTGGGCGGTCTCATCTTGTTCTGTAATGCGGCCCTGGCCTGCGGCATCATCTCTTCGGCAATCTCTCTTACCGGCGACTTGGCAAAAGGATCGATATGCGCACCCTCAAGCACAACAATCATGGCTATTTCCGGCCGCTCCAGCGGAGCCATGCCCAAAAGGATGGTCTCCATTGCCGGCGCCGGGGTCGCAACTACCTTTTCAGCGCCATCCGCCGCAGGAAGCGTTCCGATTTCACCTTCACTTTTTATCTGGCTCGCCTGACCACTGCTTTTTTGCAGCATCGATTCGATAACGAAATTTGCCCGGCCGCCCCCGGCAGCTTTTTTCATTTCGCTGCGCATGCCCATGCTTACTTCCGGCCGCACGACAAACTCGCCTATGCCCTGCCGGACCGGCACATCCCACACCTGATCATCCTGCCAGACAGCGCGAAGCACATGGGGAGTCATCACCGTGCCTCCGTTGATCAGCCTGCAAAATGCCGACAGCAGAGCCATGGGGGTTGTCGTCGGAGCAGCATCTTTATCAACAGGCATCGCTGCAGCCTTTGCCGACTCAGGTGAATTCCCCGCCTGAATCACCTCGGGAGTTTTATTTGCAAGAGCGACAATATTCAGATCCTTTAAGGCAAACAGCGCCTCCGGCAAATCCACCTCACCTTTAACGGTCAAGCCGATTTTGTCAGCAAACGCATTGAAATCATCACGGCCCGCAACGGTCCGCCCAAAGCCGACTCCCTCCAGGGAAATATACTTGCCGTCCTGCACCGGATTCCAGTGACCTCTCGGAATGGCTTCCTGTTCCAAAGCCGGATCGCCTTCAGCCACTCCGCCTTTTGCCTGGGCAATGCTGCTGTCCATGACCGCTGCCGCTTGAAACAGACGATCCATCGCCCCGAGGTCAAGAATATCTTCAATGGCCCGGTTTCTTCGCGCCTCCGCGCTGAATTCCCAGTATCGGTTCGGGTCATAATCCGGCAGACTGGCCAAACCTATGATCTCACCTGTGTCCGGGGCCATGAGCACTGCCACCCCTGCTTTTGCCCGGGTGTTTTCAACAAGACTTTTCAGTTTTTGCTCCAGAATATTCTGCAGGTGAATATCAAGGGTCAGAATCAGGCTGGCGCTGTCGCTTCCCTCGGCTATTTTTTTGCTCACCCCGGCAGCCGCGAGTCTTTGGTCATACACTCCGCCGCCCCGCAGAACACTGTCGTAATAAAATTCGACCCCGGCCAGCCCTTGCTCATCCTTCAAAAAACCTATCACATGGGCGCCGAGCTGATTTCCCGGATAAAATCTCTGCACCTGGTTGATGCGGTACACCCCTTTCAGATTGAGGTCAGCGATCTTCACGGCTTTCTCTCGCGAAAGGTCCCTGCCGAGCCAGGCGAAACTTCTCTCTCCCTTCAAGGCCGAAAGAACATTTTTTTCATCCAGTTCGAGGATTTTTGCGACCTCACGGGAAACCTCCTCGGGCGCTTCAAGCTCCAATGGCCTTGCATACAGTGAACTCCGTTGGAAGCTCACCGCCAGTTCCATGAAGTTCCGGTCATAAATGTTTCTCCGGCCTCCGCTTGTTACCGCGGTTACCTGTTCTTCTTTTTGCCCGTCGCCCTGTGCTTGCTGATCGCTGTCTCCGAAAAACTGACTTTTTATGGCCACCACCGCAAACACCACTGCCAACAACAAAAAAAACCCGCCCACGATGGCTGGGCGTCGGTCTCTTCCCTCAAGGGCCCGCTTTTTCATGCCGGACCCTATGGTCTTCTCATCTGCTTTTCAGTGGGCGGGAACAATCCCAGCCCCCCGGCGGCAGCTTCGATTTTTTCCTGTTGCAGCATCGCATCTTTTTCCGCGGAAAGCGCCACATTGGCAGTGCTCAGTTCCGTTCTCTCCTGTTTCCCCTTATCAAGCTTGCCAAGCCCATCCCGCAGGGCAACACCAAACCAGAGACTGCTTGCGACCCCCAGCAGCATGGCGACAACCGTGACCACGCCGATAACCCTGAAAAAACGCTCCCGATCGGACCCGCCTCCCCGTTTGCCGGAAACTCTTTGCCTGTTGCCAACCAGGCTGGAGTATTTTTTTGCGTAATCCCGCATCTCAGGTTTTTCCTCTTGCCGCAACACGCAACTTGGCGCTTCGGGCTCTGGGGTTTCGCAAACATTCGGCACGGCCGGGGATGATCGGCTTTGAGGTGATCACGTCAAGCAGGGGGTTTTCCCGGAAAGCCTGTTTCACCAGGCGATCTTCCAGGGAATGGAAGGAGATGACACAGAATCTGGCACCAGGGGCAAGCAGACCGGCTCCATCGGCGAGAATTTGCTCAAGGCTGTCGAGTTCGCGATTCACGGCGATACGCAACGCTTGAAAAACTTTGGTGGCCACATGGATCTTCTTAGGATGAAACCTTTTGGGAATGGCCTGATCCACCACATCGACAAGCTGATCGGTGGTAACAATCTGCTGTTTCCGCCGCTGTTCTACAATCCGCTCGGCAATCCTTCTCGCCTGGCGTTCTTCGCCGTAATAGAAAAAAATATCGGCCAACTCTTCTTCTGTGGCTTCGTTGACAAGCTGTGCTGCCGTGGTTGCCTGACGCTGGTCCATCCGCATATCCAGGGGCTCGCTGCCTTTAAAACTGAAACCCCGGCCACTTGCATCCAGCTGCAACGAAGAAAGACCCAGATCGAGCAGCAGGCCGTCAATTGTGCCAATGCCAAGCTCCATCAGGGTCTCCTTTATCGAGGTGAAATTCTCATGCACATAACGGACACGGCCTTCAAACCGAGCCAGCCGTTCCTGCGCCAGGGTCAGAGCCGCAGCATCCCAGTCAAAGCCAACAACCTGACCGGTCGGGCCGCAGGTCTCAAGAATCTTTTCTGTATGTCCTCCAAGCCCCAGGTTGCCGTCAACATATAAGCCCCCATCCACCGGGTCCAGACACGTGACCACTTCCTCGAGCATGACCGGGAGATGAGTTGACTGCATACCGTATCAGAACAGCCCCATTTCCAGGAGAACCTGCTCGAAATTCTGAAAGTTCTCGCCGGTCGGTTTATTTTCCGCCTCCCAGATTTCCTTGTCCCATATTTCAAAATACGTAATCATACCGTTCGCTACGACTTCCTTCTTGATGCTGCAATCTTCCCGCAAGGTTGCAGGAAGCAGAATTCTTCCCTGCTTGTCCAGGCCGCATTCCTCGGCGCCACCGATCATGTAACGGATCAACTTGACTGTCTCAGGCCTTTTCTGGCCTTGCGCCAAGAGGGTCATCTCCAGTTCTTCCCAATGGGGGATCGGATATGCCCGGATGCAGTTATGCCAGGGAGTAACCATGAGCCGCTCATCGCCCTGACTACGCAGGGACTCGCGGAACCGGGTCGCAATATTCAATCTGCCTTTCGCATCGAGAGCATGCTCTGAGCGACCGCGAAAATGACAGACTGGATTTTTTACACTCCCTTCAACCACACGCAGCTCCTTATTTCCCCCCGATTACCCACTTTGCACCACCTTATGTTCCCTTATAGTGATAATGGCTGGTCAGTGTCAAGAAAAAAACATGATAAATCACTTATCACGCCCCATCCCCATGGCACCATAAAACACTACATATTGTTGCATTTAATAATTAACAACACCTCATAGGGTATCATTTGGAGAAATAACCCAATCTCGTCCGGTCAAATATTTTTTTGTGGTGCAAGGTGGGGTAAAATTTCGCCACACGAGAAATTTAAGCAAAAAAGAAACAAATCCTCTCCTGTGATTGCCATAGCACGCCCCATCTCTTTATCTTGCTGATTTTTTGGTTTTTCCTTGCCTTTCCCTGGACTTTCATTTAAGGTGCCTCTTTTTTTCCCACCCGGGAACAAACCCTTCTTCATGGGAAGTCATAAAGTTATGGATCAAAGCATAATCAGAAACGTCGCCATCATTGCCCACGTTGACCACGGAAAAACTACCCTGGTCGACCAACTTTTCCAGCAAAGCGGCATGTTCCGGGAAAACCAGGAAGTCGCTGAACGCCTCATGGATTCCATGGACCTGGAAAAGGAACGCGGCATTACCATCACCGCTAAAAATGGCTCATACTGCTTTAAGGATTACTGGATCAACATCATCGACACCCCCGGACACGCCGATTTCGGCGGCCAGGTGGAACGGGTTTTGCGAATGGCCGACGGCTGTCTTCTTCTGGTGGACGCCCAGGAAGGCCCCATGCCCCAGACGTATTTTGTTTTGAAAAAAGCGCTGGCCGCAGGGCTGCGCATCATCGTGGTGATCAACAAGATCGACAAGCCCGCAGCCCGCTGCGCCTGGGTGGTTGATCAGGTCTTCGACCTCTTCGTTAAGCTGGACGCCCCGGACCATCTCCTTGATTTTCCTGTGGTCTATGCCTCTGCCAAGCAGAGCTACGCCAAGCATCACCTCACCGATGAATCCACCGACATGCAGCCGATCTCCGAACTGATCGCCGCCCATGTCCCCCCTCCATCGGGAGACCCGGCCGCGCCTTTGCAGATGCAGGTCAGTTCCCTGGATCACTCCCCCTACCTGGGCCGGCTTGGTATCGGCAAGGTGGTGAACGGCACCCTGAGCATCAACAAGCCCATTGCCGTGGCCAGACGGGACGGCAGCATCTCCCCGGCGCGGATCACCAAGATCTTCCGCTTTGAATCCGACAAAAAAGTGGCTACCGATTCGGCTGGAGTTGGCGAACTGGTGGCGGTGGCAGGCATGGACGACGTTACTGTCGGCGTGACCTTCACCGATGCGGAAAATCCCATGCCGCTGCCCCTGATCGACATCGATCCGCCGACCATCTCGATGAACTTCATCCCCAACGACTCGCCTTTTGCCGGGTTGGAAGGGAAATTCGTCACCTCCCGTCATCTCGAGGAGCGGTTGCGGCGCGAGACCCTTGCCGACGTGGCCCTCAAGGTAGAACCGATGCTGGAAGGCGTCGGCTATGTGGTTTCCGGTCGAGGCGAACTGCACCTTTCCATTCTTATTGAAAAAATGCGCCGCGAGGGTTTTGAGCTCCAGGTGACCCGCCCTCAGGTCATCATGAAACAGGAAAACAGCGTCACCCTCGAGCCCTACGAGGAACTCACCATTGACGTGGACGAGCAATACGCCGGAGCGGTAATCGAACGATTGGGAATGTTAAGAGGCCAGATGCAGGAGATGCACCAGGCAAACGGCATGAACCGGCTTGTTTACAAGATCCCCACCAGAGGCTTGCTCGGCTACCGCTCGGAATTCATGACCGCCACCAAGGGATTGGGCATGATGAACTACGTGTTTGCCGAATACGGCCCCTTTGCCGGCGACATCGTCAACCGGGTCAACGGTGTGCTCACCAGCATGGAATCATGCACCACCGTGGCCTACGCCCTGTTCAACCTCCAGGATCGCGGCCGGTTGTTCCTCGGCCCGGGCATCAAGGTCTATACCGGTCAGATCATCGGCGAAAACGCCCGAAACCAGGACATGGTGGTCAACCCCGCCAAGGGCAAGAAACTGACCAACATGCGCGCTTCCGGCTCCGATGAAAACGTTGTGCTCACCCCGCCGGTGCAGATGAGCCTGGAAGACTGCATCGCCTATATTAATGATGATGAGCTGGTGGAAGTGACCCCGCAGTCGATCCGGCTGCGCAAAAGAAAACTCACCGGAAAGTAAGAAGAGCGCACGCTCCCTTTCCGGGGCTGCGCCACAAAAAAAGCCATGCCGGACAGTGTCCGGGCATGGCTTTTTTTTGTTTCAATCGAGGCTCTTGCAAAATACCTTACTGTGTTCGACAGGGCTCTCCTTGGCGTGTCGAATGGCTCAGAATGAACGGAAGAAACTATAATGACTCAAGATAGCTACCGTTCTCCCTGAGCCTGTCGAAGGGTGTTTTCTATTGTTGCGAGAGCCTCAATCAACAAGTCGTTTTCCCGCTACAGAATCACAGTCCGCTTGATGTACTTCACGACCTCAACCGGATCATCCATGACCTGAAAGTACAGCAAATCGTCCTCGCTGATATAATTTTCCGCAAGCAACCGCTCCTTGATCCAGTCCACCAGACCGCCCCAGAAATCGGAACCAACCAGAATAACCGGGAAACGTTTCACCCTCTTGGTCTGGATCAGGGTCAACGACTCGAACAGCTCGTCCATGGTGCCAAAGCCTCCGGGCATCCCGATAAAGGCCATGGAATACTTGATGAACATTACCTTGCGCACGAAAAAATACTTGAAGCTGAGCGGCACGTTGGTAAAGGGGTTGGGATCCTGCTCAAAGGGCAGGTTGATATTAAGACCGATGGACAGCCCTTCGGCAATGGCCGCCCCCTTGTTGGCCGCCGCCATGATACCCGGCCCGCCGCCGGTGATGACCCCGTACCCGGCCGTAGCCAGATCAAAGGCGATCTGTTCAGCCAGCTTATAATACCGACTGTCCGGGCTGGTTCTGGCGGAGCCGAATATCGACACCGCAGGCCGCCCGATGTTGGCCAGGGTGTCAAAACCCTCGACAAACTCACTCAGTATCCGAAACAGCCGCCAGGAATCGCCAACCTGAAAATTATCCAGCGAATACTGCTGCCGTTCATCAACAACCCCGGCCTTGGTCACTCTCATATCCATTCTCCTCTGCAGAGCTGATAATATTTATAACAATTTGGAATGCCACACACAGGTGCTTCGACAGGGCTCAGCACGAACGGAATAATACGTTAAGACAATGTCCGCTCGGCCTGCACATGTCGAAGAGCTGCCTGAGCCGGCGCATACCCCGGAAAATACTTCAACACTTTACCATAAAGCCTTCTGGCCTTCCCCGGCTTGCCCTGCAGCTCGAATATACTGCCCAACAACAACGATGCTTCCTTCTGACGCGGATCAATACGGAGACACTCTGCCAAAGACTGCATTGCTCCTTCCTGATCCTGGCCCAAGGATTGCACCAGCCCATACCTATACCAATGGGCAGCCTTGCCCACATCCAATTCAACCGCCTGCCCGCACAAGGACAAGGCGATATCCTGCCCCTGTTTTTCCAGGGCATACAGGCAACCAAGTCTGCTTAAGGAGCCTGCATCCCTCGGGTTGCCGCTGACCGCCCGCTGATAGGCACCAATGGCAAAAGCATTCTCGCCCAGGGCCTCACAGGCCCGGCCAAGCCAGCGCGCTACCACCATGGGCTCTCCGCCTTGGTGCGGATTCTTTTTGATCATCTTGTCGCAATGTTCCAGTACTTCACGGCTCTCGACGTATCTCCCCAGCCGGCAATACAGCATGCCAAGATGCTGCAGGAGATCGGGATGCTCACCGTCAACGGACAACGCCCTTTCCCAAAGAGCCAGAGCCTCTGCATCCTGTTTACTCTCAAGACAGATAAAGCCAAGATTAAACAGGGCCATAAAATTACCCGGCTCAATCGCCAGCGCTTTTTGAAAGCAGGCCCGGGCAACCTTGGACCTGTTGAGCTGGATGCTGGCAACCCCCATGCTGTTCAGGATGTTCACATTGTCCGGCTCAAGAAGCAGCCCCTGGCGGTATTCCCCCATGGCCTTGACCAGATCGCCTTCATTATAATACACATCCCCGCTGATATTGAGACTGACCGCGTCAAAAACAGCCAAGGAATCCGGGCCGTAAAAGGCGGCGTGCTGCAACGCCTTCCGGCAGTTCAACGGCATGGCCGATTTCTTGAAATCACGAAAGGGAAAGGTGGCCACCCCCATGGAAAAGGAGCTGCCGCCAATGGACTCCATCTTCTTCCGGAACTCCTTGAGCCAGACGCGGGCCGCCTCACCATCAAGGCCATCCAGAAAAAGAAACGCCTCCCGCTGATTGAGGAGCACCAGATCTTTCTCCTGACCAACCAGAGTCCTGAGCCGCTTGGTAAAATGATTGCTGGCAGGTTCCTGATCCATCCGGAGCAGGACCAGGGAGAATTGGCTTTTGCCGCGATACAGGGATCGTAATTTCCTGAGCGCCGACTCCGGGGTCTTGCGAAAGGGATGCGATTCGATATCTTGCGCGGTGACATGGCCGCAGAGACTGAACGGCCCCCGCAACCGGGCGGTGTGCAGCGCCTGCCAGGCCTGCTCGAGAAGCTGCTCCGGCAGCCCGCTTTCCTGGGGATCATGGGGCGTCACCGTGGTGATGCCGAGATGGGCCGTGACAAAATTTTCCCGTTTGAGCCGGAGAAGAAGCGACTCACCCAACTGGCGGGCCTGCTCCATATCCACCCCGTACCAGAGCAACCCGAAAATCCCGGCGCCGAGGTGATGCAGATGCATATCCTCTCCGAGCATGGAAGCAAGACAACTGCCGGCCCGCACGATATACCGGAGGCTCCGGTCGGCGTCGCGGGTGCGCGGATACACCTCCAGCAGGGCCAGGGTGGCAGGGGCCGACGATGGAGCCTCAGCCTCTGCTCGCACAAGAGACTCAAGCTCTCCCCGCAGATGAAAACCGTTTACCAGCCCGGTGGCCGGATCCTGGCAGCTCTGTTTGAGCAGATGAAACTCTCTGGAAATAATATGACTCTGTTCATCGAACCAAACCGGCGGCATCCCGTACAACTGGGATTCCCCGCCCCGAACCGCAAGCAGCCCGCAGAGCAGTTCTCCTCCCCAGATCGGCAATATCAGTTCCTGGCGCTCCTGATCGGCCACAGGCAGGTGGTTGTCGCGAATCTGCGCCAGCGGGCCGACAAACTCCGCAGGCGGTTTGCTCTCCGGATCATCCAGGGGAACCAACCGCACGGTTTCGCAGGGGAAAAAATCAAAGGTTGTTTTGGTGAACAGCGTGGAAAACCGGCGAAGATCGGCAGGGGTCAGGGGTCCTGCCTCAAAAAGCAAAGGTATGCTCATCAGTTCTTACCCTCGCATATGTCCTGCAGCGCCACATCTGCTTTGTCGTCAGCCTGCTCGTGTGCAATAGCACATTTCGCAGGCTTCTTTCTCGCATCTGTTGCACTGCTGAACATGTGCATTCCGTGATTTTCTTTAAACTCTGACATCAAACAGTTAGCTCTTACCCGCAAAAACTTCTTTCAGACAATTGGCCAGCAACGGGATTTCCTTGTCGGCAACGGTACGCATATCGAGCAGCAGTCGGTCATCTTCGATGCGCCCGAGCACCGGCAGCGACAAGGCGCGCAAGCCCTTATCCAATTCATTCACAGTCCGATCCAGGGGCGCAAGCACCACAGCCCGGCTGGGCAGCGGTTGTTCCGGGAGCGAGCCGCCGCCCACCATGGAGGCGATATTCTTGGTTTCCACCCGGCAGACCGGACCAAGATCTGCGCTGATCAAGCGGCGCAACCGCTTGGCCCGCCGATCGATGACAGCCGGTGGCATGGCCAGCATGGCAAGGGTGGGAATGGCGGCAATGGCTTTTTCCTCATCAAAATACAACCGCAGCACCGCCTCAAGCCCGGCCAGGGTAAACTTGTCGATGCGCAGCGCCCGGTTCATGGGGTTACGCTTGATCTGCTCGATGATCTTCTTTTTGCCGAGAATGAGCCCGGCCTGCGGACCACCCAGCAACTTGTCGCCGCTGAAAGTCACCACATCGACGCCGGCCCGGATCACCTCGCCCACGGTGGGCTCCTTTGCCAGACCGAAACGGGACAGGTCGATCAGACAACCGCTGCCCAGATCCTCCATCACCGGCAGCTTATGACGTGTTCCAAGCTCTACCAGTTCCACCAGCGGAACCTCGGAGGTAAAACCGATCATCCGGTAATTGCTGGTATGCACCTTGAGGAGCAGGGCGGTGTCGTCGGTAATGGCGGTTTCGTAATCGCGGAGATGGGTGCGGTTGGTGGCGCCCACCTCAACAAGCTTGGCCCCGGTTCGGCTCATCACCTCAGGAATCCTGAAGGAGCCGCCGATCTCCACCAATTGCCCCCGGGAAACGATAACCTCACGATCCTTGGCCAGGGTGTCCAGCACCAGCATTACTGCGGCGGCATTGTTATTGACCACCAGCCCGGCCTCGGCTCCGGTCAATTCGCAGAGGATATCCTCCACCAGACTGTAGCGGCTGCCCCGTTTGCCGGTGGCCAGATCAAGCTCCAGGTTGGAATAATGGCTGCCCACGGCCAGCAGGCTCTCCATGGCCGACTCGGGCAGGAGGGAACGGCCGAGGTTGGTGTGGATCACCACACCGGTGCCGTTGATGACGGTACGGAAGTTGGGACGGAGTCTGGCAGCAAGGAGTTCGGCGAAACGAGGCAGCAGAACCTCTTGGGTCAGATCAGCAGGCTTGACTGGCGCGCCTTTGAGGATATCCTGCCGGAGAGATTCCAGCAGTTGGCGCACCGAACTTTTCACCAGAGAAACAGGCGCATCAACAGGAGGAACCAGCCAGCCCAGAAATTCGTCAACCTTGGGAATAGCCTGAAGCAGGCGTTGGGTGGAAGCTGCCGGTTTCCCGGCGGATTCAGGTTTTGTGGTCATTCACTCCCCATTTCAGGCAGAAAACGGAAGAAAAAACAGCGGCCTCGCACTCAAGAAACCCATAACATACTGAAAGGACTTACCGTTTTTCCGGAAAACTGTCAAGGACCGTGATGTATGGAGCCAAAAGAGATACTCGCGCCCTGCGTCTTCCGTCAAACCAGCAGGCGGAATGGCGCTCTTCCCTTATTGACAGGGGCATCGAGCCACAGTATATTTCCTTTTCATGCGCACACTCAATCTCCGGCCCATAACCTTTGCTGTCCTGCTCCTCACTTTTCTTTCCGTGAGCGGAGCAACTTTTGCCGATGCAGCCCTCGGTTCTCCCGGCACGGCTGACTCCTGCTGTTTTCCTTCCGAACAGAGCGAAGAGTCGCCTCAACCCCCCTGCGCAACCCCGGAATGCTCTTGCTTCTTCTGCCTCAATCTGCATTTGCCCCACTTTACCGATATTTCCTCTCCGTCAGTTTTTGCAACCTCTTATGCTTTTAATCATCTCCCGCAGCCCCTTGCCGCGTTTTCGCATCCCATCGACTATCCCCCAGAGTTCTCCTGATTTCTTCGTTTTTCCACCACAGAATTACGCGCCTTGGGGATTCCAGAAAGATTTACCAAAGCCCACTAGTCGCCCAAGGGAATTATTACGTATCCATCGGTCGGAATCATTACACGCCACCGATTTTGGAGAACAGTACACATGCCGCATTCAGACACTACGTCCAATGCACATTGGACCATCCTTTTCATGTGTTGGCTGGTTGTCACCATCTCAACACTGGGGAGCCTGTTTTTCAGCGAAATAATGCAGTTCGCGCCCTGCATCCTTTGCTGGTATCAACGGATTTTTCTGTTTCCCCTGGTTTTCATTTTTACGACCGGACTCTTTTCTATTGATAAAAGCGTGGTGCGGTACGCCTTTCCTCTGGCTGCTGCAGGATGGCTTGTCGCCCTGTACCACAACCTGCTCTATTCCGGCGTCATCCCGGAAAAACTGCAGCCGTGCAGTAAAGGAGTGTCCTGCACCGAGGAGTATATTGACCTGTTCAGCTTTTTATCGATTCCGATGCTTTCGCTCCTCTCTTTTTCCACCATCTTAGCGCTGTTATTCATACTCAACAGGAGGTTTTCCCGATGAAAAAACAACACATCGTTATAATTTCAGGAGTTTTTCTGGTGCTTCTGTTTGTTCTTGGCGGTTACTTTTATAAAACACAGCAGACAAAGAAACTCGGCTTTCTGGCCCAGGAACAGGCTGAACTCTTTATACGCAAGCATTCCCCAACCCTTGGCAGCGAAGAGGCAAAAGTCTTTCTTGTGGAATTCATGGACCCTGCCTGCGAAACCTGCAGCGCCTTCTATCCTTTCGTGAAAAAGCTCATGGCGGACCACCCCGGCAGAATCAAACTTGTTCTCCGGTATGCACCGTTCCACGACGGCGCGGATTATTTTGTCCGAATCCTTGAAGCTGCGAAAAAACAAGGGAAATACTGGGAAACCCTGGAGATCATGTATCAGGCCCAACCCTACTGGGCAAGCCACCATAACCCGCAACCGGAATTGGTATGGCACTTTCTGCCCAGGGTCGGCCTTGATCTGGAGAGACTCAAAAATGATATGAACGACCCGGAGATCGACCGGATCATCGCCCAGGATATTGCCGACGCGAAAACCCTCAACGTCACGAAAACACCCGGTTTTTTTGTTAACGGCAAGCCGCTGGTAACCTTTGGCGATGTACAGTTGCAGCAGTTGCTCGAAGCGGAAGTTGCAGCGCAGTATCCGAGATAATCCTTCGGGACACAACAACCGGCTCCCCGGCGAAAGTTTTTCCCACTGCCGCCGGGAAGCCATTCCCTGTTACAACCGCTGACACACCACGCCGCAGTGCGTGCTTGTCTGGAGACCACTGATCATGAAAAGATTATTTTTCCCCATCGCGATATTGTGCCTCACCTTTCTGCTTGCCGCCTGCGGCCCGCGCAAGGATGTGGCCCAGGTCGGCAACCCGGCTCCGCAATTCACCCTTGTGGACACCAAAGGCAAAACCTGGAACCTTGCCGAACTCAAGGGGAAGGTGGTGTTTCTCAATTTCTGGGCCACCTGGTGTCCGCCCTGCCGGGAAGAGATGCCTTCCATGCAGACGGTGCATACCCTGATGGCAAACGACAGCTTCGTCATGCTGGCTGTTCTCAACAATGACGATCCTGCCCTTGCCGATGCCATGGCCGCAAAAATCGGCACCACCTTTCCCATTCTCATTGACCCGAACAGCACGGTGGCCCAGGCTTACGGCCTCACCGGAGTGCCGGAAACCTACATCATCGACAAACAGGGGGTGGTTCGTGAAAAATTCCTCGGCTCGGTCAAGTGGAACTCCACCCAATCCGTGCAAATGCTGCGGAAATACGTTGCTCAGTAGCAAACCCACGGAGTATCTCCAGGGTTCAGTGATCCTCTGTCCGAACCAGCGGATCACCGAACCCTCCCTCTCGGCAACATCAATCCCATAGATATCCTGCGACAACAACAGCTCCGTCACCGCAATATTTCCAGCGCCTTTCATCTTTCTACCGGCTCATTTCATTTCTCCCGACAGCGCAAGATACCGCTTGACATCAACATATAAATGTATATTTATATAGTCATGGGGCCACGACCACCACCGTTTGCCATGTGAACCACTGCGCAGGCCGGATGATTTCCCCCCGCCATTGCAGACGCGACGTTGTGGTGACGAATGCAAGCACAAGAGGATTACCGCCATTTCATGAGCACGCCCGAACACCAAACAAACCTTCAGACCCTTGCCTTTCTCGCCAAGTGTTTGGCCGATGAAAACCGCATTCGCATTCTTTTCTCTGTCAGTGACGGGAAAAAATCGGTTTCCAAAATCGTTGAGGAACTCGGGTTGTCTCAGCCCCTTGTTTCTCACCATCTCAAGGAACTGAAAAGGACCCTGCTGGTGCATGTCGAACGAAGCGGCCCCTTCGTCTATTACGAAATAGCCGATGCACGGATCCTCCGGATATTAGAGGAGCTGAATGTTCTGGGCAGGGATTTAATTGACAAAAGAACAACTTTTTAACTTGGGAGACAACTTGCTCACATGGATGAAATTCAAAAAATAATAGAAAAGATGGACCCGGAAGAAGCGTTGTCCGCGATGGCTCAGGTTGCAAGCGGGCTTTTCCCCCAGGTAAGCGAAGAGGCCCGCCTTGGCTTTGTCGTGGGTCTTGTCGGGGAGGCCGGGGCCGACAAAGTGGCCAGTCTCGTTCAGCTCTGACTGGCCGAGTGCATGGGCGAAGGTGTCGACCCAACCAAAATGTGTCAAAGCCTGATGGACAAGGTGACTCAGTCCAAACAGCTGCGCTCTGTTACCGACCCTGACTTGCTGGTCCTTTTTGAGGACTGGCTCGACGAACTTGAAGGCGAAGTGATGGCATATCAGGAACAGCATCCCGAAAGCGATGCAGCCGAACTTTCCGATCATCTTGGCCTCTCACGCAGCGGCGCCGCTTTTCTGGTCGCAAAGTTACGGCGGGAAAACGAAACCTAACCCAAAAAGAGGAGCGCCATGCGTATACGTTTTTTCCTTAACGAGCCCAACGGCAATACTTGAATCCATTTCCTGGAAATGATGCCCAGGTTGGGCGCCAAATACGACATCACCATTGAAATAATTTCAAAACCCAGGGCCGAATACCAGATGGATGCGTATTTCGAACTGGACCTGCCCGTGGCTCCGGCCATCATGGTGGAAGAGGAGATTCTCGTTGAGGGGAAAAGCGTGGACGAGCATACGGTTGAGGCGGCCATCTGCCGCCATCTTGGCCTGCCCAAGCAATAAACCCGTATCGTCGCCGGCATCGCTTCCGGCTCTTCAGTGTGGTTAAGGGATACACGAGATTTCAGAAACAGATGGGAGAAAACAGCATGCTTAAAAAAGTTCTGGTCCTCGGTGGCTCCTTTGGCGGCTTGACTGCGGCGTTTGAAGTTAAACGGCGGCTCGGTGAACACATCGACGTAACGGTCATCAGCAAGGACGACCGCTTTGTTTTTCTGCCGTCCCTGCCCTGGCTGGTCACCGGCCACCGGCAGGCGGCGGCGCTCACCTTGCCGCTAAGTGATATTCTGACCTCGCGCAAGATCCATTTTGTCCACGGCACAGCCTGCGGCATCGACCCGGTGCGGATGCAAGTGACAACGGAAACCGAAACGCACAACTACGATTATCTGGTCATCGCCACCGGGCCGCATCTGGCCTGTGAGGAAATTCCCGGCCTCGGTCCGAAACAGGGTCACACCCATTGCATTTTCACTCTGGAGTATGCACAACGGAGCCGCGAGGCGTGGCAGAAGCTGCTGGCAAACCCAGGGCCGATAGTACTGGGCTCCACCCAAATGGCAAGCTGCTTCGGACCTTACTATGAACTGGCCTTTGAACTCGACCAAGAACTGCGCCGCCGCCGCATGCGCCACAAAGTGCCCATCACCTATCTCACCTCCGAAAGCTGCCTTGGCCACATGGGCATCGGCGGTCTCGGCGCTTCCCGGCGCTTCATTGAGGACGAATTCGCCAAGCGCGACATCAACGCGGTGGTCAGCCACGCCGTGACCGAAGTCGAGCCGGAGAGCATTCATCTGGATAACGGCAGCAGGCTGCCCTTCAAACTGGCCATGCTGGCGCCACCCTTCAAGGGGGTGGCCGGGGTGGCTCACCTGGGCAATCCTCGCGGCTTTATTCCCGTTGACAGTCATTATCGCCACCAGCAATATGCCAATATCTACGCCGTGGGGGTCGCCGTGGCCATGGCCCCGCGTGAGCCGACGCCGGTACCGACCGGCGTACCCAAAACAGGACACATGACCGTGCGGATGGCAAAGACGGCAGCGTTCAATATCGCGGCCGACTGTAACAATACCGCCCCGCTTGCAATCGAGGATCTCAACGTCCTCTGTCTGATGGGCATGGGAAAAACAGGGGCGCTGATGTTTGCCGACCCGATCCTGCCGCCCCGGCAGAGATCATTGCTTAAGCAAGGGCGCTGGGTGCCATGGGCCAAAGCAGGCCTGGAACGCTATTTCCTCTGGAAGATGCGGCACGGACTGAGCCGGTTGCCGTAAACAACAAAGCGCGACAGTGTCGGCACAATCGAAAAATTTTTCTCTCAGGCATGAGGAGACAACAACCATGCACGATCCAACCATTGTGATCGAAACCCATAAGAAAATGCAATCGTGGCTCAACCTGGGATTTATCGCCTTACTCATCGGCGGATGGCTGTACTATCCCCTGGGATACTTCTTGCTGGTCTGCATGGTTGGCGCAATGGGAATCGGCATTATCAAGGGCAGATACTGGTGTGACTGGATGTGTCCGCGGGGGAGCTTTCTGGATAAACTCCTGAAGCGGTTCAGCCTACACAGAAAAGTCCCTCCTTTTTTTCGCCACCCGGCTTTTCGTGTTGGGTGGCTCATTGTACTGATGACCATGCTGACGATCCAGCTCCCCCCTGTCTGGGGTGACTTTTACAAGATGGGCAAGCCCTTTGTCATGATCCTCACCGTAACCACCGTGGTAGGATTACTATTCGGTGTTATCTATCACGAACGCGCCTGGTGCATGTTTTGTCCCATGGGGACCATGGCCAACTGGCTGGGCCGTGGTAAGATGATCCTCAAGATAGATGAAGCCTGCATCAGCTGCGGGATATGCGAAACGGTGTGCCGGATGCAGATCAACCCCGGTTCATACCGGGAGAGCGGCCTGGTAACCCACGGCGACTGCCTGAAATGTTCTTACTGTGTGGAGAGCTGTCCGGAGAAAGCCCTCGGCTTCAACGGGGAGACGAAAGCACGGACAGCATAAAATGGATGCACACCTGAAATCAGGGAGGCGATTATGATCAAGATGGTCCTGTTCCACAGCGGCAACCCGGCTTGAGGGACCTGCCAAAAGGCCACGGGCGTGGCCAAGGCAATGCAGGAGCGGTTCGGGGACAAGTTTTCCCTGGAAATCCACACCATCCATTCCCCGGAAGCGGCAGCCTATACCCTGAAGGGCGCGACCAACGTCTTTGTCAATCAGGAGTGGGTTGCTCTGGATGTGGCGACATCCACGGAAAAAATGGAGGAGTACCTGAGCCGCTTGCAAAAATAGAAACCCACCCTTCGACCCGCTCCTCCTGGGGCACGAATTGTGTGGGCAATCAGCTCAAAACTCCTCGATCCGCTTTCTGAACCAGCGGATCACCGACTCCTTTTTCTCTGTGATATCGATCTCATAGATATCCTGAGGGAACAGCAATTCAGCCACCCCGGAGTCGAAAATGCGCTTCACCTCGTATTCGTCGTGGGACACCTCCCGCTCATACATGTAATTGAGGTACGAGCGGTTGGTGTGGACGATGAACTCAACGCGCATTCCGCCCATGCGGGCGAAGAACTTGAACATCTGGGTCTTGGCGGAGCTGCCGATGCTGCCGCTCTGATGCGGGCCGCCGGAAAGGGTGTCGGTCACTTCCTCCAGGGTCATCAAAGATCCTGCCCGGGTGGCGCTCTGGGTCAGGTGGCGTTGAAAACTCTTGACCTCGGCCACCGAATCCACCACCCCCATGAGGCCCAATTCGTCATCCACCGCCACGGCCGGATTTTCCTCGCCCTTGCGCAGGAGCTTCAGCACCTTGGCCTCGGACTGTTTCTTGCGGATGGAAACATAGATCGGCACCTCAGCCCCGTTGGCCTGAAACCGCCTCCGCTTGATCAGGGTGAGCTTCTGGTTTGCCTTGCTTTTTATACCCCGGGCCTGCTCCCGACTGATGATGGAAACCTTGGTGCAGGCAAAGGTCTCCAGATCATGGTCGCTTAAGAGATAGACAATCTCCAGCTCGCCGATCCTGTTTTTCTTGCTCCAGACATGTTCATTCAGGAAGCCGAGAAACTGGCCGAACTTTCCCTCCACCTCGGTTTCCCGCTCGCGCTGATCGATGGAAGCGGCAAGGTTCATCAGGATCAGCTTGCGCTTGGCCTCGAACCGCGCCTTTTTGTGGTAACGGTCGTCAAAGAGGATGAGCATCAGATCCACCGGGGACTTGCAGGAGTCGATCTCGTTGGTCATCTCGATGTAGGAGGCGTAATTGGCCAGCACCTTACCCTTAAGATAGTTGATCACCCCGTCCGCGGTCCGGGAATAGGTGTTGACCCGCAGGATCACCTCCCGGGCGTTGCCCTCGATGCCGAACATATTGCCCAGCAGCCGATAGGCCCGCTCGTTGACCATCTTCCGCTGGGCCGGATCAGCAATGATCGCCTGTATTCCGCGAAATGAGCGAACATCGAGAAACTCGAAGATCTGATTGCGCAGAATCCGGTAGCGGGTAGCCATTCCGGCCTCCTCCAGCCCTCGGGCAAAAAGCCGCGCTTCCGGGGAAAACTGCTCCAGAACCGGCGGCCTGTCTCCGGTGGCAAATGGGCCGGTGCGGTCCATCAGCGAAAAAATATTCTCTTGCACCATGATGCGTTCTCTCCTCTTTCGCAAAGCCGGATTTTCCCGGCCCTGGCAACCAGGTTTCTGTCGGGCTGTCCAGCATTCAGTATACGGGCAAGAGCCACACGGAGCAACAACGATACCGTGCCTGCCGATTTTTGTTTGACCCGGCCGGGCAATGGGTCTACCTTGGACAGATACGCCTCATGCTCCTAAAACCTTCCCGCGACGAGAGAATAAAAACGATGAATCACGCTGTTCTGGCAGAAAAATTCGAGTTGATCCGGGAACACGAGCTGCAGTTCGCCTTTCGGGTGGCCAACGGGATGATCAACAAACCCCCGGTTTCCGTCTGGCTGATCCTGCTGCCCTTTCTGCTCGTCTATTACATGTATCAGATTCAACGATATAAATCCGATGTCCCCGCCTTTGCCCATGGCTTTATGCGGACCAAACAGGCCGCGTTGGACCTGGCCCTGGCAACGCTTCGCAGCGACCGGCCGCCGCCTGCGGCGGATACCGACACGGATAGTAAAGACGAGGCCACACCCACGGTGGCAGCGGTCAAGGCCGCTCAGCAGGCGGAAGTGGCGCTGCTGGACGAACATTATCTCCTGCTGCTCGCGGCCGACGGGGCCGATTACGCAAGCCTGCTCACAAGCGTCTATCCGACCAAGGCTGATTATCTGGCTTTTCTGGAACGGCTGCAGGCAATGGAAGG
>Ga0180009_10002189_pt1 | contig 23172 bp, 17 predicted proteins | sample OS_PC_MetaG_FD_123537 | JGI IMG/M metagenome (GOLD analysis project Ga0180009, IMG submission 123537) | Groundwater microbial communities from the Aspo Hard Rock Laboratory (HRL) deep subsurface site, Sweden - OS_PC_MetaG | ecosystem: Environmental > Aquatic > Deep subsurface > Groundwater...
GAGGGAGCGGCCGACATGACCAATAACGCCTCGGAAACACTTCTTCAGGTCCGCAATCTTTCGGTCTCCTTCACCCAGGGCAGAACCGAAACGCTTGCCGTAAACCGCGTCTCCTTCCGGATTGCGCGTGGCGAGGCTGTCGCTCTCGTCGGCGAGTCGGGTTCCGGCAAGACGGTCTCCGCCCTGTCGATCCTGAAGCTCCTGCCCTATCCTGCCGCCTCCCACCCATCCGGTGAGGTTTTCTTCCAGGGCCGCAACCTGCTTGCTTCCGGCGAGAGCGAACTGCGCGAAATTCGCGGCCGGCGCATTTCCATGATCTTCCAGGAGCCGATGACCTCGCTCAATCCGCTGCACACCATCGAGAAGCAGGTTGGCGAAGTCCTGAAGGTCCATCGCGGACTCGATGAATCGGAGGCCCGCGTCCGCGTCCTCGAACTTCTGCACAAGGTCGGCATCCGCGATCCCGAGCGGCGGCTGCAGGCGTTCCCGCATGAATTGTCCGGCGGTCAGCGCCAGCGCGTCATGATCGCCATGGCGCTTGCCAACGAACCCGACCTCCTGATCGCCGACGAACCGACCACCGCGCTCGATGTGACGATCCAGGCGCAAATCCTCGACCTGTTGAAGGATCTGAGCCGTGAGATGGGCATGGCCCTCCTGCTCATCACCCACGATCTCGGCATCGTTCGCAAAATGGCGCGCCGCATCTATGTGATGAAGTCCGGCGAAATCGTCGAGGAGGGCCTCACCGATGCGATCTTCGACGATCCAAAGCATCCCTACACCCGGCACCTGCTCGCCGCCGAACCGAAGGGCGAGCCGCCGGAATACGATACCGCCGCCCCCGTGGTCCTGAAAACCGACGACCTCAAGGTCTGGTTTCCGATCAAGACCGGCCTCCTGAAGCGCACCACCGATTACGTCAAGGCCGTCGATGGCGTATCCCTCGAACTGCGTGAAGGCCAGACGGTCGGCGTCGTCGGCGAATCGGGTTCCGGCAAGACCACCCTTGGCTTGGCGCTGTTGCGCCTTGTCGCCTCCAGGGGTCCCATCGTTTACATGGGCAGCAACATCGACACATTGAATTCGAAACAGATGCGGCCGCTGCGCAAGCAGATGCAGATCGTCTTCCAGGACCCCTACGGTTCCTTGTCGCCGCGTCTCTCAGTCGGGCAGATCATCGAGGAAGGCCTGATCATCCAGCAACCCAACCTCGACTATGAGGCTCGCCGCGACCGCGTCAGCGCCGCACTAACCGAAGTCGGCCTCGATCCAGACTCCCAGGACCGTTACCCGCATGAGTTTTCCGGAGGTCAGCGTCAGCGAATCGCCATCGCCCGCGCCATGGTGCTCGAGCCCAAATTCATCATGCTCGACGAACCTACCAGCGCCCTCGACATGAGCGTCCAGGCCCAGATCGTCGACCTGCTCCGCGACCTTCAGAAAAAGCGCGATCTTGCCTACCTGTTCATCAGTCACGACCTTCGGGTCGTGCGTGCGCTATGCAACTACGTGATCGTGATGCGCGCCGGGTTGGTCGTCGAGGAGGGACCGGCCGAAGCGATTTTCGAATCACCCAAAGAGGCATATACAAGGGCGCTTCTTGCAGCCGCACTGAACCTCGAAGTGGCACCCGAAGCGGAACTGGAAGCAGGTTGACCGGTCTGCCGCCGTCCGGTCCGGCTTCGGGTTGAGCAAATAAACTTATATATTTTCCGGGCCGATTGCTCCGGTTTCATCGTTGGAATAACGTCCGCACACTGCCCTGGCGGGAACTTCACGCGTAATTTTCGACCCGCTCCTGGGCATTGTGTCCACCAATATACCGGGGAAGGTCGAACAAAATGGGAATGCTATCGGAATTTCGCGAATTCGCAATCAAGGGCAATATGGTCGACATGGTCGTCGGTATCATCATCGGTGGAGCATTCGGCACGATCGTCCAATCGCTGGTGAAGGACGTCATCATGCCGCCGATCGGCATGCTGCTGGGCGGGGTCGACTTTTCCGACATCAAGCTGACGCTCGCCGAAGCCGCTGGCGGCAAGGATGCCGTGACGATGAACATCGGTGTGTTCTTGAATAACGTGATCAGCTTCCTCATCGTCGCGTTCGCGGTGTTCATGCTGGTCAAGGCGGTCAACACAATGCGCGCCAAGTTCGAAAAGCAGGCGGAGGCCGCACCCGCCGCACCGACCGCGACCGAGGCCTTGCTGGCCGAAATCCGCGACGAACTGAAGAAAAAATAACTCATTGATCTGGCGAAGTCCGGCGAACGCCGGCCTCCGCCAGATCGGCAACAGCGGCATCGTCCGGCCGGCATGCCAGGCGAAAGCGACCTGACCAAATCGTTTGAATCTATATCAGCCCTCGAAATCGCAGTGTTTTTTCCAAAATTTCCCCTGCGAACAGAACGACGCATTGACCGCACGCCCGATGATCGGCAATAGAAGACCCAGGGTGGAAAAAGTTACGTTTGCAGCCTTCTGTGCCGACTGTTGATACGGTGGATCGCTACGCGGTGATGGTGGCCCCAAAGCGAGGGGCGAGGTCGCATCGCGCCGGCGGATTTCGCGATACCAAGAGTTGACGTCGGGCCCGCTGGGTATCTCCGCCTCCAGTCTATTGGGAACAGCAACATCGCTGAAGCGTGAGACGGCGCCGGCAGGCCGGCCCGAACCGGACAACGGATATGAACCTATACCTTCCCATTGCCGAAATGCCGGTCAACATCCTGGTGTTCCTTGGCATGGGCGGTGCGGTGGGCTTCCTGTCGGGCATGTTCGGTGTTGGCGGCGGCTTTCTCATGACGCCGCTTTTGATTTTCTCCGGCATCCCACCCGCGGTCGCGATCGGCACCGAGGCAGCACAGATCGTTGCCTCCTCGGTCTCCGGAGCTATCGCCCAGTACCAGCGGCGCAACGTCGACATCAAGATGGGCATCGTCCTGCTGGTCGGTGGTATTATCGGGTCGGCATTCGGCGTGCAGATCGTCAAGGAGTTGCGCCAGCTCGGCCAATTCGAACTGTTCGTATCCCTCGCCTACGTCGTGTTTCTTGGCATCATCGGTTCCTTGATGATGGTCGAGAGCCTCAACACCATGCGCAAGGCACGCGCCGGCGCTGCCGTTTCCGCGCACCGGCCCGGCCAGCATAGCTGGATACACGGCCTGCCGTTGAAAATGCGCTTCCATCGTTCGAAGCTTTATATCTCGGCCATTCCGGTCCTGGCGCTGGGCGCGATCGTTGGCTTTCTCGGCGCCATAATGGGTGTCGGCGGCGGCTTCATCATCGTTCCGGCGATGATCTATTTGTTGCGGGTTCCAACCAACGTCGTGGTTGGCACCTCGCTGTTCCAGATCCTGTTCGTGACCGAGGCGACGACCATCATGCATGCCGTCCAGAACTACACGGTCGATATCGTGCTCGCACTGCTCTTGATGATCGGTGGCGTTATCGGCGCTCAGTTCGGTGCGGTCGCAGGAGAGAAGCTGAAAGGCGAGCAACTGCGCTTCCTTCTCGCCGGCCTCGTTCTTCTCGTCTGCTTGCGGGTCGCCTGGAATCTGGTCGTAATGCCGAGCGAGCTTTATTCCTTATCCTCTGTCGTGGGAGGCCACTGATGGCAGGAACCGGTCAATTCCGTCAGAAATTCCGCCAGCGCTTCGCCGATGCCAATAGCTCGATCCGCAAGATCAAGCGCGAGGACCTGCGTTCGGTGATGACTGGACGTAACGCCGCGTTTGCATTGGGGGCGGCGATTGTCGTCATCGTCATATGGGTCTTCAACGTCGGGGGCGGCGAGGACCCGACCACGGCCGCGCTGCGCAAGACGGGTGCCTCCTCTCCATCGGCGATCATGAAGGAGATGAAGGAAACCCAGGCGCCAGCCGAGCATTCGGCTCTCGATACACCCGCCGAAGTGATCGAAAAGGAAAAGGCCGAGCGGCGCAGCGTCGCTGAGTCCGACCGGACCGTCCAGAACCCGCTCTTCAATGAAAGCGTCGAAGTCGACATCTCGACGCGTTCGGTTGCTATAACGTCTGCTTTCTCCGGCCAGCGCATCGTGGTGTTCGGCGCGGTACATAATTCGCTTCAGGCAACCGCCGGTCAGGGACTTTACGACGTCATCATCGTGCTCGAAGGCCTGAAGTCGAAGCTGGTCAGCCGACGCAAATCCAATGTTGCCGGCTTATGGATCAACACGCAGTCTGTCGAATTCGAAAGCGTCCCGAGCTACTATACGCTGTCCTCGACAAGGCCGATTGCCGGGATTTCAACGCCCCGAGTATTCGACCAGCACGGCATCGGCTTCAATCACATCCGCATCGAGCCGGCCGCCAAGGATCCCAAACGGCTGCCGCCCGAAGAGCTGAAATCCTTCCGTGATGGCATCATACGGCTGAAAGCCAAGGAAGGCCTTTATCAGCGCAAGCCGGCGGGTGTCGAGTTCATCGGCCGCTCGTTGTTCCGCACCTCGATAGACCTCCCAGCGAACGTACCGATCGGTAAGGTGGTGGCGCGCACCTACCTGTTCCGCGATGCCGAACTGATTGCCGAAAACACCGCCGCGGTTCAGCTGAAGCGCGAGGGGCTCGAAGCGCTGATGTATTCCTTTGCTTTCGATTATCCTCTGTACTACGGCGTGTTCGCGGTCGCCATGGCGGTTTCCGCCGGGCTCGCCGCCTCCGCCGTCTTCAGCCGCGGTTCGCACTGACCAGCGTAAGGTCGGCCGGATTTGCAGCAGGGGTTTCCAAGTGTGTGCGCTCGAACGCCCCGCGCACCGCTGGCGCTGCAGCGATCGGCGGTTCCCGTCAGTCGGCTTTCAGCATCCGCGTCGCGATGGGGTAAAGGCCCTCTTGCCCCAGCATCCAGACCGCGAAGCCCTCGCGCCCGAACAGCGGCTCGAACGCCTCGTCGAGGACATTGAGCCCGCCAGCGTATGCGCCGAACGCCGGCATCACCAGCCTCAGTCCGTTGCCGATGAAGCACGGCCGCCTGAGCGCATACCCTTCCCGCACGATTTTAGCGGCCGGATGCAGGTGCCCGGCGATCTCGTGTGTCGTCCACGCTCCCCGCGGCTCATGGCGCAGCGTGATCCCCTCGACCTTGATATCGCCGACGACATAGCCGCCCATCCGATCGGCGATCTCCGGATCGTGGTTGCCGGTGACCCAGATCCATTCGCAGGCCTCCTGCATGATCCGCAGCCGTTCGCGCTCCGGTTCCGGCATCCGCTCCGCCGCATCCCGGTCATGGAAGCTGTCGCCGAGCGCGATCACGGTCTTGGCGCCGAACCGGTCGATGACCTTGGCCAGCTGGATCAGCGTTTCGCGCGTGTCGTAAGGCGGCAGCAACTGACCCTTGGCGGCAAACGACGAACCCTTTTCCAGATGCAGGTCGGTAACGATGAGCGCCTTTTCGGAAGGCCAGTAGAGCGCCCCCGAAACGTCGGCGATGAACGACTTCCCGCACACTGCGACGTTCTGCTCCCGGAAATCGTTGTGCCCGAGGCGCTCCGGTTTCAATTGCAGCATTGCCAAATCGCCTTCCCCGTTCGCATCGCACCGGCGGTGTCCGGCCTGTTGAGATTACTTCTCCCCGGCGGCCTGCGCACCGGCGGTGTCATCGTCGTCCACGCCTATTTCACCGCCGCTCCCGGCCGCGATCGTGCCGGCGGCTTCCGCGATCAGGTCTTCGGCAGCCTCCCTGAGCAGGTCTTCGCGTCCCATATGGCCGACCGGTTCGCGCCCGATCTCCAGAAGGATCGGCACCGAAAGCGGCGAGACGCGGTCCAGGTCCATGTGCAGGATTGCCCCACGGATACGCCGCAAAAAATCGCCCAGCCGCCCGATATCGAGAAGTCCGCTCGCCGCGTCGGCGCGGGCCGCCTCGATGAGGATATGACCAGGGTCATGCGTCATCAGCACGTCGTAGACGAGGTCGGTCGACATCGTCACCTGACGCCCGGTCTTTTCCTTGCCCGGATGGCGCCGCTCGATCAGCCCTGCGATGACTGCGCAATGGCGGAATGTTCGCTTCATTAGCGATGATTCGGCAAGCCATGCTTCCAGATCGTCGCCGAGCATGTCTTCCTCGAAAAGCACTTCCAGCGGCAGCCGCCCTGCCTTGATCATCGCCGGGATGTCACCGCGCGCCCAGATCGACAGCCCGTAGTCGTTGGCGACGAACCCCATCGGCAGCGCGCCCGCCCGTTCCAGCCGGCGGGTCAGCAGCATGCCGAGCGTCTGGTGGGCAAGCCGCCCCTCGAACGGATAGACGACCATGTGGAAGCTCCCGCTGCGGGGAAACGTCTCCACCAGGACTTCTTCGGGCGAGGGTATTGCCGAACGCTGATCCTGCAGGCTGAGCCACTCGGAAACCGGCAGCGGCAGATGCGCCCAAGCGTGCCTGTCCTGCAGCATGATGCGCACCCGTTCCGCAAGATGCGTCGACAGCGGAAACTTGCCGCCCGCGTAACTCGGTACGATCGGATCGGACGCTGCCGCGCGCGAAACGTAGGCCTCGGTTTCCTTCAGACCCTCGAAGCGCAGAACCTCGCCCGCGAAAACGAACGCCTGTCCCGGCGTCAACTGCTCGACGAAATATTCCTCCACTTCGCCGAGCACGCGCCCGCCCATCAGTGCACCGCCTCCATCGCGGGAACTCATGGCGGCCCGCTTGCGTCCGATCAGCCTCACCTTGATCATCGGACTTTCGACGATCGTTCCGGCATTCATCCGGTAGGCCTGCGCGATGCGGCCGTTGGCGACCCTCAGCCGGCCGTCGCTCTCGGGACGCAATTTGGCGAACCGCTCATAGGCTTTCAGCGCATAGCCTCCGGTTGCCACGAATTCGACGACCCGCTCGAAGGTGGTACGCGTAAGGCTCGCGTAAGGCGACGCCCGGCGCACTTCCGCGTAGAGCACATCGGCTGCAAACGGTGCCTGGCACGCCATGCCCAGAATATGCTGTGCCAGAACGTCGAGCCCGCCACGCCGCGACAGTGCCACGTCCTGTACCCCCGCATGCGCGGCATCGAGAGCCGCCCGGCATTCGAGAACCTCGAAGCGGTTTCCCGGCACCAGGATTGCCCGGCTCGGCTCATCGAGGCGGTGGTTGGTGCGGCCGATCCTTTGCAGCAGACGGCTTGAACCCTTCGGCGCCCCGACGTTGATGACGAGGTCGACGTCGCCCCAGTCGATCCCAAGATCGAGCGTCGATGTGGCCACAACGGCGTCGAGCGTGCCGGCGGCCATCGCGTTTTCGACCTTGCGCCGCTGCGCCATATCGAGCGAACCGTGATGCAGCGCGATGCGCAAGCCGTCCTCGTTGACCCGCCAAAGTTCCTGGAAGATCAACTCCGCCTGCATGCGCGTGTTGACGAACACCAGGGTCAGCGCGTGCCGCTTGATTGCCTGATAGATCGCCGTCATCGCGTAAAGCGCGGAGTGCCCCGACCATGGCACCGGCTCGTCCACTTCGAGGATCGCGATTTCCGGATCGGCGCCGGGCGCGGCCACCACCTTGTCGGAAAGCAGCGTCATGTCGTCGGGTTGATCCTGCGCCACGAGGTACGCCCGAAGCTCGCTCGGCCGCGCCACCGTCGCCGATAGTCCGATCGTCATCAGTTCCGGAGCAAGCGACCTCAGTCTGGCGAGATCGAGGCTCAAAAGGTCGCCGCGCTTTGAACCGGATATGGCGTGCAGTTCGTCGAGGATCACGGTGCGCACGTCGCCGAACAGATAGGGTGCATCGGGATGCGCCAGCAGAAGCGCAATTTGTTCAGGCGTCGTCAGCAGGATGTCGGGCGGCTTGCTGCGCTGGCGCGCGCGCCGTGCAACCGAGGTGTCTCCGGTCCGGGTTTCGCAAGTGATCTTGAGCCCCATCTCGCGGATCGGCGCTTCGAGGTTGCGCGCCACGTCGACGCTCAGGGCCTTGAGCGGCGAGACATAAAGTGTGTGCAGTCCCGCGCCCTTGATCGCGCAACGGTCCCGCCCGGAGAGTTCAACGAGGCTTGGCAGGAATCCGGCCAGCGTCTTGCCCGCCCCCGTCGGCGCGATCAGCAGCGTCGACGTGCGCGACCTGGCCTTTTCCAACAGCGCCATCTGATGGTCGCGCGGAACCCAACCGCGTTCCGCGAACCATTTTGCAAACGCGGGCGGCAGGAGATCGATGGCATCCGCGTCCGCAGACAGCCGCTCAGGCGCACGCGCCTTCCTGCTCGCGCTTTTTCGCGCCCTTTCGGTCCGCTTCTGCCGGGCCGGCGCTGTCGCCGGCTTGCCATTCGCCATCGGCCTTTCCATAGATGTTGCCTCGCCACGCAACCTTGTTGCGCTTCGGGGAGTCGCCAGCGCGCCGCGGCTATGCTAAAGCGCCCCCGCTCCGCGCGCCATGAAGTCATGGCCGACAACTCCGCCATTCAGCGACGGCTCGACGAACTCGGAACGAAAGCTCAAGTCTATGGACCGTAATACGATCTTCGGCGGCAATCCGTTCGGTGTACTCATCCGCCTCGTGCTGATTTCCATTGTCGTCGGCATCATCCTGTCGGCGCTCGGCATAACGCCGCGCAATCTGTTCTACCATCTCGATATCCTGGCCCGCCGCCTTTACGACCTGGGTTTCGGCGTGTTCGAAAATATCTTCGGATACCTCGTTCTGGGCGCCATCGTGGTCATCCCGATCTGGTTTGTCGCCCGTCTGTTCGGACTGTTGAGCAACGGCAAGTCCGATATCGATCGCAATGGCTGAGCCGCCCCGGGCGGCGCCACGAGAGATACCGCACGCCACCGTCCTCTCGATTGCGGTGCCGATCATCCTGTCCAATCTGTCGACGCCGCTGATCGGCATCGTCGATACGGCTGTACTGGGGCAACTTGAAGGTGCCCACCACGTCGGCGCTTCCATCGGTGCGAAGTCTCGCGGCCGCTTCGCGCGGTCCGTCTTACTGTCTTCGCTGTGGGCAGGCATCATCGCCATGACGCTGGGCGCGGCGCTCTACACCTTTGGCGGCCACTTGATCGACCGCCTCAGCGTCGATTCCGGTGTTCGCGAAGCCGCCCGCGCCGTGTTGCCCTGGGCCGCACTCATGCCGGTGCTCGGCGTTGCTGCCTACCAGCTCGACGGCATCTATATCGGGGCCACCCGAACCGCGGACATGCGCAACATGATGCTTGTCGGCACGGCGGCCTTTTTCGCGGCATGGCATATCCTGGTGCCCTTGATTGGCAACGATGGCCGCTGGCTATCGCTACTGGCGCTCAACATCGTCAGGACCGCTTCGCTGGCGCTGCGCTATCCGGCATTGGTCGCCGATGCGTCTCCTATTCGAACGGCTGGCTCGCCCAGTGCGCGGCGCGCCGCCCGCTGAGTTCGCCGATCGACGCAGCACCGGCCTCCTCGCACGCGTCCGCCAGTTGCGCCTTGATCCGCCCGATCAGCGGCCAGCCCTCGTAGATGAGCCCGGTGTAGAGCTGGATCAGGCTGGCGCCCGCCTCGATCTTCGCCAGCGCCGTCGCGCCGCTGTCGATGCCGCCAATCCCGATCAGCGGCACCTTGCCTCCGGTGGCCTGATGCACTCTGGCAAGCATCACGGTAGCGCGGTCAAACAGCGGTCGTCCAGAAAGCCCGCCAGCTTGCCGCGCCGTTTCTACCGAGACGATGGGCCGCGTGATTGTCGTGTTGGAAACCGCAATGCCGTCGACCGCATGCGCAACGAGCCGCTCGCAGATCGCTCGCACGTCTTCTTCGGCGATGTCAGGCGCGATCTTGACGATGACCGGACGCTTCGGCTGCCCGGCCGCGACCAGCCGCTCGCGAGTTTCCATCACCCTCCCGATCAGCTCGTTGAGTGCCTCGGGGGCCTGCAGGTCGCGCAGGCCCGGCGTATTGGGCGACGAAATGTTGACCGTGAAATAGCTCGCCACGCCGTTGAAGGTTTCCAGCCCTTTGACGTAGTCGGCCGCGCGGTCGTCGCTGTCCTTGTTGGCCCCGATGTTGACGCCGACGATGCCGCCCTTGCTGTTTCGCGCCTTGAGCCGCCGCAGCGCCTCGGCGTGACCGCCATTGTTGAATCCGAGCCGGTTGATCACCGCGCGCTCTTCGATCAGGCGGAACACTCGCGGAGTCGGGTTCCCCGGCTGCGGCAGCGGCGTAACGGTACCGACTTCGGCAAATCCGCAGCCAAGCGAGAGGATCGCGTCTGGAACCCTCGCATCCTTGTCGAAACCTGCCGCAACTCCGACCGGGTTGGGGAAGTCGAGGCCGAACACGCGTTGCCGAAGGCTGGCCGGATCTGGCGTCCGATTCTTCGGCAGAAGCCCGAGTTTAAGGCCACGAAGCGCCAGTTCATGGGCGTTTTCCGGCGGCAGGGCGAGCAGGGCTGGCTGTGCGAGATTCAACAATCCGCCAAACATTATTCAAGTCCCTCTGGAATTAGGGGAATTCCGTCGTCGCCAAGCGGCAGATCGTAGACCTGCCGGGCGCACTTGGCGGGAAGTTCGCAAAAAAGATGTGGAAAAAGTTCGCCCCCGCGTGACGGTTCCCATTTCAGCGAGCCGCCGAGCTCCACGGCATCGAATGCCACGAGAACCAGCCCGTCCTGTCCTCTGAAATATTTCGCGGCCGTTCCGAAAAGTTGCGTTGCGGCCGAAAGATGCACGAAGCCATCGCGCAGATCGTCAGCCGACCCCGCATAGCCACCGCGTGCGACAGCCGCGTCCCATTCCTCTCGGGCAAGGATCTTGTAGACGATCCGGTGCGTACGATCCTGTGATGACATTTCAGGCGGTCCACGAGTGTTTCAAGTTGCAGATTGGCTTCGGTAGACACGATACTCAACTAGTGTGGCGTCGCGCCTTAATTGACCTGTTGGTGCCGCACAGGAGTTGTCAATTGAGGCGCGCTGAACGCCACACTAAGCCATTGTTTTCGCTAGTGGCCTTCGTGTCTCGCCTAAATCGTCAGCGGTTGCGGCCAGCACACCGATTTAGGCGAGACAGGCCACTAGAGCACAAGTTTCACGGTTTACACGGGTCGACACAACGGTTTCTGCCAGACGACGGATAACCTTGGCGATGCCGATCATGGTAGCGAAGTGAAACACGAGCAACGTCTGTGAATTTACAACACGAACAAAGAACCAGGCTGGGGTTCCGGGCTGTCCCTTGGGCACCGAGTGTCAGAGTCGGAACACCAGCCGATAGCCGACGACCTGATCGGAGACTCAATGTTTGCGCCACTACCGACTGCCTCGATGTCAGTCAGTCAATTATTGTCCGAATCCGATTCCTTCGTCGTGCCGGCCTACCAACGCCCGTATTCATGGACTATCGAGGAGGCCGGCCAGCTTTTCGAGGATATTGCAACCGCCGCTGGCGTGGACGAGGCAGACGAACTCGAACCGGACTATTTCCTGGGCGCCATTTTGCTGCTCGACCCGAACTCTGGTGCGACACCCGCCAGCCGTCCGAGTGGGTCGGCAAACGAACTGGAAATAGTCGACGGCCTCCAGCGCCTTGTCACCTTGACCATCCTGGCCTGCGCCCTGCGCGATCTGGATCCAGATCCTCAATCGGAAATCGCAACGCGGCTCGATGGTCTCGTGCGCGTGCCTGGCATGCCAGTGTCCGATTCGAGCCGGATAGCTTTGCCGGTTGAGGAGTGGGGCATTGCCCTCGATCTCGTCATCGCGCCGGGCGGATGTTTGCGGAGTGTCCCCGCGGAACAGCAACTCGATTCTCGGCAACAGGCGGTGATCAACGTGCGCGACCGGTTCATGCAGGACCTCAAGGCGCTGTCGATTGAGCAGCGTCGGGCGCTGGCCACGTATGTCTATGAACGCTGCCACATGGTCGTCGTGAAAACCAACGATATCGACCGCGCCCATCGCATCTTCATGGTTCTCAACGACCGCGGCCGGCCGTTGCAGAAGAAGGACATTCTAAAAGCTGAGATCCTGCGCTCGACCGAGCCAGCGCATCGTGGCGAGGCCCTGGCGGTCTGGCGCGATGTCGAAATGCGCCTGGGCGATGAATTGGAGAACTTCCTGAGCCACTTGCGCGCTGTTCACGGTTATCACCGCATGCAGATCATCGCCGGTATCCGGCGTATCGTGAGAGAGGCAGGCAGCGCCAGAAGCTTTATTCACGACATTTTCAAACCGCTCGCAGATGCCTACGCAATAACGTTGCAGGCCCCCGGCCACAAGGCGGATATCCCGCTTGAACTGCGCCGCGCGCTGGTTCGGCTGCAGCGTCTGAATGGCAACGAATGGGTACCCGCTGTACTCCGCATTCTGAGCCTCAACCTGTCAGACGAACTTACGCGCCAGTATCTCGAAGAACTCGAGCGGGCTGCCTTGCTGATGCGTATTGTGTGTCTCGGATCCAGTAAACGCCAGACGCGCTTTGCAAAAATTGCACGTGATCTATCCACCCCGCGGCCGCCCGCGCCTGTCGGCCTTTACGAACCTTCGCGCGAAGAGTTGCGCGCCATCGCCTTCAACATGCGCGATCTGCATTCGCGCAATGTTCAGGCGTGCAAGGGCCTGCTCATGCGCATCAACGATGAACTCCAGCCCGATGCGATTGACGCCGACCCCTCCGACTACACAGTCGAACACGTCTTGCCGCAACGCCCCAAGCCGTCGAGCCTGTGGCGCAAGTGGCACCCGGATACGGAAGAGCGCATGCGGCTGACCTCCAGCCTTGGTAACTTGGTGCTCGTCAGCCACAAGAATAACGGCCTGGCCCGCAACGATGAATTCCTTCGCAAAAAGGAAATCTATTGTGAGCCTGGCGACGCGGTGCCAAGCCTCGCTGTCACCGCCGCCTACCTCGACAGCGACGAATGGCTGCCGGAGCATATCCGCGCACGCGAGGCCGCATTGATCGCGCTGGTGAACAAGATCTGGCGTCTCGAACTCGAGGTCGAAGCTGTTGACGAGGCGGTCGCCTAGTCGATTGTTCAGGCCGCACGCCTCAGCCGCATGCCTTGACACTGGAGCGCCGATAAGACTTCCTGGCCCTTGGTTTCCGCGTTCACCATTTCGGTTCCAATGACAAACTTATTGCGTTGCGACGACGTCGCGATCGGCGACCTCCTCAGCGGTCATCATCGCTATGAGATTCCCGCCTTCCAGCGCGACTATTCATGGACTGAAGCCGAAGCCCAGCGTCTCTACGACGACATCACCACCGCGTGCGAGACAGCCCGTCAGTCGGTCGAACCGCTTCCGTTTTTTCTCGGCACAATGCTGTTCGTCGGCCCTGATGAACCGACCCTCGGCATTCGCAGCGCACTTGTCATTGATGGTCAGCAAAGGCTGATTACGCTCACGGTGCTGATTGCCGTTCTGCGCGACCTTGTCACCGACGAACAGGCAGCCGCCCTGCACACCCGCATCGACGAGCGCAGCCAGACCGACGCGGAGGACTCCGACACGGTTCACGTGCGTCCTCGCGACTCCGACGCCCGCTACTTCCAACAGGCCATTCAGCGCCGCGGCGCAACCAGACTGCCGCGCGGCAAGTCCGACCTGAAGCCCCAGAACGAACCGCAGCGAAGAATCGAGGCCGTCCGCGGACTTTTCCTAAAGCGCCTGAAGGGCGCCGAATTGCAGCGCCGCAACGAGATCGCGCGGTTCCTTCTTGAGCAGTGCCGGGTGTTGCGGATTTGGGCACCCGACATCGATTACGCCTACCGGCTCTTCCTCTCGATAAATAAGCCCGGTCGCCCGTTGAGCGACGAGGACATCGTCCTTGCCGAGGTGGTCGGGCCACTCGCTGTGGAACAGCGCCACCGCTACGATACGATCATAGCGCAGATGCAGCGATATCGCGAACCGCAAGCCAAGGGGCGCCGTCAGGACAAGACGTTCTTCACCCATCTGGCCGTCGCGCAGCGCTGGGCCCGCAGCGACCGGATGATCTCGCTTCTGCGCCGCGTCGTCGCTCGCGAGGGCGGCCCGGCCCGGTTCGCCGAAAGGGTTTTCGAACCGATGGCTGAAGCCTATCTGGTGACGCGTGGCGACTGGCCGCGCTCCGCCTTCTCGCAGCCCGTGTGGGACCACCTCGACCGGCTCCGGATTCTCGAGCGCTTCTGCTGCAGCGAGTGGGTCGCTCCCGCGATGGTCGCCCTCGCGCTGCTGAAGGACGACGTGGACCGGCTCGTCGGTTTCCTGCGAGCGCTCGACCGCTTCGCCTATGCACTCGCCCTGACGCGTCCGACCGCCGACGACCGACGCAACGCCTACCGCCCGATCATCGACCGGATCTGGCAAAGCGACGAGTTTCCCGATCCCGATGGTCTGTTCCATCTTGACGCCCCGCGTCAGGCTGCCGCTGTCCGCAGGGCCGCACTCAAGATCAAGGACTCTGCCAACGGCATGGACAAGGCCCTGCTGCTGCGGCTTGACGCTCACCTGTCGGGCCGGCCATTGGCCGACTACCTTTACCTTGCCGATCACACCTTCAACGGCGCCGACATGCTCACCCTCGAGCACGTTTTGCCGAATGGCGACATGCTGGCAAGGACCAGCGGCTGGCGTCCGGAGTTCTCCAAGATCGGCTATCGCAAGGCGATGGCCAACACCATCGCCAATCTCGTTCTCTTGGAAGAAAGCCGCAACAAGGCCGCCGGCCAGTTGGACTTCGTTGCGAAGAAGGCGGCCTACTTTCCTGAGGGTGAAGCACACGAGTTGTTCTTGACCGATCAGCTGCGCTCTGCGGGCAATTGGACGCGCGCGTCGCTTGAAGCCCGTCATCACCTCCTGATGCAGGCCGTCCTTGAAATTTGGGACTTCTCCGCGCCGATCCCCGCCCTGCCGGATCCGCCCCAGGATGCCCCTGGCGAGGCCGAAGACGGCGACACCAACGCTGCATCGCAGGCAGAAAACGACGGCAGTCCCCGCAAGGGGTTCCGGCACGTTCGCCGTCCGCCGCGTCCTCGCACCGACGACACCGACGCCGCCGACGATTGATTGGCGGTGACGGCACCACTTGCTGGTGTGAGCCCCGGCGGCATCTCCGTGAAGCCGCATCGGCGTGGTCTGGCGTTAATCATTGCAGCCTCCCCGGTCGGCTCGGCGCAATCCAGCGATTGCCAGTCCCGCAGCCTCGCATTAGCGTATCGGCTGACGGTCCTTGCAGATTGCGCGCCGCCCTGGTGGAACAGGCACTAATGTTCGACGGCACCACGATCATCACCATTGCATTGGGTTATGTGAGCGCCCTTTTCGTGCTGGCGTGGCTCGGCGATCGCATGTTGACGGTGTCGACCACCATGGGGCGCCCGCTGATCTATGCGCTGTCGCTGGCGACCTATTGCACGTCCTGGACGTTTTTCGGCAGCGTCGGGCTGGCGGCTGGCACCGGCTTCGATTTCGTGCCCGTCTACATCGGTCCGATCCTGATGTTCACGCTCGGCCTGCCGCTCCTGTCGCGCATCGTCAGGCTGGCAAAGGGTCAGAACTCGTCGTCTGTCGCCGACTTCCTAGCCGCCCGCTACGGCAAGAGTCAGACCGTCGCCGCTCTGGTGACGCTTGTTGCCGTCGTCGGAACGCTGCCGTATCTCGCGTTGCAGTTGAAGGCCGTCTCGGCCTCGATCGAGGTTATCTTGGGCGGCGGTCAGCTCGTTCCAATCGAGCTGCCGCGCATCGGTTTTGCCGACACCGCCTTCTTGATCACGCTGGCGCTGATCGTTTTTGCGATTCTGTTTGGCACCCGTCACATCGATGCCACCGAGCACCAGGAAGGCCTGATGGTCGCCATCGCTGCCGAATCCGTCGTCAAGCTGCTGGCCTTCCTGATCGTCGGGTTCTTCATCGTTTTTACCTGGAACGGCGGCGCGTCCGGACTCTATCGCGACGCCCAGTCAGTGCCGGAAGTCGCCGAGCTTTTTTCCCAGCCTTTCCACGGCGGCATGTGGCTCACGGTGATATTTCTGAGCTTCGTCTGTGCGATTCTGCTGCCCCGCCAGTTTCACGTCGCGGTCGTTGAGAACAACTCCCCGGGCGAACTGCGCCGGGCTGCCTGGATATTCCCGCTCTACCTGGTCGTCATCAACGTTCTGGTCGTGCCGATTGCCGCCGCCGGTCTGCTTGCTTTTCCGGACGGCACGGTTGCCCCCGATATGTTCGTTATGAAGCTGCCGGTCGACAAAGGGGTCGAGTGGGTCTCGATGATCGCCTTCATCGGCGGCTTGTCGGCGGCCACCGCGATGGTCATCGTCGAATCGATCGCGTTGGCGATCATGATATCGAACGGCGTCGTCGTACCGCTGATTTTGCGCAACCGGGTCGTCGATCATGTTGCCCAGGAGGATATGGCCGGCCTTTTGTTGGCCATTCGGCGCGTCGCGATCGTCGTCGTAATGCTGATGGCTTACGGTGTGTTTTCCGCCCTGGGCGGCGCCCAGATCCTTTCCAAGATCGGACTCATCTCGTTCGCCGCGATTGCCCAGCTTGCGCCGGCATTCTTTCTCGGTCTGTTCTGGAAAACCGGCAACGCCAAGGGTGCAATCGCCGGGCTTTCGGTCGGCTTTGCGGTATGGGCCTACACCTTGCTGCTGCCCTGGATCATCAAGGCGGGCTGGCTCCCCAACGACATCCTCATCAACGGTCCGCTGGGTTTGCGAATGCTGCGCCCCGAGGAGCTGTTCTATCTGAACTTCGAGCCGCTCAGCCACGGCGTCCTGTGGAGCATTTCCCTCAATATAGCGACCTACGTCGCCGTTTCGCTTTTTCATTCTCCCGCCCCGATCGAACGCCTGCAGGCGCACGTCTTTGTCGACGACGACCGCCGCCCTCCCGCCCCTCAGCCGAGTTTCCGGCTTTGGCGCTCATCGATCACGGTTGCCGACATGCAGGCCACCGTCGCCCGCTACCTGGGCCGCGAGCGCGCCGAGCGCTCCTTTGTCGAATATTCAACGAGCCGCGGCGCGGTGTTGCGGCCCGACGCCGAAGCGGACCTGCAACTTGTCCGGTTTGCCGAGCATCTCCTGGCAAGTTCGATTGGCGCCGCCTCCGCGCGTCTGGTGCTCTCCTTGCTCCTGCGCCGGGAGAATATGACCGGCAAGAACGCCATGCAGCTCCTCGACGACGCTTCCGAGGCACTGCAATACAATCGCGACCTGCTTCAGTCTGCGCTCGACCAGGTGCGCCACGGCCTGAGCGTATTCGATAAGGACATGCGCCTGATCTGCTGGAACCGTCAGTTCCGCATGATCCTCAACCTGCCGACCGAGCTGGTCCGCGTTGGTGCTCCGCTCGACAGGGTTTTGCGCGCCCAGGCCGAGCGCGGCGATTTCGGTCCCGGGGACACTGAGGAACAGGTCGCCGACCGGCTGCTGCGCCTCGCGGTGACCAAGGAGACGTTCCAGGAGCAGTTGTGGGGCGAAAAGATCCTCGAGGTGCGCACCAGCCCGATGCCCCAGGGCGGCATCGTGACCACGTTCTCGGATATCACCGAGCGCGTCGCCGCTGCCTCCGCGCTGGCACGGGCCAACGAGAACCTGGAACGCCGCGTGCGCGAACGCACCGCCGAGTTGCTCGATCTGAACGCTGCCCTGGAGACTGCCAGATCCAAGGCCGACGAGGCCAACCTCGACAAGACGCGTTTTCTCGCCGCCGCCAGCCATGACGTGCTGCAGCCGCTCAACGCTGCCCGCCTCTACACGACAAGCCTCATGGAGCGGCCGCTGGATGATGATTCCTGCTGCCTGATCGGCAACGTCGACGCCTCCCTCAATGCTGTCGAGGAGATATTCTCGGCGCTGATTGATATCTCGCGCATGGATGCCGGCCGGCTGAACTACGAAATAGAGCCGGTATCGCTGGCCGAATTGTTCGACAACCTGAGCGTCGATTTCGCCCCCGCTGCCCGCGAGAAGGGCTTGGACCTCAAGATCGTCCCGACCTCACTGTGGGTACGATCTGATCGCCGCCTGTTGCGCCGGGTGCTTCAGAACTTCGTTTCCAATGCCATCAAGTATACCCGCGCCGGACGGGTCCTCCTGGGCGCGCGCCAACGCGGAGCTACCGTCTCCATCGAGGTTCTCGATACCGGTCCGGGAATCCCCGACGACAAGCGGGTGGTCATCTTCAGGGAGTTTCAGCGCCTGGAGGGCGCAGGCAGCACGGTCAGCGGCCTGGGGCTTGGATTGTCGATCGTCGAACGCATCTGCCGCATCCTCGACCATCCGATCGGGCTTGCGTCCCAGGCCGGTCGCGGATCGTGCTTCTCCATCACCGCGCCGCTGGCCGAGGCCCGCCCGCGCGAACCGGGCCAGGCCGCCACACGCACCTATCTTGGCACTCTCGAAGGTCTCAACATCCTGTGTATCGATAACGAACCCGCGATCCTTTTGGGCATGGAAAGCCTTTTGCGGGGGTGGAAGTGCAACGTGCGGACCGCCGCCAGCATTGCCGAGGCGATCCGTGCCGCCGCTGGCGGCGCGCCCCCCGGCATCGTTCTGGCCGATTACCATCTCGACCTCGGTACCGGCCTCGAAGCCATTCACGCCCTGCGCAAGGCCGCCCCCGGACAGTTGCCCGCTATCGTCATCACCGCCGACCACACGCCCGAAGTCGAACGCCTGGTCCGCGACAGCGACGTTGGCTTCCTTCGCAAGCCCGTCAAGGCGGCAGCATTGCGCGCCTTGATAAACCGGCTTCTGCAAAGCCAGCGGGCGGCAGCCGAGTAGTCGCGCGCTTGGCGATCGGGGTTTCGGGAGTAAGTCCGACGGACGCCCTTCAGTTCGCTGCGCTCTGCCAATCCCGGTTGTCGATCTTGCTGATGGCGATGACCGCCTGCGTGCGACTGTCGACCCCGAGCTTTTGCAGGATCGCGGATACGTGCGCCTTGATTGTCGCTTCCGAAACCGAAAGCTTGTAGGCGATCTGCTTGTTGAGCAAACCTTCGCCGAGCATCATGAGCACACGAACCTGCTGCGGCGTCAATGACGACAGCCGTGCCAGCATGTCCGTCGTTTCCTCGTCGAGACCACCGGTCAGGTCGACGTCAGCGGGCGTCCAGACCTCGCCGCCGAGCACCTTGGCGACCGCTTCACGGATTTGTTCGATCGGCTGCGATTTTGGGATATAGCCGGAAGCCCCGAATTCGATGCAGCGCCGGATGGTGGCAGGTTCCTCGTTGGCCGAGCACACGACGACCGGAATTTCCGGGTACTGCGCCCTCAGGAACATCAGGCCCGACAATCCCTGCACTCCGGGCATGTTCAAATCGAGCAGGACGAGATCGACATCCTTGGAGACACCGAGTTGCTCGTTGAGTTGATCGAGCGAACCGGCTTCCTGGAAGGTGGCGTCCATCGAAGCGCTCAGCGCCTGGTTGAGCGCGCCTCGAAACAGCGGATGGTCATCCACGATGATGATGCGGTAGGACGCCATGCCCCGTCTCCCTGATTTTGGTCGGTTCCACCTGTGATACCGACCCGCAGCCGGTTGTTACGCACGCGGGCCGGTGGTTTTCTTTCTGAATTCGACTGGGTGCCGGCCAGCAACGTCTTATAACCGACACACATCATGATTTAAGCAACAAGCCGTGCAATCTAGCAAGTTTGCCATTCGATTTCGGGCGATTATCCGTGAGTGCGTGTATGCAGGATCGTGCGCGCCGGCGGCGAATAGGCTGAGACTGAGCGATACCACAGGCCGCAGGCAAGCAATAATCGGAGTCGCGGAATGATCGAACGCAAGGAACGCAAGCCCTACTGGCGTCACACGAAATGGCAGATGCTGGCGAGCCTTATCCCGTTTTTGATCGTACTCATCGTGCTTCCGCTTTACGCGGAGGGACTTAACCACAACAAGTTTCTCGGTTTCCCGCTGGGTTATCTGCTCGCCGCCCACGGACTGTTTATCATCGCACTTGTCACCGTCGGCGGTTTCGTTAACCGGCAGGACGCCATCGACCACTGGCACGGCGCCCACGAGGACAATTGATCGGCTTGGGCTGAGACGCGCGATGACGGGGACGGGGAGCAGGACGATTGAGTAGGGCGGGCAAGCTATGACCTTCACGCCAAGGGGCCGGCTGATAAATCCGCGTCTCGGCATCTTTTTCGGAATTTTCGCCAGCGGTTTCATATCGCTGGTGCTGCTGCTTTTGATGTTCGAGCAGATGGGCATACCCCGCCATCTGTTGAGTCCTTTGATGCTGGCTGGCGCCCTTGGCGCGTATCTTGTGATCGCATTTGCCGGCATCACGCGCGAACCGATCGACTTCTTCGCTGCCGGCAGGCGCGTCCCCGCGGTCTATTGCGGACTTGGAATTGCCCTTTCGACGATGGGCGCCACGGGGATGGCATGCGTGGCGGGTGCATATTTTCTGATCGGCTTCGACGCCATCTGGATCATGTCGGGAGGTTTCGCCGGCTATGTCGTGATGGCTGTCCTGCTGGCTCCGTTCCTTCGCAAGTTCGGAGCATTCACCTTGCCGACCTACCTTGGCCGGCGCTTCGATAGTCTCAATGTGAGGATCGTCTCGGCTGCCTTGCTGGCGGTTCCGACGCTTTTGGTTCTCGCCGCGGAAATCGGCCTGGGTGCCAAAGCCGTGGAATGGCTGCTTGGCAGGGGACAGTGGCTGGCGACCGCGGTCATGGTGCTTTCGGTCATCGGCGGCCTTGTGTTCGGCGGCATGCGCGCACTCACCTGGTCGGGCGTTGCAACCGGGTTGGCCGCGATACTGGCGCTCATTGTTCCAGTTACGATCGTGGCGGTCCTTCTTGGATATCTGCCGTTGCCGCAACTAAGCCACGGGCCGATGATTCGCGGCATCGGGCGGTCCGAAGCAATCGCTGGGATTCCGATTGTGCTGCAAACTCCGCTTGGCCTGCACTTGCCATTCGACGGCTTCCAGCCGGTCTTCAAGAGGATCGCCGAGCCGTTCGGAGCCGTCGGCCCGGTGGCTTACACCCTGGCCACGCTCTCTGTGATGATGGGGGTCGCGGCCGCCCCGTGGGTACTGCCGCGTATCGCAACCACCCCCGGTGTCTACGAAGCACGAAAGGCGCTCGGCTGGGCCTGCGTCTTCTTTGGCGCGATGATGCTGACGGCGATCACGATCGCGGTCTTCATGCGCGATTACCTCATGCAGGCGGTAGGAACGTCGATCGCGGCTCCACCGGACTGGTTGCGCACGCTTGTTGCCGGTCGACTGGCCGAAGTATCCACCCGCGGCAACAAGATCGGTGCCGCCGATATCGCCTTCGATCGTGACAGCATACTAATGGCGCTTCCCCAGGCCGCAGGGCTCCCGGACGTGTTCGCCTCCCTTGCCGCCATCGGCATTCTCGCTGCCGCCTTTGCTGCCGCCAGTGCCGCGGCCTTGACGCTGGCCAGTATGTTGTCGGAGGACATCGTCAACGGGCTCAATTGGCAGCCGCCGGGTGCATCCATTCGGCTGACAGTCGTCCGCGTCATGCTTGTGGTTGTGGTCTCGTTTGGCGGGGTGATCGCGCTGATGTCGAATGGCGACGCCTTCAAACTGCTGTTGTGGGCCTTGTCGCTGACGGCGTCTTCGGCCTTCCCTGTCCTCGTCGCCTCGATATGGTGGAAGCGGGTCAACCAGTACGGCGCGTTTGCGGGCATCGTCACCGGCTTCTCGGTTGCCGTCCTGATGATCCTTGCCTCAGAAGGCGGACTGATTGAGCTTTCCAGTGTACTATCCGCCGTTGTCGCGGTGCCGGCGGGAACCTTCGCGCTTATTTCCGTCAGCCTTTTGACGTTGCCGCCTACGCGACACTCGCTGGAGCTGATTCGAGACGTCCGCGTACCGGGCGGCGAAATTCTCTACGACCGCGAGATGCGCATCCTGCGCCAGAAAGAGCGTCGCCGGTAAACGGGCGATATTGAGAAAGGCAGGCTAGGTGGACTTCAGCGAACGGATAGATCTCTACCCGCCGACCGAGCCCTACCGTCATGGCCATCTCGATGTCGGCGATGGCCACGAGATCTATTATGAGGAATGCGGCAACCCGCGCGGTATCCCCGCCCTGCTTTTGCACGGCGGTCCCGGCGCTGGGTCCAGCCGCACGATGCGCCGCTTTCACGATCCGCGCCGCTATCGCATTATCCTCTACGACCAGCGCGGTTGCGGACATTCCCGCCCCAATGCCTCCCTGACGGCAAATACAACCTGGCACCTTGTCGCCGATATCGAACGCCTGCGTACCCACCTGGGCATTTCCAGCTGGCAGGTTTTCGGCGGCTCATGGGGTTCGACGCTGGCCCTTGCCTATGCGCAGTCGTATCCCGATAAGGTGACGGGCCTGATTTTGCGCGGCGTGTTTCTGGTGCGGAATTCGGAAGTCGATTGGTTCTACAACGGCGGCTGCGGCTGGCTTTTCCCCGACCACTACCGGCCGTTCCTGGATCATATCCCGGTATCCGAACGCGGCGACATCATCGCCGCCTATTACCGCAGGCTGACCAGTCCGGACCAGTCCGTTCAGCTGGCTGCCGCCCGTGTCTGGAGCGCCTGGGAAGGCTCGACGCTGAGCATGTACCCCGAGCGCCTCCAAATGCGGTCGTTGACTTCCGACCATTACGTTTTGGCGTTCGCTCGCATCGAGTGCCACTATTTCGTACATGGCGGCTTCTTGAGCCGGGATGCACAGCTCCTGGAGGATGCCCACCGCCTCAACGGCATTCCCGGCGTCGTCGTTGCCGGCCGTTATGACGTCATAACGCCGGTGAAATCAGCCTGGGAACTCTGCCGGCAGTGGCATAGCGCCGAATTGCGCATCGTCCCCGACGCTGGACACGCCATGACTGAACCAGGCACCCTGCACGAGCTTGTTGCTGCAACGCAGCGATTTGCGGGTCAACAAAGCTGATCGAAGCGATGCGTCGGGGGGCGCGCGCGCTAGTGTTCCGGCTCCGACACTTGGTTCCCCTTGCAGCACGCTATCGACCAAGTGTCGGAGCCCTAAGGAACACGAGCAACACTATGATTCTAGTGTAGCTTTTGCACCAAACGTTTGGCATCGAGCCAAGCCGCAAGTGGGGACCAAACGTTAGGTGCGCTAAACTAGTGGCCTGTCTCGCCTAAATCGGCGTGCTGGCCGCAACCGCTGACGATTTAGGCGAGACATGAAGGCCACTAGCGAAAACAATGGCTTAGTGTGGCGTTCAGCGCGCCACAATTGACAA
>Ga0180009_10002190_pt1 | contig 23169 bp, 21 predicted proteins | sample OS_PC_MetaG_FD_123537 | JGI IMG/M metagenome (GOLD analysis project Ga0180009, IMG submission 123537) | Groundwater microbial communities from the Aspo Hard Rock Laboratory (HRL) deep subsurface site, Sweden - OS_PC_MetaG | ecosystem: Environmental > Aquatic > Deep subsurface > Groundwater...
CAGGCAAAAATCATGAGGTAAAGTATTCGAAGAGTTGTCACACGTTTCATTTATATACTCCGATCATAACAAGTTAAATTGGACGCAGATATACACAGATAATTCGTATCGATACTCGATACTGGATGCTCGATGTTGGTTAGGGTGAAGCGAGAACCCGCCTCAGTGGTGCTACTGACTCTGGAAGTCGAATCGGATAAAATAACGAGTATCAAGCATCGAGCATCAAGTATCAGTTCAAAAAGCACCCATGTTCATCTATGTTCTTCCGTGTCCAAAAAAAAGAAATCTCCTATACTATCGAATTAATCCACGATTCGGTATTCACTGGCTTCGACAACCTCATCCGGCTTCTGGAAGCACTCCGTCTTTCCGAAAACAGAACGACTGACCTTGTCGATAATTTCCATCTTCCGTTCCGCATCCTGCTTGTCGGCATACGTCACGCGGACCCCTTGGGCGAAAAGGGTTTCCATGTTCTCATATTGGAGCATCTGCGCATACCGTAAGGCCTTGAGAGCACTTTGAAAATAGAAGCGTTTTTTCTCCACCAGCGTTTGATAAATGTCCCGGTTGTCATCCGATTCTTCAAAAAGGGAGATCATCAAGTCGAGACATTCCTTGCAGCTGTCTTTCAGCTTTTCGAAGTAGGCACAAAAAAAAGAAATCCGTTTCTCTGTCTGTACAAACCGGGAATTCCTGAATTTTATCCGTACGCCGTTTCTTTTTTCTCCCGGAACATTCGTATCGACGGATCGAGAGATCCGGTCCTCCAACTGCTTGTATACCTTAAGCCGTGAGATGAACTGTTCGGCAGTCCATTCCGGTATTCTAAGATAAAGGGTGCCCCGGGCAGCCGGGAAATGTACAGGGGTTTCCGGCAGCCGGGAGACCAGCATATCAAGCACTGTTTTTTCATCTTCTTTGGTATAATTTTCTGTTTTCAGAATGTCTTCCAGTTCCATCTGCATGAAGGCATCCGGGAAAAATAGAAGCTCGTAAAACGGTCCGATTTCGCTACCGTCTTCATCTTTGATGGCTGCTCTAAGGGATTCCAGCGAGGGATTCGGGAAGGTCGATTCGATATAATGAACGGCATCGTCGCTTAAAACAAAGCCTCTTTCCAGGATGGTTATGATCTTATCGGCCAGAATCCGGCAACTTCTTTCAGATTCCATGGTATCCTTTTAATGCGGTCGAGTAAAATAGGACGCAGATTTACGCAGATATACACAGATAATATTGTTATTTTTAAATTTTAATATTCTGACGTTCACGGTTCACCGCACATCGTTCATAGTATCATTGGACTCCGGGGATTGCCAATCCATGACAGAGTGATTGTCACAATTCCGTTCCGAATGAAAAACCCGAAACCTTTGCTCTCAACGGTTTTCATATTTTGAATATCGAATATCGAACAAGGAATTTAGAACCGTAGAAGTGTAGGAAAACTTCGAAATTCGACATTCCTTGTTCAGCATTCTGCGGTTCAAAAACAATTTAAAATTTCAACATATTGCAAATGAGAAATGAATTCTTAAAATGAACCCGTAAAAATCTAATCCACAGAAAAACGAATTGAATACATCTCTATAGATAATGGGCCATGCGCGTCATAATCTCGTGCTTGGGTACCGCGCCCGGAAGGCCATCTTTATATTGTCCGTTGTCAAATATCAACAGGTAGGGGACTCCAAACACATTATATCTGGACGCAACGACCGGGCTGGTCTCTATGTTCATTTTTCCAACCCTGACGCGGCCCCTTGAATCGGCGGCAAATTGATCAACGACCGGACCGGCCATTTGACAGGACGGTCAGCCGGGAGACCAGCAATAAAGCAGGACCGGTAAAGGAGAGTTGATCACCTTGCCGTCAAAATTAGAATCCGTGACCATAACGGATTTTCCGTTGAGGAGGCCCGCTGTTTCCAGAGGGGATTTGCATTTTCCGCATTTGGCAGTCTCGCCGATTTTGTCTGCAGGGATTCGGTTCTTGGCCCGGCAGGCGGCGCATCTGATGGTATAGGTATCAAACCAGCCCGGCTTTCTATCTTCGGCCTGAAGCGGCTTGTGGCATTTCCCGCACTTCACTGTCGCTTCGATCTTATCTGTTGGGATTCTGTTTTTTGCGCCGCATCCCGGGCATCGAATGATCTGAGAATTTGCCTGTTCCATTTTATGTCCCTAACCCGGACAAGCCGGAAAAGTTACAAGTGAACTAAAGTTTGAAGTGCCTAAAGATTTAGCCTTCTTTTGGGTTATAAAATCGTAACATAATGTCAGAGACCTCGAAGAAAAATTTAGGACATCACTCCATATTTTTTAAGCTTTTTATGGAGTGTTTTCCTGGTAATTCCGAGCCGCCGGGCCGCTTCGCTTTTGTTGCCGTCGGCAGATGCCAGTGTTTTCAGGATGGTGGTTTTTTCAACCGCCTCCAATGGAAGATCCGGACCGGTCTCGGGTTCGAAGGGCTCACTTTCTCCGGTCTCTCCGGCGCTCTGGTCCGTGATGGGCAATACCTCGGTATCCAGATAATCGGACCGGGCCAGCACGACACCACGCTCAACCGCATTCATCAATTCACGCACATTCCCCGGCCACTGGTAGTAAACGAGCCGATCCATGGCTTTCGGTGTAACCCCTTTGATCTCTTTCCGGTTCTTTTCGGCAAACCGCCTCAGAAAATGTTCGACCAAAATGGGAATGTCCTCCCGCCTTTCCCGCAGGGGCGGAAGATCGAGGCTGACCACATTCAACCGATAGTAGAGATCTTCTCGGAATCTGCCTTCAGCGATTAAATCCAGCAGGTTTTTATTGGTAGCCGCGATCACCCGCACATTTACCGGAATAACCGCGTCTCCGCCCACACGGGTGATTTCCCTTTCCTGCAGCACCCTGAGAAGCTTCACCTGCATGGTAAGGCTGGTCTCACTGATCTCATCTAAAAAAATACTCCCGTTGTTGGCCTGGATGAATTTCCCTTCCTTTTTCCGATCCGCTCCGGTAAACGCCCCCTTTTCATGTCCGAAGAGCTCGGATTCCAGAAGCGTTTCGGTAATTGCCGCACAGTTGATTTTTATAAACGGACCGTCCTTTCTCGGGCTGTTGAAATGAATGGCTCCGGCAATCAGCTCCTTTCCCGTGCCGGAATCCCCGGTGAGCATCACCGTCGCTTCCGAGGGAGCCACCTGGGCAACGGTTTCAAGAAGTTTGACCATGGAAAGGCTTCGTCCGATAATGTTCTGCCGATCGAACTGCCGGCCCAGGCTCTCCCTGAGTCTCCGATTCTCCTCCTTCAGGTTGATATGCTCCATGGCACGCTGAATGGTTATTTTAAGCTTCTCAAAATCGAGCGGTTTGGTCAGATAGTCGTATGCGCCTTTTTTCAGCGCTTCGACGGCAGTCTCAACAGAAGAAAAGGCTGTCATAATCACAACCGGTATGGCCGGATTTACGGATTTGATGGTCTCCAGCGCTTCGATGCCCGAGACTTTGAGCATGCGGATGTCCATGAGGACCAGGTCAAAGGGCTGCTCTTTCACAGCCTCGACTGCTGTGGACCCATCATCTGCTTCCTGCACGCCGTAACCCCATCCGCCGATCAGTGTGCGCAGCATGGTTCGATGGGAACTGTCGTCGTCGACTACCAGTATGGTGCTTGTTGGATTCATCCTGTGCCGCCCCTAACCCGGACAAGCCGGAAAAGTTACAAGTGAACTAAAGTTTGAAGTGCCTAAAGTTAAGGTATCGCATTGCTTTATCTTTTTTTATAAAAAGGATAGAATTTCATAACTTTAGGCATTTTAGGCACTTTTAATTTTAGGCGCTTCTTTGAGCAGTTTATTATTGCATTCAAAAATATTCTGCCAAAAAAAGCACAAAAATAATTATTAAGGCACTAACGTATCGGTAATGAAACAATGAACGTGGTGCCTTCTCCCGGCCTGCTTTCCGGATAGATTTCACCGTTATGCCCTTCAACGATCTTATGAGCGATGGCAAGGCCCAGCCCGGTTCCCGATGATTTGGTTGTGAAATAGGGATCAAAAACGTGGGCAAGGTTATCTTCCCGGATGCCGGAACCCGTATCCGCGATTCGAATTTCGATCCGCTTTTTCACATTGTCTTTTACCAGGGATATTGAAAGCATCCCTCCGGCGTCCATGGACTCGATGGCGTTCAGATAAAGATTGAGAAGGACCTGGTTTATTTTATCCGGGTCCAGCTCTGCGGACACCACAGAGTCGGCAATCTCGGTATCGATTGCAATATTTTTTCCATCCGCCTGCTGCTGGATCAGTTTTATGGAATCTTCAATCAGGCTTTTTATGGGGGTCGGTTTCTTAGACACGGCAATGGGCCTTGCAAACTCCAAAAGGTGGCTGACCACCCGGTTCAACCGATCCACTTCTTTGATCATAATTCCGGCGGTCTGCTGATCTTCCGGAACATCCCGGTATCTTTCCTTGAAATAGGTGGCAAAGCCTTTGATGGAGCTCAGCGGGTTGCGTATTTCATGGGCCACCCCGGCAGCCAGCCGGCCGACGGTGGCCAACCGCTGACTCCTCTCGATCTCGTCCCTGAGGGTTTTCACTTCGGTGAGGTCCTTAAATAAAAGAACATATCCGAGAGATTCACCGTTTTCATCGTTCAGGGACGTGCCGCTGATCTCCAGCGGTATGATGCGGCCGTCATCAACGGTGATTTCAATCTCTCTCTCATCCAGACGTCCTTCTTTTTCCAGTGCATCAAGCTGATGCTGAAATTGAACCGGGAGGATATGACCGATATCCGATCCGGTCGCATCCGTTTCCGACAAACCCAGGACGGATCCGGCGACATAATTCATAGAGGCGACCCGTCTTTTTGTATCCACTGCGATCAGGCCGATGGGCATGTTTTCCACCAGGGTGTCGGAAAACGCCTTGATTCGTGAAAGAGATGCCCGGGTGGCGCGGTAGCTTTGAAAGAAAAAAAGAAGAATAATTCCGGAAAATCCGATAAGCAGCAAAATAAATACCATAAAAAGAAAGTGTCGCGTATCGGCTTCTCTGGCTGATTCGATGGCGGTCATGTCCAGGCCCACAAAAATGTTCAACGCTTCCGGTTCGATAAGCGCCCGGCCGTCTTTCTGCTCCGTTTGCCCCTGCTGCCAGCGCCTTCCAATCATCCTGCCCATCATACCCATCATCCGGCCGTGCTGCATTCCCGAGCCGCCGGCAGGAGCAAATTTTCTGTAGACTTCAAATGTCTTATGGCCATTCGGTTCTGCGACAATCCGCCAGTGCACCGATTCGGATTGTGAAACGGCCCTCAGATCCAGGTCTCCACCGTGTATATCTCCGATGCGGTCCTGCCGGTTATGAGCAAGGATGGCCCCTTCAGTGTCGGCGACAATGATGTAATCGATATCGGGCTGTTGGGCGGTTTCGGAAAGGAGCGTCTGTAGCCTGAAATTGCTCCATCCCATCCCCATTCCGGTTCGTGCCCCTGCCTCAAAGGAACGGATCAGCGCCGCTCCTTTTTCTAGAAGCAGCCGCGTACCCTGCTCTTTCTGGCGGTGGATGTTCTCAACGGCGATAAACGCAAAAATGGGCAATAGGACGACCACCGCCCCCAAAAGTATCCAGGGCGGGATTCCCATTAACAACCGGTGTTGTCTGGGCTGTTTATGCATATCGTTGTTTTCAGCAATAAAAATGCCAACTTGCCGGATGCCCCGGCACTTATCGCATGAAACCGGCCAAGTATCCGATTAATCAATCATTTCAGGATCGGCCGGCGGTCGTTCATGACCTGAATATAATACATTCCTGTAGTAAAAATACCCATTGGATATTTTTTACCCGTTTATAATTTATCAATGCGCTGATTTGGGTACTTATTATCCATTATTTTCGGATTACTATCAAGCTAAACAGGACGCAGATAGTGGTTGTTCAATACATAACCCGAACAAACCATAAATTCCAAATCACAAATCTCAAATACCAAACAAATCACAATAACCGAAATTCAAAATCTCAAACGTGCTCAGGATATCGAAAAACGAACCGATCAAAATTTTGGTCATTGGATATTGGAATTTGTAATTTGTTTGTGATTTGCTTGCCCGCCGTTTTTCTGGCGGGGTGCTTGTCATTTGAGATTTTAAAAGCTGGTGCTTGTGTACTGGATGCTCGATGCGGGGTGACGGATGCTCGATATTCGACGCTGGATACTGGACTCTCGTAATGTTGACCGCCGGCAATGATGTGGGGTATTGATTAGAGATGGCTGAGAAAAACAGACGCATTCCCTTATCCGGACCGCTTCGGGATGTCGGGAAGTTTCTGCTGCTGATCGGACTGATCGTCTGGTTTCTGGCCCGTGGAACCGAACAATTGGGTTATCACTGGCAGTGGTACAGAGTCCCGAGGTATGTTTTCTCTATTGACGAGGGTCGCCTCATCCTCGGGCCGCTCATGACCGGGCTGAAAATAACCTTTGAAATCACCGGCATCAGCCTGTTGCTTGCGTCTGTATTCGGTATCGCCACCGCCCTTTGTCGTTTATCCGGTTCGTTTATGGCCCGGCTTCTGGCCCGGGGATACCTGGAAATCATCCGCAACACACCGTTGCTGGTACAACTTTTTTTCATTTACTTCGTCCTCGGACCGGTCATCGGTCTGAGCCGGTTTTCGTCGGCTGTTCTCGCTTTGAGTCTCTTTGAAGGCGCCTATGCATCGGAAATCTTCCGGGCGGGAATCGTATCCATTCACCGGGGTCAATGGGAGGCTGCACACAGCCTGGGCCTGAGTCTGCCGGACACCTATATCCATATCATTCTGCCGCAGGCAATCCGGCAAATACTTCCTTCGCTCACCGGGCAGGCCATATCCCTGATCAAAGACTCCGCCCTGGTCAGCACCATCGCCATTTACGATTTAACCATGCGGGGGCAGGAAATTATTGCTGAAACGTTTCTGACGTTTGAAATCTGGTTTACGGTGGCAGCGATCTATCTGATGATTACTGTTGTCTTATCCGTTGCCGTCAACTTAATGGAAAATCATTTGAGAGTGGACACTTGAAAAATACGGAAGTTCCATTGCATAAAAATGCGTTAGGGGACCATATCATTCATGTTGAAAAGGTGAACAAGATCTTTCCCAACGGCGTGCATGCATTGAGGGACTTTTCCACAAACATTCGGAGAAACGAAGTGCTGGTCATCATCGGCCCCTCGGGTTCCGGGAAATCAACACTCCTGCGATGCATCAACGGGCTTGAGCAGATCGACAGCGGCATCATTATTGTTGACGGAATCCCCCTGGATGACGACAAGAACCACCGTCTGGAAATCCGCATAGAAGTGGGGATGGTGTTCCAGCTGTTCAATCTCTTTCCCCACATGACGGTATTGGCAAACATTAACCTGGCCCAAAAACGCGTACGAAAGAAAACTACGGCGGAAGCCACAGAGACGACCATGGATCTGCTTGAGAGAGTCGGCATGGTTGACAAAGCCGACAGTTATCCGGGGCAGCTGAGCGGGGGCCAGCAGCAGCGGGTTGCCATCGCCAGAGCTTTGGCCATGAAACCGATGGTCATGCTTTTCGATGAAGCCACCAGTGCACTGGATCCCGAAATGATCGGAGAAGTCCTGGATGTGATGAGAAACCTGGCAAAAGAAGGGATGACCATGGTGGTGGTCACCCATGAAATGGGGTTCGCCAGAGAGGTGAGCGACCGGGTGATTTTTATGGAAGACGGCCGAAAAGTGGAAGAAGCGGCTGCTGCGCAATTTTTTACAAATCCCAAAGAAGAAAGGACCCAGCAGTTTCTGAGTCAAATTCTTTAAACGGTAATATCTCAAACTTTTACACTGACTGATTAAGAACTGAATAAAAAAGGAGATGCATCATGAGGGCAAAAAAAACGACGCTTAGTGCAATGGCCGCATTCATCATCGTTTTCGGTCTTATGGGAGGAACCGGTGTCGCCGGAAAAATGCAGCAGCAACTGGTAAGCGAGAGCACCCTGGAGCAGATATTGAAGCGGGGGGTCCTGCGGGTGGGCATGTCCACCTTCGTACCCTGGGCAATGAAGGACAAAACCGGAAAGCTCATCGGTTTTGAAATCGATGTGGCAACCCGGCTGGCCAAGGACATGGGGGTTAAAGTGGAGTTTGTGCCCACAAAATGGGCCGGCATCATCCCTGCCCTGCTTACCGGCAAATTCGATGTCATCATCGGCGGTATGGGAATCACGCCCAGCCGGAATTTAAAGGTCAATTTCACCATGCCCTATGAACACAGCGGCATGTCCATTGCTGCGAACAAGAAACTTGCAGCCGGCTTCGACAGCATCGAAGACTTTAACCGCCCGGATGTGATCCTCACGGCCCGCCTGGGTGCGACACCTGTAGCTGCAGCAAAAAAATTCATGCCCAAAGCCCAGCTCCGTCAGTTTGACGACGAAGCGCAGATTTACCAGGAGGTAATCAACGGCAAAGCCCATGCGGTGGTTGCCAGCGCCCCCACTCCGGCGTTTCAGGTCATAAAACATTCAGACGAACTCTTCCTGCCGTTGAAGGAAACGTTTACAAAAGAGCCCATCGGATTTGCGGTTCGAAAAGGGGATCCCGACACATTAAACTACTTCAACAACTGGATCACGGTTGTCGGCGCTGAAGGGTGGTTAGCGGAAAGGCAGCACTACTGGTTCGGAACCAAAGACTGGGAGAAACTGATCCAGTAGCGGGCAGAGGAATCGGAAATGATGGGGGGAGGCGGTATTTGATAATTAAAAGGGCAAAAATTAAACCGCTCGATGTCGTTCTGGTTTTCATGCTCTTGTCGTTCGGACTTTTTCTGGCTTACCGGATCAGTGTCGGTCTTCACTACAAATGGAACTGGTCGGTTATACCGCAATACCTGTTTCGATACGATCCGGATTTAAACGGATGGCTTCCGAATCTCCTTGTTCAGGGGCTTTTCAATACCATCCGTTTGAGCATTTGGGGCACCCTGTTTGCCACCATTTTAGGTACGGCACTGGGGATGTGCAGAATCAGCCAGAGCCTGTTCAAACGGCTTTTGGGGAGAACCTATGTGGAACTGATCCGGAATCTGCCCCCACTGGTTCTGATTTTCATCTTCTATTTTTTCGTCAGCGATCAAATCATGCCGGTTCTCGGGGTGGAAGAATTCGTTCGATCCCGTTCGGAATCGACCCAAAAGATTCTGGCATTCTTGTTTGCGCCCCCTTCCCAGTTTTCGGCCTTTTTATCTGCGGTTTTTACCCTGGCTATTTTTGAGGGGGCCTACATCGCGGAGATTGTCCGTGCAGGAATTCAGTCCATTGAAAAGGAGCAGTGGGAGGCAGGCCATGCACTGGGGCTGTCCCGGCGTCACCAGATGTTCGACGTGATCCTTCCCCAGGCAACTCACCGGATCCTTCCTCCCCTGGCCGGACAGTTTATCTCCACCATTAAAGATTCCGCCATCGTGTCTGTCATCTCCATCCAGGAATTGACCTTCCAGGGGATGGAACTCATGTCGGCCACATATCTGACATTTGAGATATGGATCACGGTATCCCTGCTGTATCTGATGTTAACCCTCAGCTTGTCGGTGGGCGTGGGGCGGTTGGAGGTGAGGATGAGGAAGCGCTATTAGCAGGGGATACCCGGAATGAAGGTCTCTATCAAAAAAAATCATGACATCGATCCATAAGATTCGATACAGCCGTTGATTCGGTTCTGGTTTACTCTCGTATAATTTTACAGCCGTCCCGCAGCGCTTCCGGCGTGATGGTGTAAAGCGCATCGATAAGGGCAATCATAAAGCTGCCCGGGGCATCTGCTTTTTCTGCTGCCACCTCCCCTGCCAGACCAAAGAAAGCCAGCGCCGAGACTGTGGCGCTGAGCGGATCCGGATCGACGGCGCAAAAAGCCCCGATGGCGGCGGATGCCGTGCACCCGGTTCCGGTAACATATCCCATGAGGGGATGGCCGTTGCCCACGCGGACAACACGCTTCCCGTCTGTAATCAAATCGACGGGACCGGTGATGGCAAGGGTGGATTCCAATTCCCCGGCCAATACCCGGCCCGTGTCGGCCGCTTCATCCACGGAATGCATGGCGTCCACCCCTTTGGTTTTCGAGTCGGTATGGCGAAGCGATAAGATCTCCGATGCGTTTCCGCGGATGACCCTGATGGTTATCTCTTCAATGATTCTTTTGGCCGAAGCCGTCCGAAGGGCGGTCGCACCGGACCCCACAGGGTCCAGCACAACCGGTGTGTCAATGGCATTGGCCTTTTTTCCGGCTTTGATCATGGCGGCTACCCACGTGTCGGTTAATGTGCCGATATTCAAAACCAAAGCGCCGGCATAAGAGACCATTTCCTCCACTTCGCCCTCTGCGTGGGCCATAACCGGTGACGCCCCCATGGCCAAAAGGGCGTTGGCCGTATAGTTCATCACCACGAAATTGGTGATATTGTGAATCAGAGGCTTCGTGTTTCTCAATGCGGATAGATTTTCAGCAGCTTTTTCGGCCAAACGCTCCATAACCATCATTCTCCTAAAGGGTTCTGAGTTCTGAGTTCTGGGTTCTGGGTTTCCGTGTCAACTCCAATCTCTAAGCTTTGAATCCTGAACCCTGAACGCTGAACCTATGACTATAATAGGCTGCCTGAGGAATTGTGTCAAAAAGCGCGGTTTCCGTTTCTTAGCAGAAAAAATCCGCTTATGAGGGTGACTAAAACCAAGCTTGCCCCGGCCAGGCTGAAACTCATGTAAAAACCGTAATGGTCGATCAAGGAACCCATCACCGGTGTCAGAACTCCTCCCACCTCGATGGCTGAAAAAAAGTAGATCCCCAGGATGGTGGACCGATACCGGTCCGGGACTTCGCTGACCAAAAAGGCTTCCGATACCGGCATGCGGATCATTACGATAACCCCGATAACCAGCAGCAATGCGCCGAATCCGAATCCGTGCCCGTAGGGGATAATGTTCAACAAAAAAATAGCCGGACCGGATAGAATACAGATGGACAGCATCATCGGAACCCTGCCCACCTTGTCCGACAGATGCCCGCCCAAAGGAGCAGCCCAGAGACCCGTGGAATATATGATGGCCATCATTGCGGCTGCGGTTTTTTCCGCTATCTTGAACTGATCCACCATATACAGGGGAACAAACGAAAAGATGGATGTCATTATTGCGGAGGTACAAGTGGTGAGCACGATAAAGGGTATGACGCGTCGGTAGAAGCTTTTGGGTAACGCGGACTTCGCTCCCGGGTCCTTGGTGCTTCTAGCCTGACCCATAGAGGGGTCCAGTTTTCCCAGAACCTTGTAAAAAATAATGCCGAACAGGATGCTCGGCATGGCCAGCCCGATAAATGCGCCCCGCCAGCCGAACGCCGTGGCAATGGCAGCCCCGATCAGCGGAGACAGAAAAAAACTTGCGCTTCCACCGATGACGTGGCATCCGAGGGCAAATCCTCTGTTTTCCGGAGCCACTGAAGCGGAAATCAGAGGCGGCGCCGAGGGATGATACCCTCCTCCGGCGATTCCCATGGCGATCAGGCATAAAACCATTAGAATATAGGTATGGGAGAGACCCACCATGAGCCCGGCAAGGGCAACGCCCACAATGGATATGCTAATCAGGTTTCTGGACCCCATCCGGTCAGCCAGCCAGCCGGCCGGCAGTTGGCCGATCCCGTATGAGAGGCTGAAAGCGGATATGACAAATCCCGATTGCGTATAGTCTAAGGCGAAATCATTTCGAATATATGGAAGCAGCGGCACGATGAGGGCGGTGATGACGTGGTGTGAAAAATGGGATAAGACAAACAGCCACAAGGTGCCGGCAAACAGCTGCCGGATAAATCTCTGTGTCGATCCCATTATTTTATTTTTCCGAGCACGGCCGACGCAATGGTGTTCTTCTGTATCTCCTTGGTTCCCTCATAGATTTCCGTGATCTTTGCATCGCGATAGAAACGCTCCACCTCATATTCCGTCATATAACCGTATCCGCCAAGGAGCTGGATGGCTTCGTCGGCAACCTCAACCGCCGTCCTTGCCGCATACATCTTTGCCATGGAAGTGAGCTTGGGATCGATTCGGCCCTGGTCGAAATTCCAGGCCGCTTTGTAAGTAACCAGACGGGATAGTTCGATCTTGGTAGCCATGTCCGCAAGCTTGTGCTGGGTCGCCTGGAATTGCGCGATTTTTCTCCCGAACTGTTCCCTCTGTTTTACATAATCCACGGCCCGTTCAAAAGCCCCCTGAGCGATGCCCAGAGCCTGTGCCGCCACCAGGATCCGGCTTTCATCAAAAAACTCAAGGACCTGATAAAATCCCCGCCCCTCTTCACCGATAAGGTTTGCAGCAGGGACACGAACATTTTTGAAATTCACCTCTGCCGTGGCCATGGTGTGAATTCCCATTTTCGCCCCTACATCCGTGGCGGTGACCCCGTCCCGGTCGGCTTCCACCAGCACCATGCTCATTCCGCGGTGAGTCGGCTTGGATTCGGGATCGCTCTGACAGAGTACCACATAGAAACCCGCCATACCGCCATTTGTGATGAATGTTTTTGTCCCGTTGACCACCCACTCATCACCTTCCCTTGCTGCCGTCGTATCCATGACGGTGATATCAGACCCGTGATCCGGTTCGGTAAACGCACCGCCTGAAAGGGTTTCCCCTTCGGCAACCGGGGGCAGGCACTTCTCTTTCAAGTCGTCCGAACCGAATCGAAGGACGCACTCGGATGCAAAAGGCGCAAGGATCAAAGCGCTGCCGATGCTGGAATCCCTGGCGCAGAATGCTTCCGCCACAAGTATATTTTCAAGAACCCCAAGCCCCTGGCCGGAATATTTCTCTGGAAAGTGAATGCCGATAAAACCGAGGTCTCCTGCTTTTTTCCAGATCTTTTCAGGATATGCATGGGTCCTGTCCAATTCAAAGGCAAGCTCCTTATCAAATTCTCCTTTTGCAAAATCACCGGCTGCTTTCTGAATCTCTTTCTGAGGTTTGGTCAATTCAAAATCCATTTTCACACCCTCCACTGCTGATGACAATCAATCGGTTAGAAGCGCTCTCGAAAATGCATCGAATTCTCGGTGCATCGGGAGATCGAGAACAGGAAAGCATTTATCATGTGGAATAAGCCAATGCAAGATATTTGCAGTTCACCGAAATCACAAAGAAAATTGCATTAACCGTTGAATAAAGGGCCTTGACTGTTCCCGTCGGCTGGCATAATTTATTCAAATCAAACCATGAAACTCTGAATGAAAGGAATCTCAAACGAATGCCGTTTTCAATTGCGCTTGCTGGTAAAGGGGGTACCGGGAAAACCACGTTGGCCGGTATGCTGGTAAAGTATCTGGTAATGAAAGAAAAAACGCCGGTTCTGGCCGTTGATGCCGACTGCAATGCAAACTTCAACGAAGTGCTCGGCGTGGATATAATGGACACCCTCGGAAATGCCCGGGAAGAGATGAAAAAAGGCAAAGTCCCAAGCGGTATGACCAAAGACGTATTCATGTCCATGAAGCTTGAGGAGTCGGTCGTCGAAGCCGCCGGTTTCGATCTGGTGGTCATGGGTCAGCCTGAAGGCGCCGGCTGCTATTGCGCTGCCAACAGCCTCCTGACCGGCTTTCTGGAACGATTGTCCGGGAATTACCCGTATATTGTCATGGACAATGAAGCCGGCATGGAACATATCAGCCGGCTGACCACAAACAATGTGGATATCCTTCTCATCGTTTCCGATTCATCCCGCAGAGGGCTGCAGGCTGCTGTTCGGATCGAGGAGCTGGCCAAATGCCTGAACATCGTCGTGGGTAAAAGCTACCTGGTCATTAACCGGACCAAGGAAGCCCCATCGGAGGTCGTACAAAAAATTATCCGAGAATCCGGTCTCGAACTTGCCGGGACCATACCGGACGACCAGACCATATACGAATACGACCTCAACGGCCGGCCGACCATTGAAATGCCGATTGAAAACAGCGCCCTGAAAGCAGCTTTTAATATATTTCAGGAAATCGTAACATAATGATCGATACTGGATGCTCGATACTGGATACGCGATAGATGTTTTTTAATCCATGTTATGAGAGTATATATCGAGCATCGAGCATCAAGAAACGAGTATCGATGATAAATCGTGCATCAAGCAGCAGGTCAAATCATGAAAAGAACCGGCTTTGTTTACGATGAAAGGTACATGCTTCATAAGACGGGGTCGTTTCATCCGGAAATCCCGGAACGGATTCCTGCGGTAATTGAGGGAATCAAGAAATCGGACCTCTTATCGAAACTGACCCTGATCGAGCCTGTTGTACCGGACTTGAAATGGATCGAAGCCGTACACGACAAGAGTTACATCCAGCGGTTCGAAAATGCCTGCGTCATGGGACAGACCGAATTTGAATGCCCGGACAACCAGATGTGCTGCGAAACGTACGGTATTGCATTGCTGGCAGTAGGCGGTGTTTTGGAAGCGACAAGGATGATGATGGAAGGAACCCTGGACAATGCCTTCTGTGCAGTCAGGCCTCCGGGACATCATGCCGAGACCAATCGGGCCATGGGGTTCTGTTATTTCAACAATGTCGCCGTTGCTGCCAGATATCTGCAGATCGAATGGGGCATCGAGCGGGTCGGTATCGTTGATTTCGATGTTCATCACGGCAACGGCACACAACAGATTTTCGAAAGCGACCCGACGGTGTTCTACTATTCGATTCACCAGCATCCCTCCTTCTCATACCCCGGCACCGGCAGGGAATTTGATACCGGTTCAGGCGCCGGTCAAGGATTTACGAAGAATTCTCCGGTTTTGCCGGGACGCGGAGATGCGGATTATCAAAAACTGATCGAAAAAGATTTAATCCCCGCATTTGAAACCTTTCGGCCTGAGGTGATCCTGGTGTCAGCGGGTTTCGATGCCCATGCCAGAGACGACATGTCCGACATGAAACTCTCCACGGAAGGGTTTTCCTGGATAATGAAACAGGTGCTGGATATGGCCGATGCTTATTCAAAGGGGCGGATTATTTCGGTATTGGAAGGGGGATACGCCATAAGAAGCCTTCCGGAACTGATCGAAAACCATGTAAAACTCCTCATGGAGTATGAATAAAGGGAGGTAGATATGTTCGTCAGCCGATCGATGACCCGGAAAGTCATCACCATCCATGAAGACGCCGACCTTCACCAGGCCAGAGAAAAGATGGCATCCAACAAAATCCGCCATCTTCCGGTGATCGATGTCGACAAACGTTTGGTCGGAATCGTAACCGACCGCGATATCCGAAGTGCCATGCCCTCTTCGGTATTAAACAAAAAAGAAGATATGGAAGCGCTCCGGGTAAAGGACATCATGACCAAAGATCCGATTACGATTCCTCCCACATATACGCTTCAGGATGCCCTGCTGCTGATTCAAAAAACAAAGGTGGGGGCATTTCCCGTGGTTGACGATGAGAAAAAATTGAAAGGCATTATTTCCATCCGGGACCTGGTTCGCGCGTTTATCAATGTCCTGGGCATCGGCGAGCCGGGAACGCTGTTGTGCATCATCGCTGAAGAAAAAGTGGGGCAGTTAAAAAAGATCGTGGATGCGGTGACAGAAGAAAACATATCATTCGGAAGCGTTCTGGTGGCAAGAACCTGGGATAAAGGAAAACGTGCCGTTTTCCCTTACCTGCTGACTCAAAACACCGGCCCGGTAAAACGGAAGTTGGAAAACCTCGGTTTTGAGCTGCTCGATCCCATGGAATGGTATCTGGACGAGCTGCCCAAAAATGAATAAGCCCCTATATTCTAAGCCCTGTGAATACCCGGCTCCGGAAATGGACCTGTTCATTTACTATCTTGAGGGCCGATTGGATTCAGAGGATGAAATATCCGATCGGAACTTTATCGGAAACTGCGCCCACCCCACAACAAGGGATTGTATTAAGGCCCTTGAACTGATATTTGCCAGAGAAGTCGTCGCATCGGTCTTGGACTTGGGGACACGATGGTACGTGGCATACATTTTGTGGTGAGATACACTGAAAGCATCTTCATTTCTTTTGCGAGGTTTTAAAAATGTATATCAAAAGTTGGGGTGCCAGAGGATCTACACCGGTTTCCGGAAATCATTACCTCAAGTACGGGGGAGACACCACCTGTATTGAAATCCGAACCAAAGAAGATGACATTATCATCATAGATGCCGGGACAGGTATACGGCGATTGGGTAATCAGCTGATTTCGGAGGGCAAGGATTTCTATCATTTTATCTTTACCCATGCCCATTGGGACCATCTCATGGGCTTTCCTTTTTTTAAACCTCTCTATTCGAAAAGTGCCGAACTTCTGATGCATCGATGCCCCTTTCACAGCAAATTCGTTGAAACCGTGCTCTCCAAAGTAATGGCGCCGCCGACCTTTCCGGTAAAATATACGGATGTCAAAGCGAAAATCACCTATGAAGATGCGTGTCCCAATACATTTGAAATCGGGTCGGTGTCCATTACCCCGATACCCTTGAGCCATCCCAACGGCGGCAGCGGCTATAAATTTGCCGAGGACGGAAAATCCTTTGTGTTTCTGACAGACAACGAACTCGGATATGTTCACCCGGGCGGCTGCAAGTCTGGGGAATACATGAAATTTTCAACCGGCGTCGATCTGCTGATCCATGACGGTGAATATACCCCCGCCGAGTATGAAACACAGAAGGAATGGGGACATTCCACTTATGTCGACGCGCTTGAACTGGCGATTGAAGCCGAGGTTAAACAGCTCGGACTGTTCCACCACAATCAGGATCGATTCGATCCTGAAATGGATATGATTGTGGAAGACTGCGACCGTCGGATTGCAGAGAAGGATAAAACCCTAAAATGTTTCGCAGTGCGCAGTGATATGGCCTTTATGCTATGACGTTCGTCGAATCTCTTGCGGAAAAGGCGGCACTGGACCTGTCCCGTTCAAAATCTGTTGTGGCCCTGACAGGGGCCGGTATCTCTGTTGAAAGCGGAATCCCTCCATTCAGAGGCAAAGGCGGTGTGTGGGAAAAAATCGATCCTGCCTATGCCCATATCGATACCTTTCACAATGATCCGGAAAAAGTATGGGAAGTCCTGCTGAAAGGGCTTAAAGATCTGGTGGATCGTGCACGTCCGAACCCGGCCCATGAGGGGCTCGCTCGGCTGGAGACCCTCGGTGTTTTGCAAACCGTCATCACCCAAAATGTGGACGGCCTTCACCAGATGGCGGGAAGTACGGATGTGATCGAATTTCACGGGAGCTTTGCCTGGCATAAATGCATGGACTGCGGTTCCCGGTGTCCCAACAGCGAACTCGACTTAAACCGGCTGCCCCCCCGTTGCCGCTGCGGAGGAATTTTCCGTCCGGAACTTGTCTTTTTTGGAGAGATGATTCCATCCCATCATCTCATGCGGTCCGAACAGATCGCATCGGAATGCGATATCATGCTGGTGGTGGGAACGTCTGCCATTGTTCAGCCGGCGGCATTGATGCCGGTAATTGCAAAGAACGCCGGGGCCACGGTGATCGAAATCAATAAAGAACCGACGCCGTTGACCGGAACCATTTCCAGTTACTCCATCATGGGGAAAGCCGGTGAGGTGATTTCGGACATCGTTGCCGAACTGGAGCTCATCATGAAGCCGCAGTAATCGACCATCAAACGGCTCGATAAAACGTAAACCGCTTCCCTAACCATCGATCTTCCCCTGTTGAGACGGCTGCCCGATTTACCCGGAAACCAGAAAATGCCGGATAAACCTGGGATCGACATCCTTTTTAGATATGCTCCCGTATTCTTCTTCAATCTCGAAAAAAAGATTCTCGAGGGCCTTCCCCAGCCGGGTGCTGAGTTCCACACGATCCATGCCGCTCTTTTCGGAAAGCCACTTGAGAAAATCCGTTTTCATGGATGTTCGGATCATGCACGGCTGCTTCGGTCTGATGGCTTCCTTCGGCTCGAAAAGCTTATCAAGAAACAGCCTGAAATCTTTCAACGCGATCTCATCGAGCCCATCGGAAAGCTCCATCACGTTTCGGACCCAGAGCGTCAGGATGACGCTTTTATGAGTCAGAAACCGATCGGGCCGGCGAGCAATATTCACAGCCATAAGAGACAGCAGGTGGTCAAAAGCCACGATTTCCTCTAAAACGGCTGCCGTTTCATCGATATCCTGTTTGCCGGCAAATTCCCGATACAGATGGCCGGACCGGTAATTGTCGAAAAACAGCGGCTTTTTAAGCAAAAGGCCCCCCAAAACCCCCAGCCAATCTTCCCCCCAAAAGCTTAAGGGAAGTTTTTGGCTCTCGAACCAGGATTGTTTCCGCCACGCTTCGACCCGCCATTTCAGTGAAAGGGCAAGCCCGTAGCCGATCCGAAAGATCTGATTGAGCGGATAGTCCTGGATGAGTTCGACAGACCGGCGCAGTTTCTGCTTACCCTTATCAGAAGTCAATTCTTCGAGGCCGAGATGGAGATAGCCGGAGACTTTGCGTACCACAGGCTTCAGCCCGGCCTTGGACTTGATACTCTTTTGATCGGCCACGACAGTTTGATTGCAGAGTCCGGCAAATTCCGACTGCAGCTGCTGCAGAACCATCATCGAACCGATTTGCTTGAGGGCTGAAGTAAACAGGTTGTCTCCTTCCAGCATATCCGTGAAAATAACGGGAACGGGAAGGGTTTGATCGCCTTCCGCCTCCTTTGCCATAAATTTCTTGCCGGTTTTGAATATTTCTTCTTTTGCTAATGACTGATAAACGCCGACGGCTTCCTCAAACGGCAGGAACCCTTTTTCGGCGAGCCGGATATTTCGGAAGCGGTAAGCCTCTTCTTCTGCTTCCGCCGGAATCACGCCGGACGATTCAAGCAGCAAATGCTGATACGTGACATGATCGAAATCGGCGAGTTTATCCATCAGACGCTTGATGAACGTGTTCTTCTCTTCTATCTTCTCATAATCGGTTTCCGGATCAAGAGGGGTGTCAAGAACCCTGATGTAAAAGTTATCGTCAAGGGTAAAAACTTCCTCCCCCATTTCCGAAGGATCCTGATCCCATTCCCTGACCTTCAACTCGATATTCCTGAAAAGAAACAGTTCCAGCATTTCTCTTTTCTTTTCAATGAACCACCTGACGGCCCGGGGAGAATCTGCGGCCATCAAAAGATTCAGCCAGCGGGTAACGGATTGGAGCTCAACGCGATCCTTTTCCCAAATCTCCAGATCGAGAATGAACTCCCACTGTTCGTCGGATGCCAGCTTCAGCAGCGGGAGCGCATCCTCCGGCCCTATGTCGTTGAGGAGATAATACAAATCTTCCGTTGGAAACGACCGTACCAGCGTTCTGGGTTCCGGTGCCTCCAGAATCCGATCCAATGCCTCTTCCGGTGGGAGAGAGAGAATCTCTTTTCTTACAACAGAAATTTGTTTTGTCCGTTCATCGACATATGGATTTCGGGGGTCTTCTTCATTCATGGCAGACAACCTGAAGCAAAAAAGGGTCGATTAAATATAGCAAACGCCGGTTTTCCTGGCCAGCATAATTTTAAATGGATGGGTTAAGGGTCTGTTGGGTCTCTCTTCCAGGAAGCAAATTTCAACAAAAGCAACATTCCCGGAACCGCAATGAGTGTACAAAAGATAAAAAACATTTCCCATCCGATACGCTTGGCAAGAAAGCCTGTCGGTGCCGAGGCCAGCACCCTGGGAACCCCCATAAGACTGGTTAATAGTGCATATTGCGTGGCGGTGAATTTTTTATTGGTGATGCTCGCCATAAATGCCGCGTAGGCTGCGGTTCCCATTCCGCTGCTCAGATTTTCAAAAGCGATCACTCCGGACAGAAGTGGAACGCTGTGACCGATTCGAGCAAGGATGGCAAAACAGGCCGTGGAGGCAGCCTGCAGACCGCCAAAGATCCAGAGGCTGCGATGGATACCCATGCGGATCATGATGATGCCGCCGGCCAGACTCCCGGCAATGGTCGCCCAGAATCCGAACAATTTGACGACAGCCCCAATTTCTGTTTTTGAAAACCCGATATCCAGGTAGAAGGGTGTGGTCATGGTACTGGCCATCGTATCGCCAATCTTGTAGAAAAGGATAAAGGCCAGTATCCACAGGGCACCCCGGCGGCTGAAATATTCGATCATGGGGTAAAAAACCGCCTCCCTAAGGGTTTTTGGGGGATCATCCAAAATCTTCGGCTCCGGTGCAAGCAGGGTTGTAATAACACCGGGAAGCATACAGGCGGCCATGATAAAATAAACCATCGAAAAGGGCATATGATCCGATAGAATAAGTCCGCCGCCCGAGGCAAGCAGCATGCCGACCCGATATCCGTTGATATAGAGGGAAGAGCCGAGTCCCAGTTCTTCATCCGGTAGATCCTCCCGTCGATAGGCATCCACAACGATATCCTGGGAAGCGCTGAAAAAGGTAACCAGAAATGCCACAAAGGCGACCGTCCAGGGGTCTTCTCTTGGATTTGTTGATCCCAAACCGACAATGGCGCCGATCAAACTCAACTGAGCAACCAGAAGCCACCCTCTTCTTCTGCCTAAAAACGGCAGGGTAAACCGATCGAGAAAAGGGGCCCAGAGAAACTTCAGTGTGTAAGGGACGCCAACCAGCGACATCATGCCGATGACTGCCAGATCAACGCCTTGCTCTTTCATCCATGCCTGCAGAACGGTGATGGTCAAAAGGAGGGGGAGACCACAAGCAAACCCCATCAAAAGGGCCACCAGCATGCGGCCGCTGCATACAACGCGAAGAATCGATTTTCGGTTTTCCGTCGGCATTGAATACACGAGGATATTCCTATCGTTTCAGCCCAAAAAATGGGAAACGGAGTAGAACGCGTTGCCCAAATCGGTTGTTTAAGGATGAGGAACTTGTACTTTTCATGAAAGGTTTTTATCTGTTTTTTCGCAGATAAATTTCTCCGCAACCGGCATCTGTTGACGGATCCAGACAAGCACCTTATCGAATTCGTCCCTGAGCGCCCCCAGCGCTTTTCCCCTGTGGCTGACCCGGCTTTTTTCCGCTCTCGTCAGCTCGGCAAACGTCTTTCTCAGAGGCGGATAATAGAATACGGGGTCATAACCGAATCCATTTTCACCCGCCGGTTGGGCTGCAATTTCACCCTCGCACCGTGCCTCATAGGTTAACGCTGCACCTGTAGGGACGGCAACGGAAATGACGCACTCAAACGCTGCTTTTCTGTCGGTCACCTGATGCATCTCACGCAACAGCTTGCGGCATCGTTGGCGATCCGTCGCATGTTCACCCGCATACCGGGCGGAGTAGACTCCCGGGGCACCGTTCAGAGCTTCCACCAACAGGCCTGAATCATCCGCCAGCGCCGGATACCCAAGTATTTTCGAGGTGACACTCGCCTTGATGTAAGCATTATCGTCAAAATTCTGACCGTCCTCCTCAATAGCCGGAATCGGCCCGAAGTCTTCAAGGCTCTTTATGGCTACGGGAAACCCTTGGAGCAGATCGATGATTTCCTCAATTTTTCCCTTATTTCTTGTCGCAATGACAAGGGTGTCTGAATAATCCATGCAAACCTTATGCTACTGATTATTTTAAAGAATCATAGTATTGTTTCAGGGCTCGACAAACGGATTGCCCGGAAAGCAAGAAAATATAGATCTTTGATTTTTATCTTGTACAGATGATTCAAGCAAGTAAATATTCAAAAATACTTTACAGCCTGGTTATCACTGGTATACTAGATTTTGGAGTGTAAAGTAACCAGAATACGGAATCCAGGAGTCAGAATAACGATATTGCTTTCGATTACATTAATCTTCTTCATTTCTTCTGAATTCTGACTTCTGGCTCCTGAATTCTATAAAACGTATGCTTGTTAGAATGAAACATCTCCGGCGGTCCTATGCAGATTAAAAAAAGACTCTACATCGTTCTGATCGCCCTTCTGCTCGTGGTACTGGCCGGCAGCACCGGCTACTATCTTATTTTCGGCGGCAAGCCGAAGTTCATGGACTGTGTCTACATGACGGTTATTTCCTTAACCTCGGTGGGCTACGGTGAAGTATTGGAAGTCTCCGGGAATATACCGGCTCAGATATACACCATGATCCTGATCATCTTCGGAATGGGTGTCCTTCTCTATGCCATCAGCACATTAACCGCGGCCATTGTGGAAGGAGAGCTCTCCGGAATTTTGAGGAAAAAGAAAATGGAAAAAAGAATAGCGAAATTAAGCGGTCATTACATCGTATGCGGAATCGGGCATACCGGGCGCCATGTGTTAACGGAGCTCATGAGGAATCGAGAGTCCGTCGTCTTAATAGAGCAGGACCAGGAAACCATAGAAAAGTGCCTGTCATTAGGGGAATTGTTTTTCGTCAACGGCGATGCCACCGATGACGCAAATCTCATTGCTGCAGGAATTGAACGGGCTGCCGGCATCATCATCTGCCTGCCTTCCGACAAGGATACCCTCTATGTCACCATGACCGCCCGGATGATCAACCCCACCATCCGGATTATCAGCAGTATGACCGAACAGGCCATCGAACCGAAATTGGTCAAGGCGGGGGCGGACAAGGTGGTATCGCCGAATTTTATCGGTGGGCTTCGTATGGCGTCGGAAATGATCCGGCCCACGGTTGTGGATTTTCTGGACCATATGCTCAGAAGCAGGCAGGGGAATATAAGAATTCACGAAATTAAAATATCAAAAAAGTCGCCCGTCCACGAAAAGAAAATCAGCGAATCCGGTATCCGCGACAAGTACGATTTGTTGGTGCTCGCGGTAAAGGGGATAAGCAAAGAGATTGAATTCAATCCGTCTCCTCACAATATTCTTGAGGCGGGTATGACCTTGATCGTCATGGGTGATGTGGACAACATCGCCAAGGCCAGAGCCGCGTTTTAACTCCAACAGTTCCGATTTTTTATCTCCGCTGCCTGCTGCTGCCTGTCGAAACGCCGTCCCGCACTAAAAGACTTTGGAAAAGTACTCCTCCCTTTTCATTAGCGTATAGGGCGATATGTCCGGGAAATGCGGAAGTGATTTAGCAAACTCGAGGACCTGCTCATAGTCAAAGGTCATATCCATTTTTTCA
>Ga0180009_10002191_pt1 | contig 23167 bp, 19 predicted proteins | sample OS_PC_MetaG_FD_123537 | JGI IMG/M metagenome (GOLD analysis project Ga0180009, IMG submission 123537) | Groundwater microbial communities from the Aspo Hard Rock Laboratory (HRL) deep subsurface site, Sweden - OS_PC_MetaG | ecosystem: Environmental > Aquatic > Deep subsurface > Groundwater...
GCCCCCTTGCTCAAAGATGGCAAACTGCTGGCCGTGCTGTGCCTGGGCTTTGACGAGGACCTGCTCAAGGAGTACCACCACCTGAACAAAGATCAGTTCCTGGCCATCGACTTCAATCAGTAACCTGTGGCCCAAAACAAATAAGAAGGGACGCCCGCTGGGGGCGTCCCTTCTTATTTGCGTTTAGACTGGCCTACAGCGGTTCTATCTTCACCGCGCAGGCCTTGTATTCGGCCGTTTGGGACACGGGGTCGTACACCGGGTTGGTGAGCCAGTTGGCGCAGCCCTCGCGGAAGTGGAAGGCCATCCACACCATGCCAGGCGGCACCTCGGGAGTGACGCGAGCAGCCACTTCCACCCGGCCCCGACGAGAGCTGACCGCCACCTTTTGGCCCTGGGAGATGCCCAGGCGCTGGGCGTCGGCCACGGAAATATCCGCCGTCTCCTGGCCCAGCAGGTCGTTGAGCCCGCCGCTGCGTCCGGTCTGGGTGCGGGTGTGATAGTGGTACAGCCGCCGGCCGGTGCTGAGCACCAAGGGGAAGTCCTCGTCCGCCACCTCGGCGGGCGGGGTCCACTCCACGGCCTTGAAGTTGCCCAGGCCGCAAGTAAAACAGCCTTCCTTGTGCAAAAACGGCGTGCCCAGGTGGTTCAGGTCCGGCACCGGCCACTGCAACCCGTCGTGCTCGATACGCTCAAACTTGATGCCGGCCATCTGGGGGGCCAGCACCGAGATCTCGTTGTCCCATATCTCCTGGCCGCTGTTACTGGCCCAGTCCTGGCCCATGCGTTTGGCGATCTGTTTGAACACCCACCAATTGGGCTTGGCCTGGCCGGGCGGGTTGACCGCCTTGCGCACTCGGTTGACCCGGCGCTCGCTGTTGGTGAAGGTGCCGTCGTCTTCGCTCCAGGCCGCAGCCGGAAAAATGACATCGGCAAAGCGGGTGGTCTCGGTGGGGAAGATGTCGTTGGCTACCACGAACTCGGCCGACTCCAAACAGTGCTCCACGTGGGAGATGTCCGGCTCGGTGTTGGCCAGGTTCTCGCCGAAGATGTAGAAGGCCTTCACCTGGCCGGTGGGCAGGCCATCCATCATGGCCGGAATCATCAGGCCGATCTTGTCGTCCAGATCCACCCCCCAGGCCTTTTCGAACTTGGCCTTGGCCGCCGGCTCGTTGACCTTTTGGTAGCCGGGGTACACGTTGGGCAAAGCCCCCATGTCGCAAGCACCCTGCACGTTGTTCTGGCCGCGCAAGGGGTTGACCCCGCCGCACTCGAAGCCCACGTTGCCCAGGAGCATCTGCAAGTTGGCGCAGGATAGCACGTTGTTAACCCCGCAGGTGTGCTCGGTGATGCCCAGGGTGTAGATGAGCATGGCCGGGCGGTTTGCGGCCAGTAAACGGGCCACCTCAACGATCTGCTCGACCGGCACCCCGCTGATTTCTTCCGCCCGCTCGGGCGGGTATTTCTCCACTGCGGCCCTAAGTTCTTCAAAGCCCACAGTGCAGTTCTGCACGTATTCCTTGGCGTAGAGATCTTCCTTGATCAAGACGTGCATCAGGCCGTTGAGCAGGGCGATGTCGCTGCCCACCTTGAGCGGCAGGTGAATCTTGGCGAAGTCCGCCAAGGCGGTGCGCCTGGGGTCCACCAGGACCAACTGGGCTCCAGCATTGACGGCATTTTTCACGAAAGAGGCGGCCACGGGATGGGCCTCGGTCATGTTGGAGCCGATGACGAAAAACATCTTGGCCTTGTCAAAGTCGGCAAAGCTGTTGGTCATGGCCCCGGAGCCGAAGGATGTCGCCAGACCGGCGACGGTTGGAGCGTGTCAGGTTCGTGCGCAGTGATCGATATTATTCGTACCGATCACCGCGCGGAAAAGCTTCTGCATCTGATAGGAGTCTTCGTTGGTGCTGCGGGCGCAGCTTACGCCCGCGATGGCGTCCGGGCCGTGCTTCTGTTTTATCTCCGTAAAGCGCTCGGCCACCAAGTCCAGGGCCTCGTCCCAGGAAGCTTCTTTAAAGGAGCCGTCGGCCTGCTTGATGAGCGGGGAGGTGAGGCGCTCGGGGCTGTGGATGAAGTCGTAGCCGAAGCGGCCCTTGACGCAAAGTCGGCCCCTATTGGGCTGGGCGCCTTCCACCCCGGTGACCTTTATCACCTTGCCGCCCTTGACGTGCAGCCAAAGCTGGCAGCCCACCCCGCAGTAGGGGCAGGTGGTGCGAACCTTCTTGGTCTCCCAGGGGCGGCCCAGGCCCTTGGCCTTTTTCTCGGTGAGGGCCCCGGTGGGACAGACCTGCACGCACTGCCCGCAGAAAACGCAGTCGCTTTCATCATAGGGCCGGTCGCCGGCGGTGATGATCTTGGCTTCGGCCCCCCGGTAGCCGAACCCAATGGCCCGGTTAACCTGCACCTCGTTGCAGGCCTGCACGCAGCGGCCGCAGAGGATGCACTTGCTGAAATCGCGGATGATCAGGGGATTTTGGTCCTCGGTGGGGTAGTGCTGGCTGGCCCCCTCGAAGCGGCCGGCCGACACGCCATACTCGTAGGCCAACTCTTGCAGCTTGCACTCGCCGTTGGCCTCGCACAAAAGGCAGTTGTGCTCGCCGCTGCCCAGCATGAGTTCCACGGCCAAGCGCCTGGCCCTGTGCACCTTTTCGGTGTCGGTGAACACCTCCATGCCATTGCTGGCGGGGGTGGCGCAGGAAGCCACCAAGGTGCGCGCCCCGGTAACCTCCACCAGGCAAATGCGGCAGGCCCCGGTGGGGGTGCAGTCCTTTAAATAGCACAAGGTGGGAATTTTCACGCCGTTGCGCCAGGCGACCTGTAATATGGTTTCGCCGGGCGTGAATTCCACTTCCTTGCTATTTAGACTCAGCTTGGCAGTTGCCATACCACACTCCAGAAGGTTAAAACGAGTCGGGATTATCGAAAGACATTGTTAGCTTGTGTATTTCATTTTTTGAGCAAAGTCAATGCCCATGCGGCGCCCCGCGCCGGCGGCCCGGGCTTGCCTTGTCCAATTATCACTAGTTTTTGGCTAAACACCCTGTATGGAGTTGGGAAATGGACGCCTCCAGCCAGCAATGGTACCTAGCCCTGGGCGGCCAGCCGGCCGGACCCTATGACCTTAAAAAGCTGCGCGCCCTGGCCAATGAAGGCCGCTTGGGCCCGGACACCCTGGTCTATGGCCAGGGTTTCACCGAATGGACCCCCCTGAAGGCGGTGGGCGAGTTGGCCGGGTTGCTGGCCTCCCATGCCGCGCCGCCGCCCCCGCTGCCTCAAGGCCGGGCCCTGGCCGACGAGATCGACTACGTCATAGAGGGCTCGGAGATGCAGTACGTGGAGATCGAGCTGGACCCGGGGGAAAGCGCGGTGGCCGAGGCCGGGGCCATGCTCTACATGAACCAGGGCATCACCATGGAAACCATCTTTGGCGACGGCCGACGGGCCCAAACCGGCGGCGGCATCCTGGGTTCCCTGGTGGGGGCGGGCAAGCGCCTGCTCACCGGCGAGAGCCTGTTCATGACCGTGTTCACCCACAGCGGCCCCACGGGCAAGGCCCGGGTGGCCTTTGCCGCCCCCTACCCCGGCAAGATACTGCCCATGCACCTGGGCGAGCTGGGCGGGGAGCTTATCTGCCAAAAAGACGCCTTCCTCTGCGCCGCCCGGGGGGTGGCCCTGGAAATAGCCTTCCAAAAGAAGATCGGGGTGGGGCTCTTCGGCGGCGAGGGATTCATCATGCAGCGCCTGGTGGGCGACGGCCTGGCCTTTGTGCATGCCGGGGGCACGGTGGTGGAGATGGACCTGGAACCGGGGCAGCGCATCCGGGTGGACACCGGCTGCCTGGTGGCCCTGAACCCCTCGGTGAGCTACGACGTGCAGATGGCAGGAGGCATCAAGACCGCCCTTTTCGGCGGCGAGGGCTTGTTCTTGGCCAACCTCACCGGGCCGGGCCGGGTGTGGCTGCAAAGCCTGCCCTTCAGCCGCCTGGCCGGGCGTATGTACGCCGCCGCGCCCCAGGGTGGGGGCAAGCAGCGGGGCGAAGGCAGCCTGTTGGGCGGCTTTTTGCGGGATGATTAGGCGTCCGGCTTCGCCAGTCAGACTGGTGGCATTTGGCTGGTGAAAAGGAATTGTTGGGTTTCGGGCTACGCCCTCTACACCAACCTACGCGACAGCTCAGAATTTACAGCGAAGTAAGCGTATTTAGATCCTGCGGCACAGCCACGCGGCACAGCCGGCCGCCGGCAGACAAGGCGTCTGGCCAAGCGAGGGACGCAGGCGTAGTAGACCTACGCCGAGGACCGAGTGCGGCCAGCAACGCAGTATGCCGGTGACTGGCGAAGCCGCCGCCCCCAGCAGCGAAGCCGCCACGCTACCTCAGCCAGGCCCCGATCAGCAGCCCCAGCACCATGAGCAAGCCGGTGCTCAGGTGGGTGGCGATGGTCAGGGCCTGGGCCGGCACCAGGGCGGCGGGGTCATCGTAGCTGCGCCAGGCGATGGCCACCGCCCGCCCCGCCGGGATCAGGGCGCCCAGGGCCAGGTAGAGCCAAGGGGTCAGCCCCCAGCCATGCACCAGCCATGCCAGGGAGGGGAAAGGGGCCAGCATCAGCCCCGCGTAGATTATCCGCGAGGAGGCCAGGCCCAGGCGCACCACCAGGTTGTTCTTGGCCGCGGCCGCGTCGGCGGCCATGTCGGGGAACTGGTTTATCCACAGCACCGCCGTTATCTGCCAAGCCTGGGGCAGACCCAGCCACCAAGCCACGGCCCAAAACTGCCCGCCCAGGACATAGGCCGCGCCCCAGGTGAGCAGGGGGCCGAAGAGAATGAAGATGGCCAACTCGCCCAGTCCCAAGGACATCAGGGCCAGGGGGCCGGCGGAGTAGAGCCAGCCGCCGGCCAGGCCCGCCGCGCCCACGGCCAAGGCCCAGGGCCGGCCCGAGGCGGCCACCATGCCGCCGCACGCCCCGGCCGCCATGAAAAAGGCCACCGCCAAGGCCCCCACCGTCCGGCGGCTCATGCGGCCATCCTGGATCACCCGGCTGCCGCCGGAAAAAATGGTGGCGTGGCGGTTCAGGGGGTCGCTGCCCACCGCGTCGTAGAAATCGTTGATCAGGTTGGCCCCGCTTTGCAGGCAACCCACCCCGGCCAAGGTGAGCAGCAACAACTCCCAAGGCATGGGGGCGCGTCCCCAATGCCAGGCGGCGACGACCAGAACCGGCACCAGGGAGCCTGTGAGGAACGGCAGGCGCATGGCCTGGACCAACAGCGGCGTGGGCATGGGTTCTCTCCCGGGTTAAAAAGGCGGCCACACTTTAGCACGTAGACAGGGGGGCGGGCAAAGTTCCATGGCGCACGATAATGCTGTCTCCTGATCGCGAAAGCCTTATAATTATTAAGTCACCCCACCGCTCTGGAGGAGCTAAAGATGAGTGAAGGGGCCCAACAAGTCGGGCTGGACACCCAACGCCCTTGGTTGCCCCCCAGCCGCATTCCCTTGTCGCGGCGATTGTCGCTGTATTTCCTCTACGCCGTCTTGGCGCTGTCTTTGTTCGGGGGGCACGTTCACCCCAGCGGGCTACTGATAATCTTGGGTTTCGTGGTGGTGTTCCAGGTGGCCACCCGCCCCCTCACTTCCGATTTTCTGGTGCGCTACCCCTCTTACCTGGTGGGGCTGCGGGTTCTGCTGGTGGTGATGTGCGCGGGCCTGGCGGTGGCCTTGTTGCCTCTCCCGGAATCCTGGGTTTCCATGGAGCACCTTGTCGTCACCATCACGGCCTTGGTGATAACCGCCGGCTGGACGGTGATGGTGATGATCTACCTGTTCCAGGCCCGGCAGGTGCGCCTGGACACCATCTTCTCCGGAGTGGCCGCCTTTTTCCTGTTGGCCATCACCTGGACCGAGGCCTACAAGGTTATAACCTTCTTTGACCTTACCGCTTTTCACCCGCCGCTTCTGGCCACTGGCGGCTGGTCCGACGCCTCCCACCTGCGGGCTCTGTATTACAGCCTTTCCACCATCACCACCGTGGGCTTCGGCGACATCCTGCCCCGCAGCGCCACCGCCCAAATTCTATCGGGCCTGGAGGCCTCGGCGGGCCAGCTGTTTTTGGCGGTGTTGATCGCCCGCCTGGTTTCCCGCCACTTGAGCGCCACCATAACCCCCCTGACACCGCCAACCACCAGCCCCCCAAAGAAGATCAACGCGGCCCGGCTCTCCAACCGCCTGCGCCGGCGCCGGCGCCATTTTCGCTAGCTCCCAGCCCGGCGAAAAATTTTTGCCCAATAAAGCTTGGCCCCTCGGCAGGGCCGTACTAGAATGGCGGTCAAACGCCTTGCATGCCGCGCCACCCCCGCGGCTTAGAGCCTTCATTATGGACATTGGAGAACTCTCGTGACTGGAATACTGGACAACGCGCAGCTATGGCTGGCCCATTACGGGATGCAGGTGGTGGGCGCGGTCATCATTTTGGTCCTGGGTTTGCTGGCGGCCAAGACTCTCACCAAAATCTTCCGCAAAGTGCTCCGGCGCGCCAAGGTCGACGAAACCCTGGTGAGCTTCGGCGGCAACATGCTCCAGTTCGTGATGATAATGTTGGTTATCATCGCCGCCCTGTCCCGGCTTGGTTTCCAAACCAGTTCGCTTATCGCCATGATGGGCGCCGCCGCCCTGGCCGTGGGCCTGTCGCTGCAATCCAATCTCTCCAACCTGGCCGCCGGGGTGCTCATCCTCATTTTCCGGCCATTTCGCCTGGGTGAAATGGTGGAAATGGGCGGGGTCCTGGGCAAGGTGGAGGAGATCACCATAATGGTGACCAAGCTCAGGATGATCGACGGCAAGCTGGCCATCATGCCCAACACCAAGGCCTTCAACGACAAGCTCATCAATTTTACCGCCGCAAAAAAACGGCGGGTGGATCTGGTGATAGGCATCGGCTACGACGACGACATCAAGAAAGCCAAGGACATCCTGAAACGCTTGGTAGGGGAAGACCCCCGCATCCTCGAAGAGCCCAAGCCATCCATCATTGTCTTGAATTTGGGAGATTCCAGCGTGGATATCGGCGTGCGCCCCTGGACTAAAAACACCGACTGGTGGGCGGTCAAGTGCGACCTCACCGAAAAGATCAAACTCACCTTTGACGAGGAAGGCATCAACATCCCCTACCCTCAACGCGATGTGCATCTGCACCCCGCCGGCGGCTCGGACGCATCCTCCCAGGGGGTGTCCAAATGAGTTTTGCGGCCAGGACCGGAGCCCTGGTCCTGGCTTGCCTCGGCCTGACCGCAGTGATGTTAATGCCCGCGCCCGCGGCGGCGGACGTGCTCTACCTCAAGGGCGGCGACCGCCTCACCGGCAAGGTGGAGGACATGGGCGGCGGCAAGCTCTGTTTCACTACCAGCTACGCCGGCAAGCTGAGAATCAAGTGGAGCGAGGTGGAGCGGCTGGTCACCGACGAGCCCATGACCCTGGAGACCACCGAGGGCCAAAAGCTGACCGGCAAGGCCCAGGAGGCCGCCCCGGGCCAGATCAAGCTGGACGGCGGTGAGCCCCTGCCCCTGGCCAAAATCGCGTCCATAAACCCCGAGGACTTGGACCCGCTCAAGATAAGCGGCCAGGTGAACCTGGGGGTGGACGTAAGCCGGGGCAACACAAACAAGATGTCCGTGGACACCGAGGGCCGGGTGGTGACCACCTGGGGCACCATCAACCGCGCCATCGGCGGATTCGAGATTCACCGGGCCGAGAGCAAGGGCAAGGACACCAGCGACAACACCCTGGGCTATGTGGAATACAACCGCTTTGTCAGCGACAGGTGGTACTGGCTGGCCAACCTGCGGGGCTCCCAGGACACCTTCAAGAACATCGAATACCAAAGCATGGCCGGCGTGGGCATGGGCTATCAGGTCTGGCAAGGCAAGCTGACCAACCTGGCCTTCGAGCTGGGCCCCAACTACGTGTACCAGGAAGACACCGCGGGCATTTCCAGGGACTGGTTCGCCATGCGCTGGAAGATCAGCTACGACCGGTGGTTCTTATCCAGGTCGGTGCAGTTCTATCACCGCCAGGAAGGCTTCATGGCCGTGGACGACTCCAACAACTGGATATGGAACACTCGCCAGGGCCTGAACTTCCCCACGGTGATGGGTTTTGTGCTCACCGCCGCCTACAACCTGGACTATGACAACCAGCCGGAGCCGGGCAAGAGCCGCACCGACACCCGCTTCATCATAAGCCTGGGCTACCAGTTCTAGGCGGGCGGGAAGGGGCCTTGGCTACTTGTGCAGAAGCTCGTTGGTCTCTTGCCGCGACTCCTGCTTGAGGCCCATGGAAAGCTTGTATGACACGTAGTACTTGAGGATGTTGCGCACGTAGCTCACCGGTTCGCTGCCCACCAGATGCAGGGCCCCGTACTCGCAGTTGAAGAACCACAGGTTGGGGTTGTAGCCCAGGCGTTTGCTCACCCGGCGCACTCGGCTCAGGGCGGTGGGCCCTGCGTTGTAGGCGGCCAGGGAAAAACGGGCCCGCACCGGCAGGCTCAGGCCGGGGTCACCGAAGTAATGGTCGCGGATGTGGGCCAGATACTTCACCGCCACGCTCACGTTGTACTCCGGCTCCAGCAGGCGCTTTATCTCCGCCCGGCGGTTGCCGCCGGTGGGGGGCATCACCTGCATCAGCCCCACCGCCCCGGCCGAGGAGCGGCAGTTGGGGTCCAGGCGCGATTCCTGAAAGGCCTGGGCCGCCAAGAGCAGCCAGTCAAAGTCGTACTTCTCGCCGTACTTCTTGAACAACGGGGCGAAGCGCGAAAAACGGGAGCGCTCCTCCAGGTCGTCGGGGTTCTTGAGCCACTGGTTGTTGCTGAAGTAGCGTTTGATGAGCACGTTGCCCACCAGGGTCCCCTGGCGGTGGCTCTTTAAAAAATGGTTGAGGCTCTCCAGCAGCTTGGGGGTGTCCCGGCGCACCAGCCAGGCGATGCGCCCTCCCTTGCGCAGGGCCAGCTTGGTATGCACCTTGATGTTCGGCATCACCTGGGCCCACATGTTCGCCGCCGGGCTGTCCATGACCGTAAGCGGCACCACCCCCGAGTTGACCATATCCAGAATGTCCTCGTCGGTGAGCACGTCGGGGGCGTCCAATATCTCAACCGGCTTAAGGCCCCGGGAAGCCAGGTCGCGGTTTAGCTTTTCCAAACTGGCCAGGTAGCTGCTGCCCTTGGCCACCAGCACCGGCCGCCCGGACAGGGAGTCCAGGGACGCAATCCCGGTCACCGATTTGTGGGACACCACCACCTCGTCCACCCCGGTGAGGTAGGGGCGGGTGAAGGTGAGGTGGCGGCTGCGTTCCGGAGTGATGGTTAGCCCGGCCGCGGCCATGTCGCCGTAACCGGCCTCCAACAAGGGCACCAGGCGCTCCAGGGGCACGGGTATGAACACCACCTCCATGGGCGGCTGGCCCTTGGCATGGTGACGTTTCAGGCCGTGCTGGTACTCCTCCAACAGGGCGTAGTCCAGGCCGTAGGGCTGGCCCTGGCGGATGAAAAAATAGCTCTGGGAATATATGGTGAGCACCCTGATGACCCCAAGCTTGCGCAGCTCGGGCAAATCCGCCTTGAAGGGGTGGCTGATGTCCCTGAGGGAGTTGGGCAGGGGCGCCTTAGGCGGCTGGGGCGGGGAGGCTTGCACGGCTCCCCCCCAAAAAAGAACCGCCAGCAGCGGCCAAATGACGAGAACTCTCCTCATGTCCCGCATTCTAGGCGACGCGGTGCATCCGGTCAACGTAAGACGGCGGCGGCCGGGCTATTTCCCGGCCGCCGCCGTCAAAGGGCTTGACCACCGAGCCTGTTAGTAGCCTTCTTCGTAGGCCAGGTCCTCGGGGCTCACTTCGTGACGGAAGATGTGATAGACCCAAATCTGGTAGGCGATGACCACCGGCACCATGACCAAGGCCACCCCCAGCATGATCTTGAGGGTCAGGGGGCTGGAGGCGGCGTTGGCGATGGTCAGGCTGGCCTTGGGGTCGATGGAACTGGGCAGCAGGTTGGGGTAGAGCCCCGCCACCCCGAACAGGGTGGCCCCCACCACCACCGCCGAGGAGGCGAACCAGCTCCTCCAGGCCGCCCCCTGTTGCAAAAACAGGCGGGTGGCCAAGAGCCCGGCCACGGCCAGCGCCGGCAGTATCCACAGCACCGGGTAGGCCAGGTAGTTCTGGTACAGGTTGGTGGCGAACCAGGTGGCCACCAAAAAAGCCACCGCCAGGATCAAAAGCGGCGCCCACAGGGCCTTGGCGCAGCGCCGGGCCCTTTGTTTCAGCTCGCCGCCGGCCTTGATGCCCAGCCACAATGCGCCGTGGTACAGGAACAGGCACAGAAACAGCAGCCCGCCCAACAGCCCGTAGGGGTTGAGCAGGGTGAACAGGCTGCCCCGATAGATGCCCTCGGCGTCGATGGGGATGCCCTGGAAGATGTTGGCGAAGGCCACCCCGAACAACAGGGCGGGCAGGGCGCTGGAGATGAACAGCAGCATGTCCCAGCCCTCGCGCCAGCCGTGGCCCTCCACCTTGCCGCGGTATTCCAGGGCCACGCCCCGGATGATGAGGCAGAACAGGATGAGCATCAGGGCCGAGTACAGGGAGCTGAACATCACCGCGTAGGCTGTGGGGAAGGCGGCGAAGGTCACCCCGCCGGCGGTGATGAGCCACACTTCGTTGCCGTCCCAAAAGGGGCCCATGGAGTGATAGATGGTTCTTTTGTCTTGCTCGTCTTTTGCCAAAAAGGGCAGCAGGGCCCCGGCGCCCAGGTCAAAGCCATCCAGCATGAAATAGATGGCCCACAGCAGGCCCCAGAGGGCGAACCAGATAGTTTCCAACATGGCTAACTCCTCCCCCTAGCCTTGGGCCGCCGGTAGGGGCGCGGGGCCCTTCCTGGCGAAACGGGCCATGAGCCAGAAGGCGACGACTCCCAGCAGGCCGTAGAACAGAATGAAAGCCACCAAGCTGACCGCCACTTGGCTGGCGTCCACCGGGCTCACCCCGGCGGAGGTGCGCATGAGCCCCCAAACCAGCCAGGGCTGGCGGCCCACCTCGGCCACTATCCAACCCGCCTCGTTGGCTATGTAGGGCAAGGGGATGGCCAGCATCATGATGCGCAGATACTTGGGATTGTCGGTGAGCTTTTTGCGTATCAAGAAGCCCCATACGGTCAAGAGCACGAAGAGCATGCCCAGGCCGACCATGGTGCGGAAGGCCACGAAGGTGAGAAAGACCGGGGGCCTGTCCTCGGGCTTGAAGTCGCTGAGGCCCTTGACCTCGGCATTGGGGTCGCCATAGGCCAGGATGCTCAACGCGCCGGGTATGGGTATCCACTGGATCAGGTTGCCCTCGCCCGATAGCTTGGGAAGCGCCAAAAGATACATGGGGGCCATCTTTTCGGTCTTCCAGTGGGACTCCATGGCCGCCAGCTTGCTGGGCTGGGCCGTGGCCACCTCGGCGCCGTTGAAGTGGCCCTGCACCACCTCGAACAGGGAGAAGATGAGGGCGAAGGCCAGCGCCAGGCGGAAGCTTTTGGTGAAAAAGGAGACCTCGCGCTTCTTGAGCAGGTGGTAGGCGCTGATGCCCATGACGAAAAAGCCGGCCAGGATGTAGGCCCCGGACACGGTATGCACGAACTCGATCACCGCGAAGCGCTGGGTGATGACCGCGATGAAGTCCGACAGCTCGGCCCGCCCGTTGCGAATCACGTAACCCACCGGGTGCTGCATCCAGGCGTTGGCCGCGATGATCCAGTAGGCGCTCAGGGTGCCGGCCCCGGCCACCAGCCAGATGGCCAGGCAGTGCAACTTGGGGGAGATGCGCTCCCAGCCGAAGATCCACACCGCGATGAAGGTGCTCTCCAAGAAAAAGGCCAAGGTGGCCTCGATGGCCAAAAGCGAACCGAAGATGTCCCCCACATAGGCCGAGTAGCGGGCCCAGTTGGTGCCGAACTGAAACTCCAGGGTTATGCCGGTCACCACCCCCAAGGCGAAGTTGATGACGAACAGCTTGCCCCAGAACTTGGCCATGCGCTTGTATTGTTCATCGCCGCTCCTGACCCATTTGGTTTCCATTATGGCCACCAGGATGGAAAGCCCCAGGGTCAGGGGAACGAAAAGGAAGTGGAAGAAAGTGGCCGCCGCGAACTGCAACCGTGACAGGATCAATACCTCCATCGCCCTCCCCCTTTCTTTTAATAATAATTCCCATTCTCAACTAAGTATCAAACGAGCATCTCCCCTGTCAAGACTTCTGATCCTTGTTTTTAGTGTAAGGGAACCTCCTGCCCCGAAATAGGAATTTTCCCCTGCCAAAAAGGGGGCTATTGTAGGCGAGTGATGCTTTATAATTGCTTTATGGCGACGTTGGATCGCCGAGACGGCCATCTAAAATGCTGGGAGAAAGCTCATGAGGATCCGGAACTGGATGACCCCCAACCCCTTAACGGTGACCCCCGACGCCTTGCTCATGGATGCCAAGAAGTTGATGGCCACCAATAACATCAGGCGTCTGCCCGTGGTGGACAAGAAGGGCCGCCTGGTAGGCCTGTTGACGCGCCACCTTATCATCGAGGCCATGCCCAGCGGGGCCACCACCCTCAGCGTGCACGAACTGCACTACCTGCTGGAAAAGCTCACCGTGGGCGAGGTGATGCAAAAGGACCCCATTACCGTTGACCCCGAAGACCTGGTGCAAAACGTGATCCTTTTGGGCCACAAGAAGGGCATCGGCGCCTTCCCGGTCGTTGAAAACGGCAAGCTGGTGGGCATCGTCACCGAAAGCGAGATATTCAACGCGGTGATGAGCCTCCTCGGCCCCCGGGAGGGCACCTGCCTCCTCGTCCTGGAAAACGTGGAATTGAGCAAGGAGGTGGGGGCCACCAGCCGCATCGCCTCGATCATCGAAAAGCGCGGCGTGCCCGTGGAAGCCATCTTCACCGTGCCCCACCGCACCCGCGCCGGCAACCAGGTTTATATAAGGGCCCGCACTCCCAACTCCGGCAACTTGCAGGCCGACCTGGACGCGGCGGGCTTCAAGGTGGTGCCCCTGCCCATCTAAGCCGGATGTTATTGGCGGAGCGCCCGGCTAGAAAGATTCCCGCACCGTGAGTTCCAGGAGCCACTGGTGCAGGGGCAGCATGGCGCGGTAGTGGGGCAGACACCAGCCGGGCAGGCCGGCGGTGTAAAGCTCCGGGGGTATCTCCGCCTCGTAGGCGGCCCAGAGGCCGTCGTGTTTCAAAAGCTCCCCACGGGGGTGCTCCGGGTCAAAACCCCGGGGCACCCTTTTGTATTTCAGCCCGCCCACGGTGTAGCCGGCCTTGCTCACCTTGGCCACCGCCCTGTCCAGGGCCGCCCCCAGCTCGGGATCGGCCACCGCCTGGCGATAGGGGCCCAAGAGGAACTTGGGCAGGCAGTAAATGCCCACCCCCAGCATCACCTTGGGCGGGTCCATCTGAAAATAGAACCCCGAGCATTCCATGCGCGGACCGGGGCCCTCCCAGAACCACAGGCCCAGGTGAGTCTTGTAGGGGCTCTTGTCCTTGGCGAAACGCACGTCGCGGTAGATGCGGAACAGGCTCTTATTTACTCTCGGGTCGGCGTTGACCAACGGGGCGATCTTTTGCAGGCGCCCGCCCATGGCCGTCACCAAATCCCGGCTGGGGGCCAGCACCTCGCTGTCGTACAGGGCCTTGCGCTCCTGGAACCAGGACTTGCCGTTGTGCTTTTTCAGGTCACTGAAAAACTTGACCGTCTGGGGGGTGAAACCCTGAAACTCCTCGGCATTGGCCACGCCGCCCTCCCGGCTGGGGTGAATCTCCGCTTCCAAGATTATAGCCGTCTCTCCCCGGCGGCTGTCCAGGGGAGCGAGGGCCGAACAATGCCCCTAGAGGCTGTCCAGCGGCCCGTGTTTGCGCAACAGTCCCCGGAGCTGGTGGTAGGTGAGCCCCAGGAGGTCCGCCGCCTGGCGCTGATTGAAGCGGGCGGCGATGAGCGCCTGCTTCAGCAGGCGGCGCTCGTAGGCTTCCACAGCCTCCTTGAAGGGTATGCCGGGGGCCTGGGGAGCCGCCGGGCTGGTTTGATCCTGGGTCCCGGAGGCGTCTTCCGGCGGCAGAGGGGTAAAGGACGAGGCAAAGGGATCGAAATCAAAAGACGCTATGTCTTGGCCCCCGGAGCGGTAGACCGCCCGTTCCACCACGTTCTTGAGCTGGCGCACGTTGCCCGGCCAGGGGTAGCCGGCCAGTTGCTCCCGGGCACGGGGGGAAAAGCCCGGCGGCCCCTCCCAGCCCATCTCGGAGGCCATGCGGGCGGCGAAGTGCTCGGCCAAAAACAGGGCATCGCCTTCGCGCTCCCGTAGCGGCGGCAGGGTGAGCACCTCGAAGGACAGGCGGTCCAGAAGGTCCTGCTTGAAGCGTCCCTCCCTGGCCATGGCCGGCAGGTCGGCGTTGGTGGCGCCCACTATGCGCACGTCGACCTCCACCGGCCGGCTGCCCCCCACCCTCTCGAAACCGCCGTATTCCACGGTGCGCAAAATCTTCTCCTGCACGGTCAGGGGGATGTTGCCGATCTCGTCTAAAAACAGGGTGCCCTGGTGAGCGGTCTCGAAACGGCCCATGCGGCGGGAGCCGGCGCCGGTGAAGGCCCCGGCCTCGTGACCGAAAAGCTCGGACTCGATGAGGGTGGGAGTCAGGGCCGCGCAGTTAAGGGCCACCAGGGGCTCGCCCCAGCGCGGGGAGAGGTAGTGCAACCGGGCGGCGGCCAACTCCTTGCCCGTGCCCCTCTCCCCAACCAAGAGCACCGGGCGATCCACCTTGGCCGCCCGGGACAAGGCCTCCTGAAAGGCCAAAAAGTTTTCGCTCTGGCCCAGTGCCTCTCCGGGCGGCAGATTATGTTCGGATGAAGCCATGGTTATTTTTACTATTATTCGGTCTAACTTACCAACTATTATTTATATTAGCCAAGCAACGAGAGAACGCCCTTGACAATCGAGAAAAGCATCCCTTTGTTTATATTGCAAATTAGCCGAAAAACCGCCATTGGCCCGTCCTTTGCTAAATAGCAGTGGCAACTTGACGGCAACCAGACAGTTTTTCACGGAGGCAGACCATGGGCGTGTTCAACAGACTGCGTGATATCATAGGATCAAACATCAACGCCATGCTGGACCGGGCCGAAGACCCGCAAAAGCTCATACGGCTGATGATCGTGGAGATGGAAGATACCTTGGCCGAGGTTAAGGCGGCCTGCGCCGGAGCCATGGCCCAGCGGGCCAAAATGCAGCGGGAGTTGGAGGCGGTGCGCCAGCGGAGTGCCGCTTGGGGCGAAAAGGCCCAGTTGGCCGTGGACAAGGGCCGCGAAGACCTGGCCCGGGAGGCCCTCAGGGCCCGGCGGGAGTTCCGCTCCCGGGAGTTGGAGGTGGACCAGGAGTTGGCCGCCCAACAGGCCCTGGTGGAGCAGTATCATGCGGATATCGCCCAGCTGGACCAGAAGCTGGCCGCAGTGCGCGAGAAGCAGCGCATCCTGCTGGAGCGCCACAAGCTGGCCCGCTACAGCAAGAAGGCCCGGGGAAACTCGGCCCGGGCCGACTCTGCCGAGGTGATAATGCGTTTCGAGCAGTTCGAAAACCGGGTGGAGCGCCTGGAGGCCGAGGCCGAGATTGCCGGCATGAGCCGCCGCCCCAACTTGGAGCAGGAGTTCGACCGCCTGGCGGGCGACGATGAGATCGAGGACGAACTGAAGGCTCTCAAGGAGTCCAAGCAGGCGCCAACCCCCAGACCGGAGCAGGGCTAGCCCCCGCCCCTAAGGAGCGACAGTGCCCGGCGTCATCAGCGCAATTTTGGCCTTCATCCTATTGGCCCTGACCCTGGTGGGCGGGGTAGCGGTGGTAATCGTGCGCATCATCAAGGGCTCCAGGGGACGACAAACCGCCCAAGCCGACGAGGAAGAAGCCCGTCTGATCCAGGACCTGCACAAAAGCCTTCAGCGCATGGACCAACGCATCGAGGCCCTGGAGACCATACTCTTGGAAAAAGAAATAAAGGAGCCTCCGGCATGAAGATTTTTACCAATTTTGGCCGACGCGGCCTCTACCGCTCCCGGCGGGGGGTGTTGTTGGGGGTCTGCCGCGGCTTGGCTGAATACTTCGACTTCTCGGTGGCCTGGGTGCGCATCATCACCGTGGCCGCCTTCATTTTCACCGGCTTCTGGCCGGTTGGCATGCTCTACGTAATCCTGGCCCTGGTCATGAAGCCGGCCCCGGTGCTGCCTCCCCAGAGCGAGGACGAGGAGGAGTTTTACCACTCCTACGCCGACAGCCGCAAGATGGCCCTGGGCCGCCTGAAGCGCACCTATGACACCATGGAGCGCCGTCTGCGGCGAGTGGAAGACGTGGTCACCTCCCGCGACTTCGACTGGGAGCAGAGGGCCAAGGGCCGGCCCTAAACTCCACCCCCCTCATTGGTCCTGGGCCGGCTCTTCTTGGGGCCGGTCCAGAATTTCGCGCACCGTGCGCAAGAGGGCGTCCAGCCGGTAAGGTTTGGTGATGAAACCCCGGGCTCCGGCGCCAAGCACCTCGCCGCGTTTGTCGCCGCCCGCATAGCCGGTGGCCACCATCACGTTGGCGTTGGGGTCCAGCGCAAGCATCCGCTGCAGGCAGCGGTCGCCGCCCATGCCCGGCATGCCCAGGTCCAAGATCACCAGATCCACCTTGCCGGGCGTTTGGCTAAACAGCTCCAGGGCCCCCTCCCCGCTGTCGGCGGTGAGCACGCTGTAGCCCTGCTGCTCCAGCACGTCGCGCACCACCTCCAAAATCGCCTCTTCGTCATCCACCAACAGGACGGTTTCCCTGCCCCCGGTCACCGGGCCGGCGGCCGGGGCTTCCGCGCTCATGGCCGCGGCCTTTTCTTCCCGCGAGGGCAGGTAGATGGTGAAGCAGGTGCCCTGGCCCGGGGCGCTGTCGCAGGAGATGTAGCCTCCGTGGCTCTCCACGATGCCGTACACCGTAAACAGCCCCAGGCCGGTGCCGGCCCCCACATCCTTGGTGGTATAGAAGGGCTCGAACACGTGGCGCACCGTCTCGTTGTCCATTCCCTGGCCGTCGTCCTTCACTTCCAGGCGAGCGTAGCGCCCCGGCTCCAGGCCGGGATGGGTGCGGCAGAACTCGGCGTCCAACTCCACATCGGCGGTGGAGATGGCCAGAACCCCGCCTTGGGGCATGGCGTCGCGGGCGTTGGTGGCCAGGTTCATTAATACCTGCTCCAACTGGTTGGGGTCGCCGCTGATGGCCCTTAGCTCCGGGGCCAGGGCCACCTCCATCTTGATCATCTTGGGGATGATTCGCTCCAGGATGTTCACCGCCTGGGTCACCTCCCGGTTCAAATCCACCGGCCGCAGCTCGGTCTCGGCCTTGCGGCCGAAGGTCAACAATCGGCGCACCAGCTCCGCCGCCCGGCCCACGGCCGCGTCCACCTCGTTTAGGTACTTGCGGCTGGTGGGGTCGGGGTCAGGCTTTTGGGCCAAAAGCTGCACGTAGCCGCTGACCCCTTGCAAAATATTGTTGAAGTCGTGGGCGATGCCGCTGGCCAGGTTGCCCACCGCCTCCATCTTTTGGGCCTGGATCAGGCGATCCTGCAACTCCTTCAGCTCCCGCTCGGCCTCCAGGCGCTGGGTGATCTCCCGGCCGGAACCGCTGACATAGGGAACGCCGTCCTTGGCCACCAACAGATTGCGGTATTCCACGAAATGGGAGGAGCCGTCCTTGGCCACCAGCAGGGAGACCCCCTCGGCCTGCCCATCCTGGCGCAACGGCTTCAGGTAATTCTTCTCAAAGTAATAACGGTCCTGGCGGCGAAGAAAATCGCTAATGGGCTGGCCCAGCAGCTCTTCGCGGCTGTAGCCCAGCAGGCGTACCACCGCCTGATTCACCGAGAGCATTCGGCCCTTTTCATCATGGGTGTAGATAAGGTCGCTGATGCTGTCGAACAGGTGCCTGAAACGTTCCTCGGACTCCTGCAAGGCGGCCTGGGCCCTTTTGCGTTCCGCGCTTGTTAGCGCCTGGGCCACCTGGTCGGCAATGCCACCCACGAAGGCCAGCTCGTCCTCGCTCCAGGAATGGGCCCCGCTGGTGTGCTCCAGGCACACCAGGCCCACCATCCTGCCCCTGAGACGAACCGCCGAGCCCAACAAGGCGCCCACCTCGTTGGGCTCCAGGTAGGAGAAGCGCAGGTCTGCGGTGCGGGCGTCCAGGTACACGTCGTCGGCGTCCACCGCCCGCTCGGCCTCCAAGGCGGCTATGAACGAGGGGGCGTCGGACACCGCCATTTCCATGCCGTTCTCGTGGCGGCCCAAGCTGGCCCGGTAGAGGTCGCTGGCCACCAGATGGGTGTGGTTCCGGTTGAACAGCCAGATGGCCGACCGATCCACCTCCAGGGCCTCGGTGCATAGCTCGTTTATTCGGCGGGCGGCCTCCTGAAAATCCCCCTCCACAAGGGGAGCCATGCTGGCAACCTGGACGATGGCCGCCTGCTGGCGCTCCACCCGGTTCAGACGGGAAGTGCGCTCCTCCTCGGCCTTCTTGCCCTCGGTGATGTCGCGGAAAAACACCTGCAAGGCCGGCCGGCCCTCCCAGTCCACCACCCGGGTGGCCAACTCCATCCATTTTAGCCGGCCGTCCTTGGTGAAGATGCGATAGGGCAAAACCTCCGAGTAGCTCTGGCCGGAGATGCGCCGCTCGTAGCCCTCCATCAGGGTGCTGATGTCCTCGGGATGCACGAACATCTCCGGCTCCCGGCCCACCACCTCCTCGGGCTCCCAGCCCAACACGTCCTTGACCGCCGAGTTGGCGAACACGCAGATCTTGTCCTGCAACACCGCTATCAGTTCGGTGGCCTGCTCCACCAGGTTGCGGTAACGGGCCTCGGAGTGTTGCAGGCGGCTCTGCATGGACTTCTGGTGGGTGAGATCGCTGGCCACCAGGAGCACCCCCCGGGAGGGGTCGCCCCGCTCCACCGGCGAGCTGCTTATTAACAGGGGAACCTGCCTTTGCTCGCTGTTGGTGATGATCACTTCCTCCCCCTGAACCCGGCCGGCCATCAACTCGGCCAAAAAGCTGCGCGCGGCGCGGGGGCCCACCAGGAAGGGGCGGAACAGATCCTTCACCTTCAGACCGCACAAGACCGTGGGGTGGGTGTAGCCCAACAGGGAGGCCAGGGGAAGGTTGGCCCATGCGATGCGCTCCGCCTGAAGATGGGCCAGGCCCACCGGCACCGCCTGCACCGTGGCCTGGTAGAGGGTGCGCGGGCTCACCACCTTGCCGTAGCGGCTGGCCCCCCAGTAGAAGGCCAAGGCCATGGGGGCCACCGCCAGGTTGGCCATGGCTGGAAAGCGAGGGCCTTCCATGGCCATGAGCCCCTGGGCCAGGGCCTGCAAGCCCATGGTGACCACCCCCGCCGTCACCAAGAGCTTTTTCTCCGCCTTGGCGTCGGGGTCGTTCTCCTCCCGGGCATCCCGAGCCAAGTGGACCAGAATCACGGAGAGGAAGATGAAGCTATAGGCCAAAAAGGCCTGGAACCAGGGGTTGAAGTTGGCCGCCCCCTGGGGAACTCCGTACAGGCGCACGCCTATCCACTGAGGCTCCAGCAGCGCCGCCAGGTAAAAACACAAGGGCGGGCCATAAAGCCACAGGCGGTCGCGCCAGCTCACCGGCCGTATGAGCACCAGGATGACCTCGCCGACAAAACCGGTGGGCAGCAGAAACAAAAAGCTCAACCAACGGTAAAACTGGAACACCGTGGAGGGGGCGAAGGTGATGGCCGAGTAGCTGATGAAGACGTCGAAAAAGGCCCAAGCCACGGACCAGATCAGCCAACGCTGGATGGTGCCAGTGCGGGGATTGTCCGGGGCATGCCGCCCCAGGTAGATGATCAGGGCCAGGCCATAGCCCATGGTGAAGGCAAGGTTGGCCAGGTAGTAAGTTTCGAACATCAGCTATCCCGTGCAGGCCGGTGATCCCGGGCCCCCGGGCGAGGCTGGCTCCCTGGATGGGGCCGGACCCTTATCGCCAAATCTCTACCGAGGGGCAGGCCAAAAGCTGGGCAGCATCTTAGCAGGAACCTATTTGCGGGTAAAGCCGCCAGGCAGGGCAACTCGGGCTCCCCGGGCGCGGTGCGCCCCTTGATGGGGTTTGCTTGCAAAACAAGGCCGCTCCAGGCCGGGCGCGGCCCACAGCCGAATCAACCTCCCGCCGCCGGCCTGGGCGTCAATCAAACCTCGGCGGCAGCCTGGGCGCCCAGGGCCAGCAGCTCGCGGTTGGCACGGGCCCTGGCCGGGGGCTGGCCCTGGCATATGGCCCGCTCCAACTCCCCGGGCCTCACCGGCAGGGCTCCGGCGGCGGCCGCCGCGCCCAAGAGCACCACGTTGGCTCCCTTGGCGGTGCCGGCCTGGCCGGCCAGGGCCGTGGCCGGCACGGTGAGCACCCGGGCCCCGAAGGAGGCCAGGGCCTTTTTGGCCTTGGGCGATAGGAAATCCAGGTCCGGGGCGTTGACCACCAGCCAGCCCTTGGGGAGCAGGTAGCCCAGGTTGCGTACCGCCTCGCCGGGGTCCAGGGCCAAGACCAGATCGGCCTGGCCCTGGCTCACCAGAGGACCGCTGAAGGGCCCAGCCTTGAGGTGGCTGACCACCGCTCCTCCCCGCTGGGCCATGCCATGCACCTCGCTGATGAGGATGGCCCCCGCCTTATGCTCCACCGCCGAAGCCAGGGCCCGGCTGACGAACAGCACTCCCTGGCCGCCCACTCCGGCCACCACCGCCTGCCACTTGAGCCGGCTCATTTTTGCTCCTCCAGCGGGGCGATGGCCCCCTGGGCGCAGACCTCGGCGCACAGGCCGCAGTCCACGCACCAGCCCCGGTCGATGCTGATGTATCCCTGCGCGTCGCGTGCCAGGGCGGGGCAGGCGAACCAGGTGCTACACAGCCCGCAGGCGGTGCAGGCCCCGGCCGGCTCCAGAGCCATGGTGCCCGTGGGGCACACCGCCGCGCACAGGCGGCAGCCGGTGCACTTGGCCTCATCAACCTTGATCTTGCCCTTGCCGGTGCGCCTCAGGGCCCCGGCCGGGCAGATGGCCACGCAGCGGCCGCAGTCGGCGCAGGGGTTTTCCTTGGGCCTAAAGCTGGTCTTCGCCGGCGCGGCCTGGCCCTTGACCTCCACCTTGCGGGGGCTGGGCACCGCGTCGGCCGGACGCTGGGCGGCGCAGGCGTGGCGGGCGATGATAACCGCCACGGAGCCCTCGGGCCCCTGACACCAGCGCCAGGCCTTTTTCAGGGTCTTTTGCAGCCCCCCCATGTCATAGGGGTCCAGCTCGGTGAGCCAGCGCACCCCGCAGCCCTCCACCAGTTTCTTGAGCTCCACCGCCTGGCCGGGGTGGCCGTCGGCGGTTAGCCCGCTCTCGGGTGTGGGCTGCATCCCGGTCATGGAGGTTGTCTCGTTGTCCAGGATCACCAACACGAAGCGGGCCCCGTTGTACACCGCGTTGATAAGGCCGGTGGTCCCAGAGTGAAAGAAGGTGCTGTCGCCGATGGTGGCCACCACCGGGGTGGCATCCTTGCCTTGGTTCAGGCCGCGGCTCAGGGCGGAGGCGAAGGTCACCGCCGCGCCCATGTCGTGGCAGGTGTCCACCGCTCCCTGGTTCATGCCCAGGGTGTAGCAGCCGATGTCGCTGGGATATATCCCGGTGGGCAGGGCCCGGCGCAGGCTGAAAAACACCGCCCGATGGGAGCAGCCGGGGCAGAGGTTGGGGCGGCGCATGGGCGGCTGGTCGGGCACGGTCAAAACCTTGCCCCTGGGGCGGGGCGCCTTCAGCTTGGCCTGGCCCAGGGCCCTCTCCAGCACCTCGCCCAACACTTCGGGGGTCAGTTCCCCGGCGCTGGGCACGTGGCCCGAGGCCCGACCCCACAGCCTGTCCCGGTTGGGAGCCAAAAGCTCCAGCACCGGCTCGGTCTCTTCCAGAACCAATACATTGCGGCAGCCCGCGATCAGTTCGCTCACCGGACCGATGGGCAGGGGATAGGGCGCGGCGGTCTGCAAAAAGGGCACCTTGCCCTCGGCCACCGGCAAGCCCAGCTCGTCCAAGACGTCCCGGGCCAAGGCCGCAGCCATCCCGGAGGCCAGGATGCCCAGGGGGGCCCGGGGCCGGAGAGGGGCGTGCCACTGGTTCAGGCTCTTGCTCTTGCTCACGTAATCCTGAATCTTGGTCAGCTTGGCATTGAGGGCGTGGTGCAGGGCCAGGCGCATCTTGGGGATGGCCGCCCAGCGGAAGGGGTCACGCCCAAACACCGGGATTCGCTCCAACTCCTTGGGTTCGCGCAGGTTCAGGTTTTGCCGGCCGTGACACACCCTGAGGGTGGGCCGGATCATCACCGGAATCTGGAAGCGCTCGCTCAGCGCGAAAGCCGGGCCCACCAGGTCCCGGGCCATGGCCGGGCTGTCGGGGTCAAACACCGGCAGCTTGGCAAAGTGGGCCAGCAGGCGGCTGTCCTGCTCGGTCTGGGAGGAGTGGGGGCCGGGGTCGTCGGCGCTGATGATTATCATGCCCCCGATCACCCCGATGTAGGCCGCGCTCATCACCGGGTCCAGGGCCACGTTGAGCCCCACCATCTTCATGGCCACGGCGGAGCGCTGGCCGGTGTAGGCCGCAGCCAGGGCCACCTCCACCGCCACCTTCTCGTTCACCGACCACTCGCAGTAGGGCGGGTGCTGCATCTCGGCCCCGTAGTGGACCACCGAGGGCAATATCTCGCTGCTGGGGGTGCCGGGATAGGCGGTCATCACCGCCACCCCGTTCTCCACCAGGCCCCGGCCCAGGGCCTGGTTGCCCATCAGTATCTCTTTGCGAATCTTGGCTTTGGGACTCACGCGTATCCTCGCTGAGTGGTTGCTTGCAAGGTCCATAAAATAACCCGGCGCGGGGCCGGGCGCAAGGACATGGGCCGGGGGGTTTATTTGCTGTCATACACCGCCGAGCCGTCCCAGTCCGGGGGCGGCGGGTCGGCGGCAAAGGCGGCGGTGCGCCGGGCCAGGACCTGGGCCGCCTGGTCCGAGGGCCGCTCCCCGGCCAGGGCGGCGAAGGCCTGGGCCGCCCCTGGCCAGTCGCGC
>Ga0180009_10002192_pt1 | contig 23164 bp, 24 predicted proteins | sample OS_PC_MetaG_FD_123537 | JGI IMG/M metagenome (GOLD analysis project Ga0180009, IMG submission 123537) | Groundwater microbial communities from the Aspo Hard Rock Laboratory (HRL) deep subsurface site, Sweden - OS_PC_MetaG | ecosystem: Environmental > Aquatic > Deep subsurface > Groundwater...
CTTGGCCAGGCCCGCCGCGGCGGCCTTGCCGATCATGGAGGTGTTCTCGGTGATCTGGAACACGTAGCGGTTGCCCTTTTCGCCGCTGATCTTGGCGCTCTTGCTGAAGGTGGCGAAGAAGGGGATCTTCTCCCGCTGGCAAAGGTCGGCCAAGGCCAGGGCCAGGGCGCTGTTGATGGTGCCCACCAGCATGGACACCTGCTCGCGCATGATAAGCTCCTTGGCCTGGCTCAGGCCCAGGTCCACCTTGAACTTGGTGTCCCGGGTGACGATCTCGAACTTGTTGCCCCAGATGCCGCCCTTGGCGTTAACCTTGTCCATTTGCAGCTTGAAGGCGTCGCGCACGTCGTTGGTATAGGTGCTGGGCGGGCCGCTGTAGCAGTCGATGAGGCCGATCTTGATGGTTTTGGCCAGAGCCGGTCCGGCGCCCAGGGCCAGGCCGACAGCAGCGGTCAAGGCCAAAAGCAGCCATAGTTTCCTTTTCATGTCTCTCCTCCCATTACCTATGAAGGTTTTTTGGGCTGCGGCCAGCGGCGTCACCCTCCCCTGCCCGGGGCGCAAAACCTGCCTGGGCAACCGAATTCAGCATAACTCTTTTGGGCGCTGGGTTCCAGTGTTGTACTTCCCTAGCCAGAATGTCCAGGGGAGGGTTATATTAGGTAAGATTCCCGGGAGGAAACATGCCGTCCGTGCAAATTCCCTGCGGCCGCGAAGAACTGACCCTGGAGTTGCCCGCCGGGGCGGCGGTTCTGCAAACCTCCGAGGTGCCCCCCCTGGCCGATCCGGCCGGCGCGCTGGCCGCCGCCCTGGCCGATCCCCTGGGCGGCCCGCCCCTGGCCAGGCTGGCCCGGGGCAAGTCCAGCGCCTGCATCGTGGTCAGCGACATCACCCGGCCGGTGCCCAATCGCCTATTGCTGCCGCCCCTGCTGGACACCCTGCTGGGGGCCGGAGTCCCACGGGAAGCCGTCACCATTCTCATCGCCACGGGCATGCACCGCCCCAACCTGGGCCCGGAGGTGGAAGAGCTGCTGGGCCCGGAGGTGGCCGGCAACTGGCGGGTGGTTAACCACGACTGCCAGTACCACTCATCTCTGGAGGTGGTGGACACCATCCAGGGCGCGCCCATCGCGGTGAACCGCCGCTACCTTGAGGCCCAGCTCAAGATAGTCACCGGGCTCATCGAGCCCCATCCCTTTGCCGGCTTTTCCGGCGGGGGCAAATCCATCCTGCCGGGCCTGGCCAGCCTGGAGAGCATGAAGTTCATGCACTCCTTCGAGATGATAAACCATCCCGGCCTGCGCTCGGGCGGCCTGGAGAACAACCCCTTCCAGGAGCAGGTGGGCCGGGTGGCCCGGGCCGCCGGCCTGGATTTCATGCTCAACGTGGTCATAGACCGCCGGCGCCGGCCCCTGGGCGTGTTTGCCGGCGCCTTCCCCGAGGCCTTTTTGCACGGCTGCGCCCTGGCCGCCCGCCAGACGGTGGCGCCGGTGGACGAGCCCTATGACCTGGTGATAACCAGCGGAGGCGGCCACCCCCTGGACGCCACCCTATATCAGGCCTCCAAAGGCCTCTTGGCAGCCAAGGCCATAACCCGGCCCGGCGGCACGGTGCTGTGGATCACCGAATGCGCCCAGGGCCTGGGCGGCGAGGACTACTGCCGCATGGTGCGCGGCTGCGCAACTCCCCGGGGTTTTAAGGCCAAACATGGCGACCCGGCCAACTTCGTGGTGGATCAGTGGGGAGCCCAGGCCTATTTCCAGTGTTTGGAGCACCTGGGGCGGGTGCTTTTGTATGCTCCGGGCCTGCAAGCCGATGAGGCCCGCTCCTTCGGCCTGGAGTGGGTGGAGGACCTGCCCGCCGCCCTGGCCGAACTTTGCGCCGGGCATACCCGGGTGGCGGTGATGCCCGAGGGGCCCTACTTGAGCCCCCTGCTGACCGGCGGACCTACAAGCCCAGCAGCTTGATGGACAGACCGGACAAGGCGATTATCACCCCGGCCAAGGCATGCACGTAGCGCTCCATCCAGCCCAAACGCAGGTGCAACAGACCCTTGGACACCAAAAGCACCACTGCGGTCATGGTGCCCACCGTAACCACCCCAAAGGCCAGGGTGACCCACAAAAGGTCCCACCAGGAGCCCTGGGCGGCGGGGTACATGAGGATGGGGATCAGGGGTTCGCAGGGGCCCAGCACGAAGATGATGAACAGGGCCCATGGAGTCACCGTCTTGGGGTCGCCGTGGGGATGGACATGGCGGCCCAGGTGGCTGTGGGAGTGTTGGTGCTGGTGGGTGTGGGCCTGGCCGTGGCCGTGGTTTTCCTCATGGGGGTGCTGGTGGCCTGAATCCGGCTCTTGGGGGTGCTCGTGGGGGTGAGGGTGAGGATGCTGGTGCTCGCTGGAGCGCAGGCCGATGCGCAGACCCCAGGCGGCATAGGCCACCCCGAAACCGATGAGCAGCCAGGAGGCCAGGTCGCCACGCACCGTTTCCACGCCTTCCAGCAGGCCCACCGCCACCCCGAAGGCCACCCCCAACACCCCCAGGCCCACGGAGCTGAGAACGTGGCCGATGCCGCACCACACGGTGAGGTTGATCACCTTGGCCAGGGGCCATCCCCGCGCCCGGCCGATAAGGATAAAGGGCAGGTAATGATCCGGACCGATGAGGGTGTGGATGAAGCCGATCGATATGGCGGTGGCTAGAAGAACCTGTAACTCCATGGGCATCCTCCGGATTGTGGCGGCAAGGGTACCACCTCCCGCCGCCGGGGGCCAGGACCGTTTGTTCCGATGCCCGCCTGTGGCTAGCCCCCGGCCCGCCGGCTTGTTATCCTAGGATCTTGGCTTGAGCAAACACCCGCCAGGAACGGCCTTGGCGGAAAAGAAGATGGAGAGCGCCACGCATGGCTGATGTGTCACCCAGGGCAAGCTCCGGGCCGGGGGGCCCGGCCCACCATCACTGGGGCTGGCGGCGCTGCTTGAAGGCGGCCATTGTGCCGGCCGTGCTTTTGTCCCTGTGCGCCTTTTGGCGTTGGGGGCCCTTCAGCGGCATGCTGGACGAGCACAGCCTGCACCGTTGGGCCGCCCAGGTCCAAGGCCTTCCCCTGGCCCCCCTGCTGGCCCTGGTCTGCTTTTTCGCGGGCTGCCTGGTCATGCTGCCGGTGGTGCTGTTGATCGGGGCCACGGGCATGATCTTCGGCCCCTGGCTGGGCGCGGCCTATGCCTTGACCGGGGCCCTGCTCAGTTCCGTGGCCGTCTATGGCCTGGGCTTCTTGGCCGGGCACGACACCCTTTCCAAGTTCACCGGCGGCAAGATCGGCAAGGTGAGCCAAAAAATGGCCGACCACGGCATAGCGGCGGTCATCCTTCTCAGGGTGCTGCCGGTGGCCCCCTTCACTCTCATCAACCTGGCCGCCGGGGCCTCCCGGCTCAGGCTTATGTATTTCGTGGTGGGCACCATTTTGGGCATGATCCCGGTGACCCTGGCCATCACCGTATTCGCCGACCGCCTGCGCTACATCTGGCACCAGCCCCTCTGGGAGGACCTGGCCCTGGCCGTGGGCGCGCTGGTGCTGTTGGCCCTGGCCACTTGGCTGCTCAAGCGCCTGCTGCACCGCAAGCATAAACACGACGCCTAGGCATCGCACTGCTTGCGGCCGCTCTCCTGCCGTGCCATAAACAAGGTATCCGTCCCGCGCGCGCCGGCCTGGTCCGGAGGAAGGCCATGAACAACCAGCAAAAGAGCCCTGCCGCCGTTCTCACCGCCTGGCAAATCCTGGCCAGCCTGGGGGAATCCTTGATGATCGTGGACCGGGACTACCGGGTGATCTGGTTCAAGGAGCCGCTCATGGAGGCCTACAAGCCGGGCGTGAACCCGGTGGGCCAACCCTGCTACCGGGTCTTCGCCGACCGCGACACCCCCTGCTCCAGCGCCTGCCCGGTGCGGCCCATGTTCGCCGATGGGCGGCCCCACTCGGTGGAGCGCCACTTCGTCACCACAGCGGGCGAGGAGGTTTGGCGCGAGGCCAGAGCTTACCCCATCGTGGACCGCCGGGGAGTGGTGGCCTTTGCCGCCCGCATCAGCTTCGACATCACCCACCGCAAGAAGCGCCAGTCCCGCCTGGAGGGCGAGCTTATGACCCTGGAGCGCTCCCTGGAGGAGATGAACCGCTTCCAGTTGGACGAGTTGCCCTTCCAGCCGGCGGGGGGCAGCCCCCTGACCAAACGGGAGTTGGAGGTGCTGCGCCTCACCGCCCAGGGGCTTTCCAAGCCGCGCATCGCCCACGTATTGGGCATCAGCCAAAACACTGTGAAGCGCCACGTGGTGAACATCTTCAACAAGCTGGGGGTCAATGACCGGGCGCAGGCGGCGGTGTGGGCCGCCAGGCAAGGCCTAGTATAAACTAGCCGGCTTCGCCAGCCACCGGCATACTGCGTTCCTGGCATCGCTCGGGCCTCGACGTAACCTTTGCTACGCCTACGGCCCTCGCTCGCCAGAAGCCTTGTCTGACGGCGGCTGGCTGTGCCGAAGGATGTGCGAACCGATTTTCGCTGTAGCTAATCCTTTTTCAAAAATTTCTTATACTCCATCAGACTGCTTTACTTCCCACATGTTAAATGGCTGGGAAATATCACCCGTTCGGGCGATTCGCGGGCACCCGCCGGAGGGTAGGCTTAAGGCCATATTGCGCCACCATCAACGGAGCACGGCGACATGGCCCCCATCAAGAGCTACCTGGATCTTTACAAGCTGCTTCCCCAAACCAACTGCAAGAAGTGCGGCATGAACGCCTGCCTGGCCTTTGCCGCCGCAGCCATGCGGAGACAAAAGCCGCTTAGCGCCTGCAAGGACCTGGACCCCACGCTGCGCGAGGAGTTGGCCCAGGAGTTGGGCCAGGCCACCACTCCCAACGAGGAGATGATGCGGGCCCTGGCCCCTCTGAAGGCCAGGGTGGCGGAAGTGGACCTGGCCGCCAAGGCCGGGCAATTGGGCTGCGCCCACAACGGCAAGCATCTGATTCTCAAGTGCCTGGGCAAGAACTTCACCGTGGCCCCGGATGGCAGCCTGGCCTCCCAGTGCCACGTGAACGCCTGGCTGGCCGAGCCCATGCTCAACTACGTGAGCCTGGGCCAGGGTAAGGACCCGGTGGGGCGCTGGGTGCTGCTCAAAGAGTTGCGGGGGGGCGGCGATTGGCACCGCTTGTTCGCCCAGCGCTGCGAAAAGCCGCTGCAAAAAGTGATCGACGAGCACACCGCGCTAATGGAGTGGGTGATCGACATCTTCGGGGCCCAGGCCGTGGAAGAAGAAGGCTCGCCCGAGTTGGGGGTGGTGTTGTGGCCCCTGCCCAAGCTGCCCTTGCTGATCCGCTACTGGCCTCCGGAGGACGGCCTGGAGTCCACCCTGAACCTGTGCTTTGACGCCACCGCCGCCGACAACCTGCCCATAGAGTCCATCTACACCCTGGGGATGGGGCTGGTGACCATGCTGGAGAAGATAGCCCAGACCCACGACAAATAGGCGGTCGACTACTGCCGTACCGCCGGCAAATGCAGGGTGAAGGTGCTGCCTTGGCCCGGCCGGCTGTCCAACTCCAGCTTGCCGCCGTGGCTTTCCACCACCCGTTTTACGATGGCCAGCCCCAGGCCGGTGCCCGGGATATGGCGGGTGTCGGCGTTTTTCACCCGGTGGAAGCGCTGAAAAATGGCCTCCTGCTCCTCGGGGGGGATGCCCAGACCGTTGTCGCTGACGCTCAGACACACCTCGCCCTGGTCCTCCCAGGCCCGCACCTTTATGCTGCCGCCATCGGGAGTGTACTTCACCGCGTTGCTGACCAGGTTCACCGCCACCCGCAAGAGCTCCTCGCCCACGCCCATAACCGGAGGCAAGGATGCGGGCAGTTCCAACTCCAGGCTTTGGCCCTTGGCCTGGGCCCGGCCCATGAGCTGATCCACCGCCTCGCGCAGCAGGGGGGCCATATCCACCCGGACGACTTGACCCATGGCCCCCGCCTCGATCTTGGACAGGTCCAAGAGGTCCTTGCTCAAGCCGGCTATGGACTCCAGGCGCTCCCGGGCCCGCAGGAGCAGATCCTTCTGGGGTTCCTCCAAGGGGCCCAACAGGCCCTTGCCCAGGTTTTGCAGCTGGCCCAGCACCGCCGACAGGGGGCTGACGATCTCATGGGCCACCGTGGAGACGAACTCGCTCTTGTACTGGTCCAGACGCCGCCAGGCGGTTATATCGTCGAACACCGCCACCGCGCCCACTGGTTGACTGCGGGCGTCGTGGAAGGGGGCGCAGCTCACTTGGAAGTATAGGGCGTCGTCGCCCTGCCCCAGGCTCACCTGGCCCCGGCACTCGTCGTGGGCAAGCTCCTCCCAGCGGTGGTGCATGGCCTGGTCCAGGCACTCGCACACCTCGGGCCAGGGCAGCACCCGGGCGCAGGGCCGTCCCACCATTTCCTCGGGGGTGGTGCCCAAAAGCTTGGCCAGGCCTGGGTTGACCAGGGCGGTCTCGCCGGCGGCGTCCACCACCAGGACCCCGTTGCGCATGGACGCCACCAGGGCCCGGGTGCGGCTCTTCTCGATGGAGATGTTTTGCAGGGTTTGCGCCCGGCGCAGGGCCCGCTCCACCACCAGGCGCAGGTCCTGGGGCTTGAAGGGCTTGGCCAAAAAGTCGTCCGCCCCCTGTTTCATGGCCTCCACGGCCTTCTCCAGAGTGGCGAAGCCGGTGATGACCACCGAAGACAAATCCGGAAAGCGGCGCCGGGCCTGGTCCAGGAACTCCATCCCGTCCATGACCGGCATCATCAAATCCACCAGCACCAGGTCCGGGGCGTGCTCTTCCACCAGGGCAAGGCCTTCGGCGCCGTTGGAGGCCAAAAACACATCGTAGCCGGCCTCGATGAGCACCCGCTGCACCGCCAGCCTCACACGCTCCTCGTCGTCCACAATCAAAATGCGGCGTGTTGGTTCCGTTGTCACCCGATCTCCTCGTCTTCAGGGTCGTTGTGCATCGTGTTCGCAAATTCCAGCAAGGTTTTCGGGGCCTGGGCCGGCAGCTGCACCAGAAATGTGGTGCCCTGGGGCCCGGTCTGCTTTACCGAAATTTTGCCCTCGTGCCGCGAGATCACGCCGAAAACCACGCTCAATCCCAAACCGGTCCCCTGCCCCGGTGGTTTGGTGGTGAAAAAGGGATCGAACACCTTGACCAGGTACTCCCGGGGTATGCCCGCGCCGGTGTCCCCGACCTCGGCGCAACGCATGCCCTCGTCGCCCTGATAGGTGCGCACCGTGAGTTTGCCGCGGCCGTGCATGGCGTCGAAGGCATTGGAGATAAGGTTTATGAACACCTGGCGCAAAAGCTGGCGGTCGCCTTGCACGATAAGGGGCTCGGGGGCCCAGTCGGTGAGCACCTCCACGTGCAGGCCCAGACTGTCGGCATGAGTCAGCGACAGCGCCTCCTCCACCACTTGGCTCAGATCCAGGGATTCCAACTGGATGGTGCCTTGGCGGCTGTAGTCCAGCAGGTCGCGCACAATGTCCCGGCAGCGTTCGGCGTCCTCGATTATGCGCGTCAGGTCCCCTTGCAGATGGTGGTCCGGGGGCAGATGCTCGCGCAACAACTCGCCGTAGATGGTGATGCCGGTGAGGGGGTTGTTCAGCTCGTGGGCCACCCCGGCGGCCATGCGCCCCAGCATGGCCAATTTGTCAGACTGCACCACCTGCATGCGGGCCGAGCTGAGGTGGCGCTCCATCTTGGCCCGTTCGCGCTGGTCCCTGATGATGCCCAGGGTTCCGATGGGTTTGCCGTCGCGGTAGATATAGTTCAGGTTCACCTGGACCGGGATGATCTCGCCATCCTTTTTGGTGACCTGGGAGCGAACTCCCGTGACCGGCCCATTGCTCTCGTCCAGGATGCGCCTGAGGCGCCTTAGCTCCTCATGGGGGCTCAGGTCCCACAGGGTCTTGCCCATCAGCTCCTCGGGCTGGTAGCCCATGACCCGCTGGGCGTTGTGGTTCACGAACAGGATGCGGCCCTCCAGGTCGGCGGCCACCACCACTCCCAACATGGAGTTGAGCAGGCATCCCAAAAGCTCGTTGGTTTCGGTGAGGCTGGCCTCCAGGCGCTTGGCCTCGGAGATGTCGCGCACCGATTCGATGACCCCCAGCACCTTGCCGCTCTCGTCGGTGAAAGGGCTCAGATGCACCTCCTCCATGACCCGGTGTCCACGGGAGTCCTTGTATTCATGCAGATTGAACAGGCCCTGCTGGCCCTGCATGGCCGCGGAGAAACGGCAGACACTCAGTGGGCATGGCTGTTTGCCCCTGCGGTAGACCTCGTAGCACAGGTGCCCTTCCACCTTGTCTTGGGTCAGGCCGTAGCGCTGCAAAAAGCTCTTGCTGACGGCTATCACCCGCTTGTCCGGCCCCAGCAAAATGGTTGGTATGGGCAGAAATTGAAAAATGCGCCCGTAGTTCTGGTTGTTTAACTGAACCATGGGCGGCGGGGCAGTTGGCAGAGTATCAACCATTTACGCCTCCCGGAGCGGTGAAACGCTCCCCCAAGCCCTCCAGGGCCGCTTGGCTGTCGTCCGGCGCCAGAGCCAACTGCAAGGTGTGGGTCACCCCCAAAAAACACAGCGGCTCGACCCCTGCTTCTCCCAAGCCGTCCAAGGCCTCGGAGGCCAGCCCCCAACGGTCGCCGAAATGGGGGCCTTGCAGGTTGACCACGCTGGCCTGGCCGCGCCCAGCCAAGCGGGCCCCGGCATGGACCGCCGCCTGCTCCAGGCGGGGGACTTGGTCCCCAGGCAGGCAAACCTGAAGGCAGGCCAGTTCTTCCTCCCATAAAAGACTGCAGGATATGAGCCGCAGGGGAGGCTCCAGGGCGGACAGGGCCGCGGTGAGCCCGGCCAGTTGGCCGGCGGTGCATTCCAGGTTAAGCACCAGGTGCCCCTCCCGGACCATCAGCCCGTAGGTGCGCACCGGCTTTTCAAAAAACACGGCCACGGTTTCCATGGCTCAACTCTCCCTGGGCGTAGGGCTTTGCACCACGCTGACCCGTTCCTCGGGCGGCAACCCCCCTGGGGGCAGATCGAAGCGCCGCCCCAGGGCCCGGACAGCGGCGGGAAGCATTTTTTCTGGCAAAATCAAAGTCATGGCCGCAAGGGAGGTGCCCACGGCCAAGGGCCGCAGGCCAGCCCCGGTCAGACAAGCCAGGGCTTCGGCGGGCAGGGTCATGCCCCCGGCCAGGGGATAAAAAGTCAAGGCGATAACCGGCTCGGTAACCTGGGGGACAGGCCAGCCTTCCTCTTTGGCCAGATCCCCGGCCAGGGCCTCGGCCCGGAGACGCTGCCCCCGTTCCAGGCACAGACGAATCCGCACCCCGCCCCCACCCCCCTGCATGAGGAGGAAAGGCAGGTTGATGTGGGCCTGGGCCAAGGCCCTGAGCAGGGAATTAACCCCTGACCAAGGCCAGTCCTTAAAAGCCAACAGGCTAAGATCCCGGCGATGCTTCCACCCGGTTATGCGCAGGTGCGTCATGACCGGCACCGGCTCGCCGGACCGCCGCCTAGGCCAGCTCCGCCACCAGCTCGGCCAACTTGTCCAAATCCACCGGCTTGGCGACGTACTCGTCGGCCTCGGTGGTCATGCCGTCGCGGTGAGTATAGGAGGTGGAGTTCACCGCCGAGCCCACCGCGGTTAGCAGAATCACCGGCATGTCCTGGTAACTGCTGTCGCTTTTGAGCTGTGCGCAAACCTCGTAGCCGTCTTTGCGGGGCATCATCACGTCCAGCACCACCACATCGGGCCGCCGCGCCTTGATGCTCTCCAGGCCCTCCACTCCGTCGTAGGCCTTGCCCACTTCGAAGCCCTTGGCCTCCAGGTTCATGGCTACGGATTCAACCAAATCCGGGTCGTCATCCACCACCAATACGTATTTAGCGTCGGCCATATCGGCCTCCTCCTTGCTATCCCGCCCGGGAGGGCGCGGAGCCTTTATACCTGTGGCCGGGGAAGCAGGCCGGCCCGCTCCGCTATCTCGGGGACTCGATGCTCCCACTCGATGGCCATCAGGTGAATACCGGCCACTCCGGGCATTTCTCGTAGTTGCTCTATCTGTTCGCAGAGCAGCTTGATGCCCTCCTCGGCCTGCTTTTCCTTGGGCTGGTCGGCAATGCGCTTGACCACCTCGGGGGGCACATCCATGCCCGGCACCTTGTTGGCCATGTAGCGGGCCATGCCCGCGCTCTTGAGCGGGGTCACGCCGGCCAGAATCTTGGTTCTCTCGGTCAGTCCCATATCGTTGGCCTGCCGCATATACTCCGCGAAACGCTCCATGTTGTAAATACATTGGGTCTGAATAAAATCAGCCCCGGCCGCGACCTTCTTGCCCAGACGTAACACGCGCAGTTCAAAGGGGTCGCCAAAGGGGTTGGCCGCCGCGCCCACGAACATGCGCGGGGGGGTGTCGATCTCGGCTCCGCCCATGAAGCGGCCCTCGTCGCGCATGGCGGCGACCATCTGAATCTGCTGAATGGAGTCGATGTCGTGGACGTTGGCCGCCTGGGGATGGTCGCCAAAGCTGGGGTGGTCGCCGGAAAGGCAGAGCATGGTGTTGATGCCCAGGGCGGCGGCGCCCAGAATGTCCGATTGCATGGCCAGGCGGTTGCGGTCGCGGCAGACCATCTGATAGTTGGGCTCCATGCCCATTTCCTTGAGCACCAGGCTCACCGCCCAGGAGGCCATGCGCACCACCGCAGTCTGGTTGTCGGTCACGTTGACCGCGTCAACCATACCCTTGAGGTGACTGGCCTTGTCCTTGATGGCTTGGAGGTTGGCTCCCCGGGGCGGGCCCAATTCGCCGGTTACCGCGAAATGGCCCGCAGCCAGGACTTTCTCCAGATTGCTGTCGCTTTTCATATGGCCATGTCCTCTCTGACGATCCGGCGCGGTCCTCCGTCACGGGCGCTGCGCCAGTCCTTGGGAGCCATGATCTGGCTGTAAAGCTCGGTCTGGCCCAGCTGTTTCAGGCGGTCCCAAATCAACTGCCAGGCGCAGTCCACATCCGGGCTGATCTCGCACTTGCCCTTGGTGGAGCCGCCGCAGGGTCCGTTGAAAATGCGTTTGGAGCAACGGGCGATGGGGCAGATGCCGCCGGTCATGCCCAGCACGCAGTTGCCGCAGCCGGCGCAACGCTCGGCCCAGACCCCGTTCTTTTCGCTGGCCCCCATGAAGGCCGTGTTGACCATGGGCAGCACCGGCAGACCCCGGTAACGCTCGGCCACGGTCTGCACTCCGCAACCACAGGCCATGGAGCATACCGCGTCGTACTGGTCGATGACCCGGGCCAACTCATCGGCGTATTCTGGGTCGCACTGGCGTTCCAGAGTCAACTCGTCCACGGTGAGAGGAGCGCCCTGCTTCAGCCGGCCCATCCTCAGGGCCGAGGCCAGCATGGCCACCTCTTTGCGGCCGCCGGCGTGGCATACCGTGACGCATTCGTTGCAGCCCACCAGCAGGATTTTGCCGTAGGGCTCCACGCTGCGTAAAATTTCTTCCATGGGCTTGCGTTCTGCGGTGATCATGATTTATCCCTTCAGGCCGCCGCCTTGGCGCCTTGCTTTATGGGGTTGGGCCCCATTTCACCTATCTTGCGGCTGAATTCGGTGGCGGCTTCAGCAAACTGCGCCCCCTGGCCCGCGCTGACGTGGACCATGGCCACCCGTTCGCCGCCGATGCCGATTTCATCCAAGAGACCCTGCACCCTCTTAACCCGGACCGCAGCCCTGAGGTTGCCGTTCTTGAAGTGGCAGTCGCCCACCAGGCATCCGGCCACCATGACGCCATCGGCCCCTTTTTGCAGGGCCTGCATGATGTACTGCGGTTCCACCTTGCCGGTGCAGGGCACCCGGAGAATCCTGACCCCGGTGGGGTAGGAAAGGTTCATGCGGCCGGCCACGTCGGCGGCGGTGTAGGCGCAGTAGTCGCAGGCGAACACCACCACCACCGGTTCAAAGTCACTCATCACAACACCCCCTCCAGCAGGGCTTCGGTGCGGCTTAACATGCGCTCATCCTCGTAGCCCGGTAGTTGAATGGCCTGGGCCGGGCATTCGGCGGCGCACACCCCGCAACCCAAGCACTGGGCCGGGTCTATCTCCGAATAGCCGTCGGCATTGATGTAAGGGATACCATAGGGGCAGGTGCGCACGCAGACAAGGCAGGCGGCGCAGCGGTCGCGGTTGACCTTTGCCACCGGGGTATCCAGAACCAGGTTCATCTGGGAGAGCAGGGTAAGGGCCCGCCCGGCGGCGGCCAGGCCCTGGGTGCGGGCCTCGGCCAGGGAGGCCGGAGCCAGCACCGAACCCGCCGCGAAGACCCCGGGGGCCGGGGTGTCGATGGGCTTCACCTTGGGATGGTCCTCCAACAGGAAGCCGCCGGGCCCCTGTTGCAGGCGGAATATCTCGCAAAGCTCCTCGGTGTCCTCGTCCGCGGCGATCTGAGGCGTGGAGAGCACCAGGGCGCTGGGCTCCACCGACAGATCCCGCCCCAGGATGTGGTCCCGGAAGATCACCTCCAGGGTATCGCCGCTCTGCTCCACCCGGGGCGGCTGCTCCGGGCTATAGCGCACAAACAGGACCCCCTCTTCCCGGGCCTTGCGGTAGACGTCCTCCGAGGTGAAGGGCATGCGCATGTCCCGGTAGAGCACGAACACCTGGGCGTCGGGCTTTTGCTCCTTGATCCACAGGGCGTTTTTAACCGCGCTGCGGCAGCAGATGCGTCCGCAGGTGGGGTTGTCGTCGTTGCGGCTGCCCACGCACTGAATCATCACCACGGTGTCCAGCTTGTCGCCGCCCTGGCCATTGGCCAGAAGCTTCTCCATCTCCAGTTGGGTCATCACCCGGGAGTTTTGGCCGTAGAGGTATTCGGTGGGCTCATAGCGCCGGGCGCCGGTGGCCAGGATGGTCACCCCGTGGTTGATCTGGCGGTAGAACATGCCCGGCCCGCTCTGCACGCCGGTGATGAAGCCGCCCACTTGGCCCTTGTGGTCCACCACCAGGGTGTCGGTGAGGATCTCGATGTTGGGGTTGCCCTTGACCTGCTCCACCAACTCGGCCAACTCCGGCGCCACCGGGCGGCCGTTCAGGGTGCGGGCCAACTCGTTGGCCAAGCCGCCCAGCTGGCGGCTGCGCTCCACCAGGTAGACCTTGCCGCCTTGACCGGCCAGACCCAGGGCCGCGCTCATGCCGGCCACGCCGCCACCCACCACCAGGGCGTCGGGGTTGAAAGGCAAGGTCAGCGAAGGGGTTGGCTTGGCCTGGCGCACTCCGGCCACCGCCGTGCGCACCAAGGTGATGGCTTTGGCCGTGGCCGCCTGGGAATCGCCCTGATGCACAAAGGCGTCCTGTTCCCGGATGTTGGCCATCTCCAGGTAGGCCCGGTTGAGCCCGGCCCGGCGAATGGCCTCGGCGAAGATGCGGCCATGGGTGCGGGGGCTGTAGCCGGCCACCACCACCCGGTTTATCCGGCTGTCGGTGATGGCCTTCTCCAGGGCGGCCAAGCCGCTCTGGCCGTAGGAAAGCTCCAAGGTTTCAACGTGGACCACGCCGGCCATATTGGCCGCGGCCTGCTCCACCGCCTTGGAGTCCACCACCTCCTGCACCACCTTGCCCCAGTCCACGAAGAAGACCCCGATGCGGGGCTCCTCACCGCTGAGGTCCCGCTCCTTGGGCAGGTCCTCTTCCCGGCGCAGGGCCCGGGGGGCGGCCAGATCGGCGCTGGCCAGGCAGCCGGCGGCCGAGGCCTGGGTGAGCGATCCGGGGATGTCCTGGGGCCCCAGGGCCATGCCGCAGGCATAGACGCCGGGGCGCGAGGTGCTCACCGGCGAGAACTCATCGGAATTCACAAAGCGGTAGGGGCTCAAGTCGATGCCCAGGGCCGCTGCCTGGTCTTGGGAATCGGATGCGGCGCAGAAGCCGGTGGCCAACACCACCAGGTCCAGCTCCACTTCGCCCAGGGAGCCCTCATCGTCCACGTAGGTCATCCTGAGGTCGCCGGTTTGCTCATGCCGGTCCACGGTATGGGGCCGGCAGCGCACGAAGTTGATCCCCAGATCGTTCTTGGCCCGCTGGTAGTAAAGCTCGTAGTCCTTGCCCATGGGCCGCATGTCCATGAAAAAGACCGTGGCCTCCAGATCCTGCTCAAAGTGCTCCATGGCCCAGATGGCCTCTTTCATGGAGATCATGCAGCAAATGGAGGAGCAGTAGGAGTTGCCGCCGTCTTTGGTGGTGCGGCTGCCCGCGCACTGAATCCAGCCGATACGCTTGGGCCGGCGGCCGTCGCTGGGGCGCTGGAAGGCGCCTCCGGTGGGGCCGGCGGCGGACATGAGCTGCTCGAACTCCAGGCTGGTGAGCACGTCGGGGAACCGCTTGTGGCCGTACCACTCCTCCATGGGGGCGGGGTCCCAGACCTCGGCGCCGCTGGCCAGCACCACCGATCCCACTTCCAGGCTCTGCTCCACCTCTTGCTGGTCCAGGTCTATGGCCTCGGGCGCGCAGACCTTTATGCACTCGCCGCAGCGGTCGCACTTGGCCATGTTTATGGCAAAGGCCTGGGGCGTGGCTTGGGGATAGCGCAGGCAGGTGGGCGAGTTGGTGTCCAGCCCCGGAGTGAAGCTGATGGCCCCTTGGGGGCAGGCGGCCAGGCAGGCTCCGCAGGCGTTGCAGCGGTCGGTATTGATATAGCGGGGGCTGGTGAGCACCCGGGCGGTGAAGTTCCCGGCCTGTCCCTCCAAGGCCACCAGCTTGGTCAGGGGCATGGTCTGCACGGTGCGGGCGCCCCCGGCCTTGTCGGCATCCGGAGAAAGATAGCAAATGTTGCAATCGTTGGTGGGGAACTGCCGATCCAACAGGGGGAGGAATCCGCCCAGGGCGGGTTTTTTCTCCAGCAAATACACCTGCCGCCCGGCCTCGGCCAGGTCGTAGGAGGCTTTGATGCCGGCAATGCCTCCACCCAGAACCAGCACTGTGTTGCTCGTACGCTGGTTGTTTTCTTGGTTCATTTTGGCTAGGCCTTTCTGACGAGGGCCCCGCCAGGGGCCCATCAACTCTACTGCTGCTCTACAGCGCAGCCAGGTCGAGAATCTGCGGCAAACGGTCTTCCCAACCCGCGGTCACAATGTGCGCCCCGCCGCAGAGGTCCTTGAGCCCCCGCACGGTTTCGGCGGCAACCTTGACGCATTCGGCCGGCCGGTCGCTGGCCGAGCGGATGCGCTTGATGGTCGCTTCACTGATGTTCACCCCGGGCAAGTTTTGGTTCAGGTATCGTGCCATGCCCACCGATTTGAGCAACAAGACGCTGCCGATGAGCACCGCCCCGCAGCCCTGGAGTTCCTTGGCTAGGGGAGCGAACTCCTCCAAGTCGAACACCGGGGGAGCTATAAGAAAGGAAGCGCCCTGTTCCACCGCCGTCCGGGCCTCCGCGGCCCGCTGGGCGGCCTCTGCCGCGCCGCGGAAGGGGGCGATGCCGGCGCCCATGCAGAAGCTGGGCTTGCCTTGCAGCTCGCGGCCTCCCAGGTCCCGCCCCTGGGCCAGGCTGGTGGCGGCTTGTAGGAACTCGGCCGGAGTCAGGTCGCCCACCACCTTGGCCCCGGGCTGGTCGCCCTGCTCGATGGGTTCGCCCGCCGTGGCCATGACGTTGCCAAGCCCCATGACATGGGCGGCCAGGAGGTCGCCCTGCAAGGCCAGGCGGTTGCGGTCGCGGCAGGAGAACTGCACTATGACCTCCAACCCCAGGTCCTTGAGCACCGAGGCTCCGGCCAAGGCTGCCAGGCGCATCACCGCATGGCTCTGGTCCGGCACCACGGCCGCGTCCACCCGCCCCTTGAGGCGGCGGCCATTGTCCACGAATGCGGCCAAATCAACGCCCTTGGGCGTTTCCATCTCGGCCAAGCATACGAAACTCTTGCTCTTCAACTTGTCTGCGAAAGCCATTTGCTTTCCTTCCCAAGTTCGGCGCGGAGCCTAGCCCCGAGTTAGCACTTCATAGCCTAACCACTCATTTTAACAAAACATTTTTCAGCTTCAATGAAAATTAAGCCCCATTTTAAATTACGCCTAACAGACAAAATCGCCCCAAATGGGCTAGTTTTATTTGGAACTTTCCATACCCCTAACTAAAAATCCTTTCAAGAAGTATTTGTGAAAAACATCGCATTATGTAAGCGTTTAAATATAGATTGTTTTAGGGTTCATTGCTGGCTATCTGCCTGGTTTTATTAACAATCGCTTTGATAATATTTATGGGCGCATATCCGCGCCGCAACGGGAAGACACATTTTAATTTGAAACATATTTCAAATCTTTCCTTGTTTTCCAGTCAAACGCATCTTATAAATGAACCAAGTTTCATTCAGGAGCCAGCCATGCCACGCAGCAAAAAACGCCGTCTGGTGCGCACACTTCCAATTGTATCATTTTACCGGCCCCAGGGAGTGCCGATCCACGAACTCAAAGGGGTTATTTTGCCATTGGAGGGCCTGGAGGCCCTTCGCTTGGCCGACGCAGAGGGGCTGACCCATAAGACCGCGGCTGCGAACATGGGGGTTTCCGCTGCGACATTTTGCCGCATTTTGGCTGGTGCCCGCTATGCGGTTGCGCGCGCCTTGACCAACGGCTGGTCCATCCGCATAGAGGGCGGAGTGTATCAGGTCCTCCCCCCCCCGCTCCGCCAGTGACAAGTAGCTACATTCATTCGTATTTTATAGCTTTTCATTCCCAGAAAACCCTGCGGCTATTGCTTCCCCGCCAAGCGATGTTTTCCCATCGAAATAGTGCCCTATTGCTCATATGATCATTATTGTGTTGACAGTTCTTGCCGGACAGGTATCTTTGTTTTGCACATTAGAGCAAATCAGGAGGGTGCCAGTGCCGAGACCCCGCAAATGCCGCTGGGTGAAAAACGAGCCTCCCATCGCCTATTTCAAGCCCCGGGGAATTCCCCTTAGGGAGCTGACCGAGGTCAACCTTACCGTGGAGGGCTGCGAAGCCTTGCGCCTGTCCGATCTGGAGGGCCTATCCCACCAGGAAGCAGCCCAGCGCATGAAGGTTTCGCGACACACCTTCGGCCGGGTTTTGGCCGAAGCACGCCGGGCGGTGGCCGAGGCGGTGGTTTTGGGCCAAGCCCTGCGCATCGACGGCGGTGATTACGCCATCCGCGGCCGCAAATCGCCGCCCTCCCCACAGCCGGACGCCAACGGCGCTCCGGCCCCACAACAGGAGAATCCCATGAGCAAGATCGCCATAAGCAGCGAAGGACCAACCCTGGAAGACCTGGTAGACCCCCGTTTTGGCCGGGCCGGCGGTTTCTTTATTTATGACCCGGAAACCAAGCTATCGGAATACTTAAACAACGGCGCTGCCCAGAGCATGGGCCAGGGGGCCGGCATCCAAGCCGCCGAGACGGTGGCCAAGGCTGGAGCCAAGGTGGTGCTCACCGGCTACGTGGGCCCCAAGGCCTTCCGGGCCCTGCAAGCGGCCGGGGTGCAGGTGGGCCAGGATCTGGAGGGCCTCACCGTGGGCCAGGCCCTGGAGCGCTATGAAAGCGGCCAAGTGGAGATAGCCTCGGGTCCCAACCGCGAACAAGGTGGGCGCGCATGATCCTGGCCATTGCCAGCGGCAAGGGAGGCACCGGCAAGACCACGGTGTCGGCCTCCTTGGCTTCGGTGTGGCCGGGTCCGGCCTTGGCCGTGGACCTGGACGTGGAAGAGCCCAACCTGCACCTGTTCCTGCACCCGGAGATCGCCGGCGCCGAAAAAGCCTACATGGAGGTGCCCCTGGCCGACGAATCCAAGTGCACCGCCTGCGGGGCCTGCTCGGAAATTTGTCAGTTCAAGGCCATCAGCCTCTTGGGCGATGTGCTCATCACCTTTCCCGAGATGTGCCACGGCTGCGGTGCCTGCCTGGAAGTATGCCCCGCCGGAGCCCTGACCCCGGACCGCCGGGAACTGGGCGAGGTTAGCTGGGGCCAAGCCGGAAAGATCGGCTTTCTCATGGGCAAGCTGAGGGTGGGCGAGGCCATGAGTCCTCCCCTGATGCGCTCGGTGCGTGGGAAGATGGCCCAGATGCAGGCCCAAAGCGGCGCCGACGTGATCGTGGACTGCCCCCCGGGGGTCAGCTGCCCCGCGGTGAACGCGGTGATGGGCAGCGACATGATCCTTCTGGTCACCGAGCCCACCCCCTTTGGCCTGTACGACTTCCGCCTGGCCCACCAGGCCTTCGCCCCCATGAATAAGCCCATGGCTGCGGTAATCAACCGGGCCGGGCTGGGCGACGACGGGGTGCGCCAGTACTGCCGCAGACACAACCTGCCCATCCTGGCCGAGATTCCCTTTGACCGCCAAGTGGCCCAGGCCTACTCCCAGGGCCAGGTGGTGGCCCAGGCCTCCCCGGCTATGAAAGTGGCCTTCGAGGATCTGGCCGCCCAGATAAGGTGCCTGGCCTCCGGAGACGCGGAAGCGGAGAAGGAGGCGCACCATGCCTGAGATACTTATCATCAGCGGCAAGGGCGGCACGGGCAAAACCTCCCTCACCGGAGCCCTGGCCCACCTGGCCCAAAACAAGGTGATCTGCGATCTGGACGTGGACGCGCCGGATTTGCACCTGCTGTTGCAACCCCAGGCCCGCCAGATCCACCAGTTCTACTCGGGCAATGAAGCTATCATCGGCCCTGAGCTATGCACCTCCTGCGGCCTGTGCCAAGAAAAATGCCGTTTCGAGGCCATCGTGGAAGGGGCGGATGCCTTCCGAGTGGACCCCTTGAAGTGCGAAGGCTGCAAGCTGTGCGTGACCCTGTGCCCAGCCGAAGCTATTGAGTTCCCCCAGCGCCACTGCGGCACCTGGCAGATTTCCGACACTCGCATGGGGCCCATGGTCCATGCCCAGCTTTTTCCGGGCCAGGAAAATTCGGGCCGCCTGGTTGCCTTGCTGCGTCAACAGGCCCGCGAACTGAGCGATGAAAACGGTTACGAGCTGATCCTCAGCGACGGCCCTCCGGGCATCGGCTGCCCGGTTATCAGCTCTCTGTCGGGCACCGACCTGGCGGTGGTGGTCACCGAACCCACCCCCTCTGGCCGCCACGACCTGGAGCGGGTGGTGGAACTTTGCCGCCACTTCAAGGTCCCCGCCGGAGTGATTATCAACAAGTACGACCTCAACCCGGACCAGGGCCAGGACATCGCCGGCTACTGCGCCCGTGAGGGCCTGGAGCTTCTGGCCCAATTGCCCTTTGACCCGGCAATGGTCCAGGCCATGGTGCAAGGCAAGGTAATAACCGAATATCAGCAAAACGGCCTGACCGAGGAATTGGCCCGGGCCTGGGAAAAAATAATACAGATGGCCGGCCGGAAAAAGGCGGCCTGAGCCCAAACCAACGACGGCCGCCGCGGCCGCCAAGGCAAAACCTTAGGAGACACAAAAATGACTGGATTAGTAGCACTGCCCTCCAACGCTCCCGGCGGTATGGACGCGGGCCTGGGAGCCCACTTCGGCCATTGCGACCTTTACACCTTGGTTGAGGTGGAGGACGGCCAGATCAAAAGCACCAAAGTGGTGCCCAACGTGCCGCACCAGCAGGGTGGCTGCATGGCCCCGGTGCAATACCTGGCCGGACAAGGCGTAAAGATGCTCATCGCCGGCGGCATGGGCATGCGTCCTTTGATGGGCTTCAACCAAGTGGGCATCGACGTGTACTTCGGCGGCAACGCGGCCACGGTGAACCAGGCGGTGGACGCCCTACTCCAGGGCAGCCTGCCCCGCTTCACCCAGGAGTTCACTTGTGGCGGTGGCGGCGGGCAATAGCCACGGCCCTGTTGATAACCCCAAGATCAAACAGGGAGGCCCTGGTGTCCAGCCATGATCATCCTCTGCCCGGGCAGGTGGACCAACGCTTTTTGGCCCATGCCCAGCTGCCCCGCAACCTGGGGACCCTGAGTGACGCCACCGGCCTGGCCACCGAGGTGGGCCAGTGCGGCGACTCGGTTGACGTCTACATAAAAGTGGACGGCGACACCATCACCGAAATAAAGGCCATGCCCCACGGCTGCCTCTACACCGTGGTCTGCGCCAGCGCCCTGGGCGACCTGGCCCAGGGCCGCAGCCTGGACGCGGCCCTACAACTGGAGCCCGAGGACATCGAAAGGGAGTTGGGCGGCCTGCCCGAGGACCACAAGCACTGCGCCCGTTTGGCGGTGAACACCCTGGGCGAGGCCATCGCCGACCACTACCGCCGGCAAGGCCGCCAGGCCCCGGAGCAAGGAGGAAGGGGCTGATGCCCATTTTTGAGATAACCTGCTCCGGATGCGGCTACAACGGGGAGCTTCTGGTCATGGGCAGCCAAGACCAGCTCACCTGCCCCCAGTGTGGAGGCACCCAGGTGGAAAAGCTGATGTCCAAGCCCAGCGCCCTCACCGGCAGCCAAAAGCAGGGCTACCCCGGCCCGGGCGACCATAGCTGCTGCGGCTCCACCCCCGGCCAGGCCGGCTGCGCCGGTCCGGGCTCTTGCTGCGGAAGGAACTGAGATGTACAAAGTACTTTTGTCCGCCGGCCGGCCCGACGCGCTGTCAGAGCTGGCCGCCGGGCTGGAAAAGGACGGCCGGGCCCGCCTGCATTGGGCCCGAGGGGACCAGGAGACCCTGGTCCTGACCAAGGAGTTGGCGCCCCACCTGGTGCTCATCGACGGCCAGGGCCGCGAAAAAGAGGCCCTGGCTCTGGTGTCGGAGCTTTTGATGGTCAACGCCATGGTAAACACCGCGGTGGTCAGCGCCATGGACGAAGAGGAGTTCCACGAGACCAGCGAAGGCCTGGGCATCCTGGCCTCCCTGCCCCCTTCCCCGGGGGCCGGGTTGGCCGAGGGCCTCTTGGACAAGCTGGCCTCGGTGGCCGGGCCGCCTCCGGCCTAGAACCGCTCGGACTAAAAAGCGAGGGGCCTGGAGGTGTCTCCAGGCCCCTCGCGCTATTAGGCGGGTGATGGGGGTATCAGGCGCGGCTGATCTGGGCCAAGCCTTTTTCGATGATGGCCAGGCCCTCGTCCAGCTGATCGTCGGTGATGACCAGGGGCATGAGGGTGCGGATGATGTTGCCGTAGCGGCCGCAGGACAGGGCGATGAGCCCGTTGTCCTGGCAATAGGCCACCAGCTTCTTGGCCTCCTCGCCGGCCGGCTCCTTGGTCTTGGCATCGCTCACCAGCTCCAGGGCCAGCATGGCCCCCAGGCCGCGCACCTCGCCGATGAGGGGGTATTTCCCGGCCATCTGCTCAAAGCGCTCCCGGGCCATTTGGCCCACTCGGGCGGCCCGCTCGCACAGGTTGCTCTCCTCCACGAAATCCAGCACGGCCAGGGCGGCGGCGCAGGACACCGGGTTGCCGCCATAGGTGCCGCCCAGGCCGCCCACGTGGGGCGCGTCCATGATTTCGGCCTTGCCCACCAGGGCGCCCAGGGGCATGCCACCGCCCAGGGACTTGGCCACGGTGGTCAAATCCGCGGCCACCCCGAAGTGCTCCATGGCGAACATCTTGCCGGTGCGGCAGATGCCGGTCTGCACCTCGTCGGCCACCATGACGATGCCGTGCTTGTCGCAGATCTGGCGGATGACTTTGAAGTAGTCCAGGGGGGGCACTATGAAGCCGCCTTCGCCCTGCACCGGCTCGGCCACCACGCAGGCGGTGTTCTCCGCCGCCACCTGCTTGATGAAAAAGTCCTCCAGGGCGTGGGCGCAGGCCAGGCCGCAGGAGGGGTAGCTGAGGCCGTAGGCGCAACGGTAGCAGTAGGCGTAGGGGATGCGGTAGATCTCCGGGGCATAGGGCCCGAAGCCGAACTTGTAGGGCTTGACCTTGCTGGTCATGGTCATGGTCAGCAAGGTGCGCCCGTGGAAGCCGTCGTCAAATACGATCACTGCCGGGCGCTTGGTGTAGTAACGGGCCACTTTTACCGCGTTCTCCACCGTCTCGGCCCCGGTGTTGACCAAAATGGTCTTTTTGGGGAAATCGCCGGGGGTGAGTTGGTTGAGCCGCTCGGCCAACCTCACGTAGCCTTCGTACATGACGATGTGGAAGCAGGTGTGGGTGAAACGGGCGGCCTGCTCCTGGATGGCGGCCACCACCTTGGGGTTGGCGTGGCCCACGTTCATCACCCCGATGCCGCCGGCGAAGTCCAGGTACCGTTTACCCTCCAGGCTCCACACCTCGGCGCCCTGGGCCTTTTGGGCAAAGTAGGGGTTGGCGTTGGAGGCGCCCAGGGCGACCGCCTGGGCCCGGCGCTCGGCTAAATTCTGCATATCTTGCTGTTTCATGGCGTCACTTCTCTGAGTTGGGTCCGCACAGATCGGCGATCAGCGCGGTGTAAACCTGACAAGCGGTTATTACTTGGTCCACGGGCACCACATCCCTGGGGGTGTGGGCCAAAAATTCATTGCCCGGGCCGAAGCCCACGCAGGGTATGCCGGCCTGGTTCAAGAAGGTGCCGTCCACCCCGAAGTACCAGTTGCCAAAATCCCCGGCCTGGCCCATGACCGCCTCCCGGGCCCGCGACATGGCCTGGACCACCGGCTCGGTGGGTTCGGTGAACATGGCCGGGAACCACTTCAGGGGCTCCAGGCTGGCCTTGAACTCCGGGTCCTGGGCCTTGATGCCCGCCAGCAGTTCCTCGAAGCCGGCCAGCAGGTCCTCCTGGGTCTCTTCGGGAAAAAACCGCCGGTCCACGATCAAGTTGCACCGGTCGGGCACTATGGGGCTCAGGGCCCCGGGGCTGGCATTGATGTCCAGGGCGGTCACCGTGGCCGGCCCCAGCACCGGGTGGCTGGGCAGGGGGTAATCCTTTTGCAGAGCGTCCAGCACCCGGTTCATCTTGAAAATAGCGTTGACGCCGCCCTGGGGATAGCCCCCGTGGGAGGTGCGGCCCTGGGTGGTCAAGCGCATCTCGAACTTGCCCCGGTGGCCCAAGTATACCTTCAGGCCGGTGGCCTCGCCGCTCACCGCGAAGTCGGCGGTGACGCCGTTTTTTAGAAGGTGGCCGATGCCCTCGCCCTGGGCTATCTCCTCCCGGGACACGCAGGTGACCAGCACCTCGCCCCGCTGGGGCAGGCCCAGGCGGCGGGCCGCGGCCCCGGCGTGCACCA